>Ga0334896_1001785_pt1 | contig 16771 bp, 11 predicted proteins | sample GraSluR3_MG_8_FD_207734 | JGI IMG/M metagenome (GOLD analysis project Ga0334896, IMG submission 207734) | Sludge microbial communities from methane-producing bioreactor in Wageningen University, Netherlands - Granular Sludge_27_06-R3 | ecosystem: Engineered > Bioreactor > Anaerobic >... | reverse complement strand
TGGCAAGCCGGCAGGTTCGATCGCCCGGTTCCGCAACCACGTCGAAGGCGCCTTCGTTCAGGGCGGTCGGGGTGTACCAGTTCGCCAGGGTCTGCTCGACGCCGGGCTTGAACCAGAGGCTGAAGGGCCCCCCCTCGGGCGAGAGCCACATCCGCTCTTCGGCCCCGTAGTTGTTGAACTGCGGATTCGGACGGCCCGCCTCGATGAAGGCGCGATGGACGAACCCGAAGCTGGGCCCCTCGAGCCCGCGGCAGGTCGACGTCATGACGCGGCCTTGCCAGTCGGGGCAGATGGCCACGCGAGCCCCGGCCTCGTCGCTTAACTCGATCACGCGCGTGTGCCGCGCCAAGAACTCGCGTACCTCACCGTAGGACATTTCGGCGTCCTTCCCTTGTGCGGGGCCCCAGAAACCCTCGATCGACGCAACCCCCAAGGCCGCCGCGAAAAGCAGCAGGCGAAGGGCGTCGAGAACGATGTTCACGGCGGTTCACTCCACGTGCCCCTCACGCGCCCGTTTCGGAAGAAAGGCGGCGTCTTGCGCGTCGTGGCACGAAACGCACAGTTCCTTGAGGGGGGCCTTCAGCAGGGCATGGCGCGGCGAGCCGTGCAGGGCGTGGCACATCGCGCAGCGCTGGATCGGCTCGAGCGGATGCGAATGGGTGGCCTCGAAAGCGGCCGGCCGGTGGCACCCGAGACACGCCTCGTGCGACTTGAGCTCCCCCACGGCAATGCGCCCGTGCCTTTCGGTCGACTCGTGGCAGTCGGAGCAGCGGCTCGGGTCGGCGTTCGTGGGGTGATGCCGGTAAATAACCCAATCGGCCGGACCATCGTGCTCTTCCTGGTTCAGGGCCACGACGATCTTGCGCCGCGCGTCGCCGATCTCGAGTTCGTGCACCCCGGGCGGCAGGCGCAGGCGAGTCACCCGCACCGGATGGTCGAAGGGCTCCCACTCGCGAGGTCTCCCGTTGACCTTGAGGGTCGCTTCGCCCTTCTTGACGATCACGTCGAAGCTGCCCGACAGCAGGACGGCCCGGTCGGGTGGAAACAGCACGCCGTCGTCGGCCTCTTTCTTCGCGCCGGGAACCGGCACCGCGGCCGCGTAGCCGAGCATTCCCGCCACCAGCACGACGCCGATCCACGAGCCCGATCTCAGGCGATTCCGTCTCGTGCCTCCCCTCGTACGATTCGTCTGGGTCATCGTCGCGATCCTGTGAAACGCCCGCCCCGTTGGGAAACCGGGAACCCCACGCACGAAGCGGGAGTCGGCCGCGCCCGTCGCCTGCCCCAACGAACGGCTCTACCAGCCGAATCTACTTGGGCAAGCAAGAGAAATCAAGATCAAGACTTACGTCACGACGGCCGGTCGTGGCTACAGCCCCAATTCCTCTTTCACCGCGCCAAAGGCGTCGAGGGCGAAGTCGAGATCGTCGCGCGTGTGGACGGCCGAGACCTGGACGCGAATTCGGGCCTTGCCCCTGGGGACGACGGGGAAGGAGAAGGCGATCACGTAGATTCCCCGCTCCAGCAGGGCGTCGGCCATTTTCGTCGCCAACACCGCGTCGCCCAGCATGATGGGAACGATGGGATGCTCGCCCGGGACGATGGCGAACCCGCGCTCGGTCATCCCCCGGCGGAAGTGCCGGGTGTTTTCTTCGAGCCGATCGCGAAGCTCGGTCGACCGGTCGAGCAGTTCGAGGGCTTTGATCGACGCTCCCACGATGGGCGGCGCGACCGTGTTCGAGAACAGGTAAGGCCGGCTGCGCTGGCGGAGCAGCTCGACGATCTCCCGGCGCCCGCTCGTGTAGCCGCCGCTCGCGCCGCCCAGGGCCTTGCCGAGCGTGCCCGTGACGACGTCGATTCGATCGGCGACCCCGTGGTGCTCGAGCGTGCCCCGGCCGCGCGGCCCCATGAAGCCGACGGCGTGGGAGTCGTCGACCATCACGAGGGCGTCGTGCTTGTCGGCCAGATCGCAGATGCCCGGCAGGTTGGCGACGATGCCGTCCATCGAGAAGACGCCGTCGGTGGCGATGAGGCGGAACCGCGCGTCGCCCGCCTCGCGAAGCCGTGCCTCGAGGTCGGCCACGTCGTTGTTTTTGTAGCGATAACGCCGGGCCTTCGAGAGGCGCACCCCGTCGATGATGCTGGCGTGGTTGAGCTCGTCGGAGAGGATCGCGTCGTCGGGCCCCAGCAGGGTTTCGAAGAGCCCTCCGTTGGCGTCGAAGCACGACGTGTAGAGGATCGTGTCGTCGGTGCCGAGAAACCGGCTGATGCGCTCCTCCAACTGCTTGTGGAGCTGCTGGGTTCCGCAGATGAAGCGGACCGAGGCCATGCCGTACCCCCATCGGTCCAAGGCCTCGTGGGCCGCGGCGAGCACCTCGGGATGATCGGCCAGGCCAAGATAGTTGTTGGCGCAGAGGTTGAGCACGGGTTCGCGCCCGAGCACGCCGATGCGCGCCCGCTGCGGCGTGGTGATGACGCGCTCGCTCTTGTCGAGGCCGCTTTGCCGAATCTCGTGCAACTGGTCGCGCAGATGCTGTTTCATCGCGCCGAACATGGGTCAGCTCTCCTCCTTCCACGTGAGAACCACCTTGCCCGAGTTGCCCGAAAGCATGGCCTCGAAGCCCTGTTCGTAGTGCTGGTAGTGGAAGCGGTGGGTGATGACGGGGTCGACGTCGAGGCCGCTCTGGATCATGACGGTCATCTTGTACCAGGTTTCGTACATCTCGCGGCCGTAGATGCCCTTGACGGTCAGCATGTTGAAGATGACCTTGTTCCAGTCGATGGCCATCGGTTCGCCGGGGATGCCGAGCATGGCGACCTTGCCGCCGTGGCACATGTTGTCGAGCATCTCGCGGAAGGCGTCGGGGTTACCCGACATCTCGAGCCCCACGTCGAACCCTTCCTTCATGCCCAGCCGTCTCTGGGCGTCGACGATTCGTTCCTTGCGCGCGTCGAGCGCCAGGGTGGGCTTCATCTTCCTGGCCAGGGCCAGGCGGTAGGGATTCACGTCGGTGATGACCACGTGGCGCGCGCCCGCGTGACGGACCACCGCCGCCGCCATGATACCGATCGGGCCGGCCCCGGTGATCAGCACGTCTTCGCCCAGGACGGGAAAGGACAAGGCCGTGTGGACGGCGTTTCCCAACGGGTCGAAGATCGCCTGGACGTCGCGGGGAATCTCCGGGTCGTGATACCAGACGTTCGTCACCGGCAGCGCGAGATACTCGGCGAACGCGCCGGGGCGATTGACGCCGATGCCCACCGTGTCCTTGCAGAGGTGGCGTCGCCCGGCCATGCAGTTGCGGCACCGCCCGCACACGACGTGGCCCTCGCCGCTGACCACGTCGCCGACCTCGAAGTCCTTGACGTTGCTGCCCAGCTCGACGATCCGGCCCACGAACTCGTGGCCGATGACCAGGGGCACGGGCACGGTCTTGCTCGCCCAGTCGTCCCACTGGTAGATGTGCACGTCGGTGCCGCAGATGCCGGTCCGCAGCACCTCGATGAGCACGTCGTTGATGCCGATCTCGGGCACCGGCACCTCTTCGAGCCACAGGCCGCGTCGGGCCTCGCGCTTGACCAGGGCATTCATCTTCTGCATCGGGTTCTCCCGCAAAGGCCTCCGGCCCCGGTTTGCCGCGACGGCCGTCTCGCCCCCGCAAATTCGCGATACCGGCGATTATATGCAGCGATCCGCCATAGCATCAACGGCTGTTCCGGCGGCGACTGGTCGGCGGCGAGTCGGCGCTTCGGCGAACCGCCCCACTGGCCGCGCGAGGGGGCTATCGCGGCGCCAACGTCAGCCGGCACACCTGCCGCGGCGGCAGTTCGAACGCCACCCGGGTGCGCGAACCGGCGACGGTCACCGTGGCTTCATGGAGCGTGTCCGTTCCGCCGGTCAGGGTAACCCGGTACTGCCCGGGCGCCAGGAGATACAGCTCGGCGCCCATCGGGCGCGGCGACCGGCCGAAGTGGAACAGCTCGGCCTCGAAGCGATCGCGGCCCGCGTCCGTCACCAGGACGGCGATTTCGCGGGCAGGCGTCAGCCACCGCACCGCGTTCATAGGAAAGCTGCCGAGACCGGCGGGATCGCCCGTCACGGTCGAATACAGCAGCCCGGTGTCGGGTGAACGCACGGGAAACTCGGGCTCGGCCAACCGTACTTCGCCCTGAAAGACGGCCGGGAAGCGCAGCACGCGATCGGTATAGCGCACCTCGCTGGTGTAACGCTCGAAGTTGTACGAGAACGCGGTCGCCGTGTCGGCCAGCGCCGACGTCAGGGGCTCGCGGTCGCCCGTCAGGCGGAAGTGGAGCATCGGCGATCCCTCCCCGCTCAGCAGCCGGTCGAACGAGCCGTCGGCGGTCAGCAGCCGGTATTTCGAGAGCGTTCCCTTGAGAAAGCCCATCCGGGCGGCACACCAGGCTTCGCTGCCGGGCGGCGCCTGTTTGTCGGCGCGGCGACTGGCATACTTCAAGGCGATTTGCGCCATCGAACGGATAGGCGCCAGGTACCTCTCGTCGCGCGTCAGGTGATAGGTCAGAAGCAGCGAATCGGTCAGCGCGCCCATGGAGCTGGGCCATTGGTAGAGCGTGGGCTCGCCGTGGTTTTGCGGGTCCCACCAATCGGGCGACCGCCCGCCGATGGTTCCCTCGGGCCAGTGGATCGCGGCCGGCAGCACGCCCGCCGGCTTGCCGTTCTCTTGCCGCGCCGCGGCGTCGATCCAGGTGCGCATCCAGTCCGACAGCAGCTCTCCCAGTTCGGCGTCGCCGGTGCGGAGCCAGTAAAGGAAGACCGGCTGAACCGCGCGCACGTGGTAGGGCGTGTCGCACGCCTTTTGCGGGTCGTCGTGAACGCGATCGACGTTGAAGTACGTGCTCTTGAACTGGAGAAAGCCGCGCCGGTTGCGCCCGGTCCACAAAGTCTCCATCAACTCGGCCAGGCGCAGCGCGCGGCGCTGCCAGACCGGGTTGTCCGGGTCGAGATGCATCATCGGCAGGATGGCGTCGGTCGAGTCCTCGGCGCTGTGTTCGACGTCGGTCATGCCCGACATGTAGCCGCCCGCCATGTGGGGCTGGCTCATCAACGCTTCGGAAAACCGCGTTTGTCCCCGGCGGATTTTCTGGTCGTCGAACCCGACCAGGACCGGGGCCCACCATCGCCACATCTCGCAGTCGTCGCCCCAGCCGCCGCCGAACTCGCCGCTGGGCCGCTGCCGATTGTCGAGCCACCACGCGATGATGTCGGCGACTCCCTCGAGCCCGATCCGCTGCGCGACCGCCCACGGCGGCGCCCCCGGGACCTTCTCCCAGTCTCGGGTCCACGGAATGCCTTCTCCCAGGTACATTCGGGCGATGCGGTTTTCGGGAAACGCCTCGTGGGCTTTTTCGAAGAACCCGCGGGCGATTGCGAACCATTCTTGCCGCCGGTCGCGATAGCTCCACAGGTTGCCGCTCTGCATCACCAGCGTAAGCACGGCCCGGCCACGGTACAGATAGGTCAGGGGATACAGCGGCGAGGATTCGGCAATACCGAAGTCCACGTCGCGCTTTCGCGAAACCTCCCTGCCGTAGAAGTGGAGATTCTTGCCTTCGACCCACTTCTCCACGAAGTCGATGAGCTTGTCGGCGTCGGCGGCCAGGGCGGGATCGAGTTCGGGCAGGGCCCGGAGCTCTTTGAGCAGCGCCAAGCGGTCGGCGTCGCGGTCGGCGTTGCCGGCGCGGCGGGCCAATTCGCCCCACGCCGGCTCGGCGCGCGGCGCCGCCGCATGCGAAGCCTCGACGAGGAACACGGCAATCATCACATAGACGGTTCTTATCACGGTGCGGCCCCCCGGCGCGGTTCGAGTCGATGGTTGTTTTCAAGGGTCAGCACGTCATGAAGGGCCAACGCCAGGTTGCGCCCGGATTCGAGCAGTCGCTCCCGCGTCCAGCCGCCCGGCTCGTACACGTAGGGGAAGGTCACGTTGAGGCCCTCTTCGCTGGCGGCCCACAACGAAAGCTTGCCCGGCGGGCCGGCGGCCACGTTCTTTTTGAAGCTCCCCGGCGGCCCGCAGCGGAGCACGTCGGGCTCGCGCCGCATCAACGCGTTGGCGTAGTCGTTGATGCGGGCTTCCAAGCGCGGCGAGCGCCAGTTCGCCGTGGCTTGCGGACCGTGCATGTCCCAGAGGTAGTCGGCCTGGCCGCCCGTGTCCTTCTTCATCGCCGCGGTGATCGTGTCGATCGTCGAGAACTTTCCGCGCGTCGTCCAAACCCGGTTGTGGTCGCGCTCGCCCGCGGCGTACAACTCGGGGTTGCCCCGGTAGCACCCGTCTCCGCCGGCGTTCGGATCGGGGGCGGCCTTCAAGTCGATGCGGTGCACGGCCTGATACCGGCCCTCGGGATTCACGTCGGGGTACACGTAGAACTCCGCCTTCGAGCGCAAGAAGACCGCCCGGGGATCGTTGCCGGCCAGAAAGTTCACCATGCCCTCGAGGACCCAGTTGCCGGTGAACTCGGTGGCATGGTTTCCCGAGGCGAGAACCATTTTCACCTTGGGCCCGTCGGCGCCGGGATCGGTGATCTGGTAGCCGTAAATCGGCTGTGGCGGGATTTCGGGGTCTTCCGGGTAATCGGGATTCTTCGGCCAGCCGGGAGTATGCCCCAGGATCATCTGCTCGTCGCCGCTCGGAGTCGGGGCGACCCAGGGAAGCTTACCGAGGCGTTCCGTATGCCGGGCGACCATTTGCGGCGTGTAGGCCGCGACCGGTTCATCCAGATCGCGCCATGCCCGAATCACGTAGTAGTCGAAGACCTCATCGTACGGGTAGCGGAAATCGCTTTCGTCGACCACCAGGGGCTCGGCGGCAAACGATCGGCCCGATCCGCCCGCCGGACCGGTCAACAGCAGGCCCGCGGCCAGAAGGAAGCTCACTCGGGATCGTCTTCTGGGGTTCGACATGATGTGCACTCCTGCGAGTTGGCTCGTTCGCGGAAGAGGGAGATTCGACTCATTCCCTTTGGCGCGACCAGATGGCGGTCGCGTCGGTGGTGCGGCCCAGGCCGTCGTGGGGGCCGTGGATGTAGCCGCGCCCGCCGTTGTAGCGCGGCACCGCCTCGGGCGTGCCGCGCAGCATTGCCTCGAGCGCGAGGATCGCCAGCGGTTCCAGGGCGTTGAAGTTGGCGTTCAGGTGGCCGGCGCTGGGAAGAAAGAACCCTTTGTGGAAGCGTTGCTCGACGATGTTGTCGCCGATGCGGCGCGCCAGGTCGCGGTAAGCGGGCCGATCCGCGGCGCGGCAGACTTCGAGCACCCCGAACAGGGCGACGGGGTCGGCGCAGTCCGTCTGCCGATCGACGTCGACGTCCGCGCCCGGCGCCGAGCCCAGGTCGCCCAGGCCGTGGCCGCGGGCGATGCCGCGCGCCGTCTCCCACAGCAGGCGATCGCCCGTGAGACGGTGGCCGAGCGCATAGGACCAGAACAGCAATGGCGAGGCCCTCTGTGCGCGGAACACGGTGCCCGCCTTGCCGTAGTAGCCGTCGCGCTGGACGACGTGGTCGGTCAGGTCGGTGCCGTCGGCCCACATGGGCCGCACCGTGTTCGTTTCGGGCCGGTAGACGTGCTTTGCGCAGGCTCGCAGGCCCGCATGGGTCCAGGCGAGCAATTCGGCGCCCTCCGCGCCCAACAGTTCGGCGAGTTGCAGTTGGAGGATGGCGTTGTTGCCGTAGATCGATTCGGGCGAACGCAGCATGTAGCCCTCGCGCGCGACTTCGCCGAACTCGGCGCCGAACTGATTTTCGGCACGGTCGCCGTAATTGGAGCCGGTCGGCAGCGGCCCGGTGCGCGGCGGCTCCTGCCGCCTCCGCGGCTTGCTGTACTGATAGACGCCGAGCCCGGTCTTCGGGTGCCGTGCCTTCACGTACTGTTCGGCAAGGCGTTTCGACCAGGCCAGCGCGCCCCGGTCGCCCGTGAATTGGTGGAGCAGAGCGCCGGCATAAACCAGGTCGCTGCCGCAATTCAGGAAGGTGAGGCCGTCGCCCTCGAAGAACGGTTCGGGGTCTGCGAACGTGTTGTCCCAGAGGTCGCCCATGCTCTTGCCGTACTTGCCGTGCCGGTTCATGTCGAGCTTGCCCCAGTCGAGCACGTGGGCGTTCCAGAAAGCCTTGAGAAACTGCTCCGTGGCGTCCGGATTCACCTCCCACATCAGCTCGTAATAGGGCAGGTTGAACTTGAGTTCATGGCTGTTCTGCTCGCCCACGACCCGGCCGGTGCGCAGGTCGACGAACCGATGGCCGCCCCAGTAGAGCAGGCCGCAGGGGCTGCGGAGGTGGTCGAAATGGTAGGCGACGGCCTCGACGGCCGCCTGCTTGTAGCGGGCGTCGCCGGTCAGGTTGCTCACCCCGACCAACGTGCGGAAGAGGTTCTGCTGGCTGGCCAGGTTCGACGGGATCCACCGCCGGCCCTTGTCGACCCACTCGACCGGCTCGAGGGTGTCGACGTTCAGGCCGTCGACGAACAGCGGCGTGGGCTTTTCGCCGTAGCGATCGCGCCCCTTCTCCAGAACGTTGTCGGCAAACTCGACCACGGCTCTCAGGCGGGCGCGGTCGGCCTCGGCGCGCGCCGGGTCTTCCCCGGCGGCCACCGATAACGCCCCCATTGCCAGTGCGGCAAGCAAGGCCGGCCCGGCCGGCAGTGCGACGCTTCGACTCGGAATCCTCATGGCTGGCTGCTCCTGCGGGCTGGGGTTTGGGCGATCGACTCATCGCCCGCCTCTTCGGAGACCATAGTCCAATCCTCCCCGCGTCTCAAGGCCCCTCGGCGGCGGCGAGGTTCCGGATCGGCGGGCGAAAGCCGCGCGCCCCACCGGCGGCGGCCCGCCCGGCGCGAGCGGATGGGCAAGCGATCCGAGTGCGAGCGGCATCAAACCCCTTGCGCGCTCCGGCGCATCAGGTCCGACGTCGAGCACTCGCGCACGGGCGCATAACCCTTCAGGGGCAAGATGTGCTCGTGCACCGCGTCGAGGATGTCCGACGGTTGCGGGAAGAAGGCATCTTCGACTTCGTCGGCCGGAGTGATCCAGTTGCGACTGCCGACGACCACGGGCGGGCCGTCGAGTTCGTCGAACGCGAACTGCGTGATCTTCGAGGCGAACGTCTGCAGCGCGCTTCCACGCTCGCAGGCGTCGGAGGCCAACACGATTCTGCGGGTCTTCTTGACCGACTCGATCACCTTCTCGAAATCGAAGGGCACGATGGTGCGGGCGTCGATGACCTCGCACGAGATGCCGTGCTTCTCGGCGAGCGTGTTCGCGGCCTCGAGGGCCCGGTACAACGTCGCCCCGATCGTGAGGACCGTGAGGTCGTCGCCGGCTCTCTTGACGTCGGGTTCGCCGAAGGGGATTTCGTACGCGCCCCGCGGCACGCCGCCCTCGTGGAAAAGCTCGGGCATGTCGTAGATCCGCTGGCTTTCGAAGAACACGACCGGATCGGTGCCCAACAGCGCCGAATACATCAGCCCCTTCGCGTCGTACGGCGTGGCGGGGAACGCGACCTTCAGCCCCGGGATGTGGGCGCACATGCTGGTCCAGTCCTGGCTGTGCTGCGCGCCGTATTTCGCGCCGACCGATACCCGCAGCACGACGGGCATCTTCAACAGGCCGCCGGACATCGATTGCCACTTCGCCAGTTGGTTGAAAACCTCGTCGCCGGCGCGGCCCAGGAAGTCGCAGTACATCAGCTCCGCCAGCGCCCGGCCGCCTTCCAGCGCGTAGCCGACCGCGGTGCCCACGATGGCGCCTTCGCTGATCGGCGTATTGAACAGCCGGTGATACGGCAGCGATTCCGTCAGCCCGCGATACACCGCGAACGCGCCGCCCCAGTCGCGATTCTCCTCGCCGTAGGCAATCAGGCTCGGATCGGCGTAGAAACGATCGACGATCGCCTCGAACAGCGCGTCGCGGATGCCGATGCACCGCTGCTTCGGGAGCGGTTGGCCGTTCTCATCCAGGCCGCTGCGGCTGCGCCCCGCGAGCTGCTTGACGCGCGGGTTCTCCTCGATGGGAATGCGCACGTCCGGCGCACCGTCTCCCAGCTTGTCGACGCGCGCGTTGGAGTACATCACCCGTTCGAGCAGGCAACCGGTTTTTTTCAGATCGGCGTGGGGCGACATTTCCAGATCGATCGCCTTCTTGTAGGCCTTGAGGATGGTCTCGTCGACCCACGCCTGCATCCGGTCGACGTCGTCCTGCGTGCACGCGCCGGCCTCGATGAGGCTCGACGCGAAGGTCTTGACCGGATCGAACTCCTGCCACGCTTCGACCTCCGACTTGTCGCGATAGGAGCTGGCGTCCGAGGGCGAATGGCCGCTGAAGCGATAGGTCACCGTATCCAGCAGGACCGGGCCCTCGCCCCGCGCGATGACTTCCTTCTTGCGGCGAATCGCGTCGACGACCGCCAGGGGGTTGTAGCCGTCGACGCGCTCCGCGTGCATCTGGTCGGGCGTGAGGCCGGCGCCCATGCGGGCGAGCACCTTGAAGCCCATCGTCTCGCCGACGGGCTGGCCGCCCATGCCGTAGAAGTTGTTCACGAAGTTCATGATCAGCGGCAGACCGCCGCGATGGCTCGCGTCCCACAGCTCCTTGAACTGGTCCATCGTGGCGAAGCACAGCGCTTCCCAGGTGGGGCCGCAAGCCGATGCCGCGTCGCCGATGTTCCCGATCACGACGCCGGGCTGCCGGTGCACGTGCTTGAACAGCGCCGCGCCCACGGAGATGTCGGACGAGCCGCCGACGATCGCGTTGTTCGGATAGATCCCGAACGGCGGAAAGAACGCGTGCATCGAACCCCCGAGGCCCTTGTTGAAGCCGGCCTCGCGGGCAAAGATCTCGGCCAGCGCCCCGTAGACGAGGTAGTCGATGGCCAGATCCTTCACGCCGCCCGTCGCATCCTTCTCCACGACGCGCAGGCAATCGCCGTCGAAGTACTCGCGCATGATCGTCATCAGCGCGTCGTCGTCGAGCTTGTGGATCGCGGAGAGACCCTTGGCAAGAATCTCGCCGTGCGAGCGGTGCGACCCGTAAATGTGGTCGTCGACTCCCAGCAGGAACGCTTGGCCGACGGCCGCGGCCTCCTGGCCGATCGAGAGGTGCGCCGGCCCGCGATGGTTGTATTCGATGTCCCGGTAATGTCCCTGCTTCTTGACCGAATCGAGCATGGTCTCGAAGGCGCGGACGACCATCATGTCGCGCTGGATGCGGATCAGGTCCTCTTTCGTGAGGTTTCCCGCCGCCAGCTCGTCCGTCGCGGTTCGATCGTACTGATTGACCGGGATCGGCGTGAACTCGACGAAGGCTTTCGCGCGTGCGTCGCACGGGTGGATCATGATTTCTTTGGGCATGCCAAGGCTCTCCTGTTGACGCGGCGCCGCGGCGGTCCGCGACGCGCGTCCATTCTGATTCGCTAGTTGTCCGATTTCCCGGGAAAGATCACTTCGATATCCTGCTCTCGAAAAAACCACTTCCACGCGTCGTCGGGTTCGCGGTCGGTCACGACCTTGCCGATCCGCGGCCAATCGACGATCTGGAACAGCGACGCGCTGCCGAACTTGCTGCTGTCGACCAGCAGCACCGCCTCGCGCGCGTGCTCGATGACGAGGCGATGCAGATGGGCGCTGGCCATGTCGCTGGCCGACGGGCCAAAATCCATGCTCAGACCGTCCGCGCCGATGAACGCAAAGTAACCGCGCACCTGATTCAACGTGCTCATCGCCATCGGGCCCACCGTATCCATCCGCTCGGGACGATATTCGCCCCCGATCAGGAACACGCTGAGCCCCGGCGCGTTCAACTCCAAGGCGAGCCGCGCGCTGTTGGCCAGCACCGTCACGCCGCGCAGCCTTCCCAAATACGGGACCATTTCGAAACAGGTGGTCCCCGAATCGAGAAACACCTGATGGCCGTCCCGCACGAGCGACGCCGCCAGGCGGCCGATGACTCGCTTCTGCTCGACGGCCCGAACCTGCTTGGCCCGGAACGAAAAATCCCGCTGCCGCGGCAACGTCGCCCCGCCGTGAACCAGCAGCAGTTCGTCCTGGTCGGCCAATGCCTTCAGATCGCGACGCACGGTGGCGCCCGATACGTCCATCGATTTGGCCAGATCCTTGACCGTAACGTGCTTCTTGTCCACGAGTTCCGCCAGGATCCTCTTGCGGCGTTCTTCCGTGGCTTGACTCACGGCGGACCTCGTGTTAGTCTCAGTTGCTCTCCGAATTGTGCATAGTTAACATCAAATCGACACGAAAATCAATAGGATGGCCAAAATTCTGGCGAAGATCGGTTGATTTCTGAAGAAAAGTCTTTAACTTCTCCACAATCGCGACCAGCCGATGCCCACCAGAAATCCCCTTGCGGGGGGTGAGAGGACCCAGCCATGCAATCGATCATCCTCCCTCAACCGGCCGACGGCGTGAACGCCGCCACCGTGGTTCGCTGGCTGAAACGGCCCGGCGAGCACTTCTCCGCCGGCGAAGCGCTGGTGGAATTGGAAATCGAGGACGCGCTGGTGCGACTCGAGGCATCGCAATCGGGTACGCTGGCGACGATCCTCGCCGAGGCGCGCGAGACAGTGCGGGTTGGCGCCGAACTGGCTCGGGCGGAAGGGATGAGCGTGCCGGCGCCGCAGTCCGAGCCGGAGACGACCATGACGCGACAACCATCGGAAACTTCGGGCCCCCCGACGACCGGGGACCCCGGCAACGTGACGCCCGTTCTGATGCCGCAGGCCGGCAACACGATGGAGGAAGGCATCGTCGTGTCGTGGAAAGTGGCCGAAGGCGATCGCATCGAGGTCGGTCAGATCCTCTGCGAGATCGAGACCGACAAGGCCACCATCGAATACGAATCGCCCGACGCCGGTCGACTTGCCCGCATCGTGGCCCGCGAGGGTGAGACGATCCCCATTAAGCAGCCGATCGCTTTTCTGGCCGACAACGACGCCGATGTCGACGCCTATCTGGCGGCGCAGGGAACCACGGCGGCGCCGGCGACCGTCCCGCGGGCGGCCTCCACGGCCGGCGCGGTGGCCGCCGGTGCGGAGACGCGGCCAAGCGCCGGTTCCCCGCCCGTGACGGCCGAAGGTCGCGTCAGAGCCTCGCCCGCCGCCCGGAAAGTCGCGCAGCAGCGTGGAATCGACCTTGCGTCGCTCGGCGCGGGGAGCGGCCCCGGCGGGCGCATTCTGGCGACCGACGTCGAGAAGGCCAAGGTGGCGGCCGCCGTGTCGGTCGACGGCAAGCCGATCCGCCGGCCCATGCGGAAAATGCGCCGCGCGATCGGACTGAACCTCCAGCGATCGAAGCAGACCGTGCCGCACTTCTACGTGCGCATGACCATCGACGCGACGCCGCTGTTTGCCTACTATCGCGAAAACAAGCCGCGAACCAACTGCACGCTGAACGACTGCGTGGTCTTGGCCGTCGGCCGGGCCATGGCCGAATGCCCCGAGGTGCGCAGCCAGATCGACGGCGACGAGATCGTCGAATTCCCGCACGCCAACATCGGCATCGCCGTCGGGGTCGACGACGGGCTGGTCGTGCCCGTGGTGCGCAACGTCGACTCCCTCACGCTCGCTCAGCTTGCGGTCGAGGCGAAACGGGTCGTCGAGAACGCCCGCAACGGCAAGCTCGAGAATATCGGCCTGGGCAACTTCACCATCACCAACCTCGGCATGTTCGGCATCGAGGAGTTCAGCGCGATCATCAACCCGCCCGAATCGGGCATCCTCGCGGTCAGCGCCTTGCGGGAGACGGTGATCGTCGAAGACGGCGCGATCCGTCCCGGCCGCGTGATGACGATGACGCTCAGCGCCGACCACCGCATCGTCGACGGCCTCGTCGCCGCGAGATTCCTCGGGCGGCTCAAGGAGATTCTCGAGAACCCCGGTGAAACGCTGACATGACCAACAACCACTTCGACGTCTTCGTCATCGGTGCCGGCCCCGGCGGATACGTGGCCGCGCTGAGAGCGGCACAGATGGGCGCCAGCACCGGCATCGTCGAGCGACATCACCTTGGCGGTACGTGTTTGAACTACGGCTGCATTCCGTCCAAGGCGCTGCTCTCGTCCGCGGAAATGCTCCACGGCGTTCGGCACGCCCGCCAGTGGGGCGTCACCGTCGACGGCCCGATCGGCTTCGACTGGCAGGAGATCACCCAACACAAGAACAAGATCCTCCGCCAGCTTCGCGGCGGCGTCGCCAGTTTGTTCAAGGCGCGCGGGGTCGCCCACCTGGCCGGACACGGCACTCTCGACGCACGGGGTCGCGTGCGGGTGACCCCAAGCGACGGACCCCCGCAAACGGTAACCGCCGACAAGGTGATCCTCGCGACGGGCTCCGCTCCCATCCGCATCCCGGGCTGGCCCGACGATCCGGCGCTGGTGTGCACGTCGGACGAGGGAGTTCACTGGACGGCCCTGCCGCGCAGGCTGCTGATCGTCGGCGGCGGGGTGATCGGCTGCGAGTTTGCCTGCATGATGCAGGCTTTCGGCGTCGACGTGACCGTGGTCGAGATGATGCCGGGCCTCTTGCCGACCCTCGATCACGATCTCGGCAAGGCGCTGCTGGCGATATTCAAGGCGCGCGGGATCACCTGCTTCCTCGATACGAAGGTCGAAGACGTCGACGTGGCCTCCGGGAACGGGGCGATCAAGACGCGCCTCTCCAGCGGCGAGTCGCTCGAATTCGATCGCGTCCTCGTCGCGACGGGCCGGCGCCCGAATACCGACGACGTGGGTCTCGCGGATGCCGGAATCCCGACCGACAAGCACGGGTTCGTTCCGGTGAACGATCACCTCGAAACGGCCGTGCCGGGCCATTATTGCATCGGCGACGCGAACGGCCGGTGCATGCTGGCTCACGCCGCCTCGGCGCACGGCGTGGCGGCCGTCGAAAACGCGCTGGGGCGCCCCAAGCCGTTCGAGTCGCCGATTCCGTCGGCGGTGTACACCTTTCCCGAAGTCGCCGCGGTGGGCCTGAGCGAGCGCGAGGCGAGGGAGCAGGGGCTGCCGATCGCCATCGGCCGATTTCCGATCGGGCACCTCGGCAAGGCGATGGCCGCGCGCCATCCCGACGGCTTCGTCAAGATGATCCGCCACCGTGAGACCGGCCAGTTGCTCGGCGCGCACATGATCGGCCAGAACGCCACGGAATGCATCGCGGCGGCCACGGCGCTTCTGCATCAGAACGTTTCGATGCACGACGTCGCCGAAACGGTATGGGCTCACCCGACGATCAGCGAAGCGATCAAGGAATCGGCTGAGGATGCGCTGGGCGCGGGCCTGCACCTGCCCCCGCGCAAGGTCATCCGTGTGCCGGTTCCGGCGTAGCCGCAACTTGCCAAGGGGGATTCGAATTGGGCCGACAAGTCGCCGAAGCGCTCGACACCCTGCGGAACCTCGGAACGCCGGACGAGATGCGCGCCCTCGCGCGCCGGGGCTATGGCCCGCAATCGCCGCCGCGCGTCAATGCCCATATTCATCTGCCGCCGAACTTCTCGGCGTTCGAAAGCGTCGCCGAGGCGGTGGACCTCGCGGCGCAACAAGGCGTCGGCGTGCTTGGCGTCAGCAATTACTACGACTACGAGGTCTATGGCGATTTCGTCGATTGCGCCCGGCGCAAGGGCATCTTTCCCCTGTTCGGAACCGAGATCATCTGCATGGATGAAGCGATGCGCCGCGCGGGGCTCAAGATCAACGACCCGGGCAATCCCGGCAAGTTCTACCTGTGCGGCAAGGGCATCACGCGTTTCGAAGAGATGACGCCCGAGGCCGCGCGCCTCATCGACCTCATTCGCCGCAACGATTCGGCGCGCATGGCGGAGATGGTCGAACGGATGAGACGGATCTTCGCCGAGCGCGGCCTCGCGACGGAGGTCGATCAGCGGGCCGTCGTCGAAATGATCGTCCGTCGCCACGGCAGCGATCGCAGCACGGTCTATTTGCAGGAGCGCCACGTCTCGCAGTGCTTTCAGGAAGCGTTGTTCGAGAAGGTCGAGCCGCCGGAACGAATCGAGCGCCTCAACGGGATCCTCGGCGCCGAAACGAAAGCGAAGGCCCCCGACGACTTCGTCGCGATCCAGGACGACATCCGTTCGCGCCTGATGAAGGCGGGCCAGCCGGCGTTCGTCGAGGAGACGTTCATCGGCTTCGACGATGCCCATCGGTTGATCCTCGAACTCGGGGGCATCCCGTGTTACGCGGCGGTCGCCGACGGCGCCTCGCCGATCTCTCCGTTCGAGCGGTCGCCCGAGGAGTTGACCGCGGCGGTCCAAAAGCGGAATATTCACGCCGTCGAGTGGATCCCGCCTCGCAACACGGCGGCCGTGCTGCGCGACTACGTGCGGAAGATGCGCGACGCCGGCCTGGCCGTCACGGCCGGCACGGAGCACAACACGCTCACCCTGGCCCCGCTCGATCCGTTCTGCAAGGACGGCGACGTGCCCGACGACGTCCGGGCGGTCTTCTGGGAAGGCGCCTGCGTCGTGGCGGCGCACCAGTTTCTCACCTTGCATGGCGAATGCGGGTTCGTGGACGGCGAAGGCAAGCCGAATCCCGATTACGCGTCGGCGGACGAACGCATCCGGTCGTTCGCGAGGATCGGCGCGGCGGTGATCGAGCGGTATTACCGGGGGCTTCGGTGAATTAGAGGACGGCCCGACTTTGCGGTTCCCGCGGATTGCGGGCTGGGGAGTTGGGGAGCGGAGGAGTGGGGGGGATGGAATGATGGAATGGGGGAATGATGGAATGAT
>Ga0334896_1001780_pt1 | contig 16803 bp, 20 predicted proteins | sample GraSluR3_MG_8_FD_207734 | JGI IMG/M metagenome (GOLD analysis project Ga0334896, IMG submission 207734) | Sludge microbial communities from methane-producing bioreactor in Wageningen University, Netherlands - Granular Sludge_27_06-R3 | ecosystem: Engineered > Bioreactor > Anaerobic >... | reverse complement strand
ACTGTTGTTGCAAAGGAAGTACTTGCTGATGATGGTTCCATAAATGCATATAGAGTGGCAACAACATCAAGCATCCTAAAGGAGAAGTTTGGAGATAAAAAAGGTTACTACAACTTTGAAATCGACACGCTTGATAAAATTTGGGATATGAAAGAAGAATTGGATAAGGAAGAGTTCGAATATGTTAGCAGCGATCCCTACCAAAAACAAATGTTTGGGCTAACTTGCCCAACTTGTGGAGGTCCTTTGTATGATTCGGAGCATTACCAACTGTCAGAGGATGAGTTTGATACAAATCTACACGCTAATCCAAAATCAAAATCTGATAGAAACAAAAAATGCACCAATTATATCAAGGTAGATGGTACTCCGCTTACACAAAGGGAGAGAAAACTGCTGATTAAAGGATATTTAGGCTATATAGTCGATGATAGCATAAAGACTCCATACCTTATAAATGACCAGGAGATTACTCCAGAGGAAATAAATGAAATAAAGGCTGGAGAGTATGACGGTCAATATACCATAGTATTAAAGAAATGCGACACTCCATTATGGGCAGCAAAGGATCAGAAGGGGTATAGGACAGCCAATGCTATTGATATGCTGGATAAGAGATTTGGCAAGGGTTTTTTCGATTGTAGCGTTGCAGACGAAGTACATCTGTATACGGCCACAAGCAACCAGGGCCAAGCATTTTCCAAGCTTTGTCAAATGAGCAAGGTTAATCTAGCGTTAACTGGTACACTAACAGGAGGAAAGGCATCACACCTATACTACCTGTTGTACCGCATGATCCCGCACAAAATGAGTAAGCACTTCAAGTACAGTGAAAGCACCAAGTTCATTGACTTCTATGGTAGAAGAAAGAAAGTCACAAAAGAATACGGTAAAAACTCAACCTACAACAAGAGTGGTGTTGGAAAGACCTCAACATCCTACTCTGAGATACCAGGTATCTCCCCTCTGTTATATTCACATTTCTTATCAGATATTATGGTAAGCAGAAAGATAGAGGATATGGGATTCGATTTACCACCGCTGCTTTACTACAAGCACGAGGTAGATATGGATAAAGACATAAAAGAGGGCTATGACAAACTTAAAGAGGACATTATAGCCTTTATGAAGGATCATAAGGAGTTAAACCTTGGTGGAACATATCTGAATACTTTGTTATCGTATCCGGATATGCCAAACATCGAACCCTTAATGTATGATGGATGGCTGATTTCAAACCCGCCTAAGATAGACATAGCAAACAGAATACTCCCAAAGGAAAGAAAGCTCTTGGATACAGTAAAAAGAGAACTAGCCCAGGGAAGAAGGATGGTTGTTTATGTAACCTATACTGGCGAAAAAGCAATAGACAAAAGAGTTGCAGATGTTCTCAACTCACAAGGCATTAAGACAGAAGTGTTGAAATCAAGCGTTCCTACAGAAAAGAGGGAGGAGTGGATAGAGAAAAAATACAAGGAAGGTGTTATGGCCATCGTCTGTAATCCGAAGCTGGTCCAAACTGGATTAGACATTGTGACATATCCGTCAATGTATTTCTATCAACTAGATTACGATGTTAGAGTGGTTAGACAGGCAGAGAGTAGAGCATGGAGAGTAGGGCAGACCAAAGACTGCTATGTTTACTATTCATACTACAACGACAGCCTTCAAGCAGATGCCTTAAGGCTAATAGGTAGCAAGAAAAAAGCCTCACTGGCACTGGAAGGTGTCTTTGCTGAAGATATACTTTCTTCAAGCGGAGATGATGTAGGTGATTCTGGAGCTGCTGCATTATACAAATCACTTCTAGGAAAGATAAAGCTAAAGGAGGACGATTTGGACTTCTTTAGTGAAGAAGAGATTATTGAAATTGATGATGTGGTGGATCTGCCAGTAGAAAATGTAGCAATCGAAGTAGAAACTACCAAAGAAAAGTCACAACTTTCCCTATTTACCATTACTGAGGAAAAGATAAAGAAAAGAGAGAAAAAGAAGATGGTAGTAGGGCAGGTAAGTTTGTTTGAATGTTAGTTATTATGAGGGCTTAAGTTTACTTAAGTTCTCATTTTTTTATTTACAGAATTGTTTTTCAATGGTATAATTGATGAAACAAACAAATTTAATATGGACCAAAGAGATAATTATTTCTTTGGGGAGGCTGATAAGACAAAATGAGGAAAGCAGAATTTTGTCTTTTTGTTTGTTTAAGATGGTATCAATAGATACCAGGAGGTTGATAAGTAAATATAGGTGCTGATAAGTCGCAACATTCGTGCTGATATGCTATTAGGATTCTGATAAGTGTATTTATGTGCTGATAAGACTTTTAAACAGTGCTGATTAGTCAAAAGGAGGTGGATTATATCCATCTCCTTTTGTTGTTTAAAAAAAGGAGGATGATGAGAAATGGCAAATGTGATGATGAGAGAGAACACAGGAACGATGTTTATGGAGGATGAAATAAGCAGTGATTTTGGTCCATATTCAAGAGTAGCTTCAAGGATTGATGATGTATTGTCAGCTCTAACATTTACCAAGATGATGGGCAATGTTAAAGATACTGTTAGGCTTAACAAAGAGCTTACGGAACTTCAATCCGAAATAGCAAGGATCAAGAAGAGAAACAGGCACCGATAAGGTGCTTGTTTTTTTATGGCCATTAATGTTTATTGACACATTAACACTAATATGCTAATCTTTATGTAATATATTTAATCGGCATTATAAGATATAAGGAGGGATAAAGTGGCAAAAATAATTACATTAACTAACCAAAAGGGTGGTGTCGCCAAGACGACCACAAGCCTGAATCTCGCATCAATAGCGGCTCGTAGCGGAAAAAGAACATTATTGGTAGATATTGATAGCCAGGCTTCATTAACAATTAGTATGGGATATGAGCCAGAGGATTTTGACACAAACATATCAACTCTTTTTGATAACTACATAGCTAGTCCATCTGTAAAAGTTTCAACAGCTGAATGTATCTATGAGTCTGATATTCCAAATCTATATTTCATACCATCAATTATTGATCTTGCAGTAAAGGAAATGCAACTTAATGGTGTAACATCAAAAGAGACTGTCTTGAGAAGAGTACTAAGAGATGTTGCAGATGATTTTGATTATATCTTTATTGATACTATGCCATCACTTGGAAACCTTACTATAAACGCACTGTCGGCTGCTGACTATGTTTTAATACCTACAGAGGCAGAATACCTTGCCTATAAAGCTATAAGGTCGCTGATGAAGGTTGTAGAGGATGTAAGGGAGTTAATAAATCCCTCTCTTCAAATCATAGGTGTCTTAGTTACTAAATATGAGGAAAACACGAATAAGTCAAAAGAGGTAATGGAAGCCCTGCAAGAAGAGTATAATGTTATTGGCACAATTAATAAGAGTGTTGAAATCAGCAAAGGAATACTTGAAGGAAAGCCCATTGTTGAAATGAAAAAGCTTAGAAAACCAGGAACAGATATAGTTGATAGATATACAAAAATATTTGAACTTATAGAAGAATTAAGTTAGGAGGAATAGTATGGCAAGTTTAGATAGAGAAAAAAAAGAAATTAAAAAAGCATCAGGCTCCAATTCAGCTGTTAGACAAATAATAGGTGCAAAAAAGCCGAAGAAGGAATATGTTTACAGATCTTATTACCTTGAGAAATATCATGTTAAAGCATTGGATTTTGAAAAGGCCAAAACTGGGAAGGACCTATCCCAGATAGTAAGAGAGGCACTTGACCAATACTTTGGAGAGGAACTTGAGCAATACAAGGATTAAGGGAGAGGACCACCTGCTAATTTGTAGGTGGTTTTTAATTATCCACTATTCAAGCCTCTGACTTAAATACTCATAGAAGTTACAGTTTTTCTTTAGTAAGATAGTTTTGTGTTGTATTCTAAAAACATTTCAACCTGCTCCAGCAACTTATCGTATTTCTCCTCTGGCAAGGACTCATACCTATGTATTAGGTCTGCCACATTCTCAATAAACTCAACCTGTGACTCATTCTGTAGGTGGGGGAAGGTGGATTTAGTAGAGTTTCTGCAAATTGGGCTTAAATTATCATCAGAAACAAGCTGAACAAGTTCAAGATAGTCAACTCCAAGCACCTTTGCCACAGAGATCAATACTCTGATAGAAGGGCATTCTCGCTCCCCTAACTCGATTCGGCTAATCTCTGTATGGCTTATTCCTGATTCAATGGCCAGTTGTCTTATAGACATACCCAAAGCTATTCTCCTTGTTGATATGTATTTGCCTAAAGCACTCATATGTCAACCTCCCACTAAATATTGCCATTGTTAATATCAAAGCTAACCTGGGCATTTGTCCTTGCGTAAAACTCATCTATCTCATTAAAAATGGCAGTCTTTAAGAAAGCCACAGGATAACGGATCTCTTGGGACTTGCTTGTCTCAACAACATTTCTTATTGCAGCATAAACCATATCGAAGTTTAATTCTTGTAACTTGGTAATCACATCAAAGCTTGCAACTCTTTTCCCGGCTATTTTAGTTTCATCGTAGTAATACATTTCCCAAATAGCCTTTTTAGCTGAACCAATCCATTCTGAATAAGGGTGCTCATAGTTCTCCTTTGATGCAATCACATCATGTGTCAAATCATTGAAAGATTTAAATCCTTTAGACTTGAGTTTTTTATCTATCTCAATCAATCTATTTTTATCTTTAACAAAATCATTATGTTTTTTCACTTTAAAGTTTCTCTTACTAGATTGATTGATTGATGTAGAAGTAGTCTCTGTAGGAGTAATCTTTGTATTTGTATTACGTTTTTTCGTAACACCCTGTTGCGATTTTTCGTAAGAGCCTGTTACGTTTTTTCGTAACACCCTATTACGTTTTTTCGTAACAGGGTCCTCAACATCAGTTATATCAATGCATGTAGAGGATAAATCGTTATCATCACCATTGTCATTTTCATCATTTTCTGGAGATATATTTTCTTTAATATCTTCAATGACATTTATTGAGTTATTCATCAAGACAGAGATCTTTTTAAGTTCGTCAATATTTAGTCCTATGTACAAAACATTGTTTATTTCCTTGCCAGATTTTGTTTTTATATTTCTGAAATCTAGTATTATTAATCCTTTATCTTCAAGAAACTTACACGCATCTTTAGTCTGTCTTTTTGTAAGGCCAAATTTATCAGCCAATTGCTCGTAGCTTTTTTGAAGCATATCACCCTTGAACTTTGCCTTAAGACCAATCACAGATCCAGTGTCCTCATCAAAGACAAGGGTAGGTCTGTACCAGTAAACTATTTCTGAAAGTATGAATATTGCGTTGGATTGAACCTTGCCCTTATCATTAACCAAGTTTTCAAACCAACCCTGGTCAATAATGTTTCCTTGCAGCTCAAACCTAGAAAGCTCTTTTAGTGCGTTATTCTTGTCATAGTTTGACTTATAGCTTGATACAAGGTTACTTCTCTTTTTAACTGCCTTTTTTCTGGCTTTTTTCCCTTCAAGTTTTTTTCTTTCCTCTTCTGTTAATCTTTCGTTGTCCTTCATTTTCATCACATAATCCTCCAGTCATTGTAGTATAGAGGATGTAGCAAGGTTACTGTTGCAATAGTTATTATGTAGTGATATAATCAAACTACAAAAATAATTGTAACATAATAACCTAGTAACATCCGGTTGAAGAGAAATGATCTTGTTAGGCGACAGGCATTTCTCTTCTTCTTTTTTGTTTATATTCAAGTAAAAAAGGTAAACAAAAAGCGTATCATCAGCCCTGAATGTGCTTGATGATACGCTTTAATTACATCAATATTTATTGCCACTAAAACACTAATAAACAAATAATTTTTTATATAAATATATTAAAAAACTATTGACCTAATGTTTGTGATGTGGTAATATATCAATATAAATGAAGAGTAGCATTAAGCAAATTCAGAGATCCTAATTCAAAGGCCGCCAAAACCGTATGAATTGGGATTTTTTCTTTTTTGTATTATTTAAAAGCTAAACAATACTTGACATTAATTAAACATCAGCTTACAGAAAATGTTTTAATTGACTTGATTATAGCATATTAAGAAAATTGTGTAAATAAAAAAACTCTTCCTCAACCTTGCAAGGACCTCAACGCAAGGTTTTTCCTTGTGCTTTGGTTTAAAATATTTTAAGGGGATTTGTACTCCATTATAACACAACATTTATATTGTGTAAATATATATTGAAATAATAATTTAACAATAGTATAATTTATATAAGAACAAAAAGCAATATAGGAGTAGAGAAACAAAGAAGAGAGTGGGAGCTTAATAAAGAGTTAGAGTCCATATATAATGAGACTGCAAGAAATAATGCCGAGATTGAAAAGGTTAAGGCACAAATACAGCTGCATAATATAAGGAAAGAATATAAGAGGCTAACCACTCACAAACAAACCGACAAGAAATAATGATACAAAAAGAAGGCGATAGATTTCGCCTTCTTTTACATTTTCTCCTTAAAAAATTCACCGACAGCCTTGTTGATGGGGCTTTCAAGCATCTCCACAACACCGTTGTACTGATACATAAACTGGGTGCTGGACCAACCAAGCTGATCCTTTATGCTTTCTGCAGGAGAGCCAAGCTTTATGCAAAGCATTACATAATAGTGCCTCAGATCCTTGCTTGTAACAAGGGGGAGGGAAAGCTCATCACAAGCCTTGGTGTGGACCTTCTTTATCCATCCGGAGGATATGGGTTTAACAGAAGATGGGTTGTAGAGATAATCACTTAGCTTGTTTTCAGAAAAGAACATATAGGCATCTGATTTAAGAAAGTCAGAACTAAGGCCCAGCTCTTTTCTAAAGGAGTCAATCTGTTCATAGACAAAATCAAACACCCTTACATATCTTCCATCATCAGGACCGCCTACCATGATCCCGATATTCTTGTTTAAATCCATAAATAGGTCATTCCACTTTAGCCTTCTCACTTCGGATAGCTTCATGCCAGTTGTGGCAATAAGAAGGGTAATAAGATAATCCCGCCTTGAATAGTTAGCCTTAAGGTGTTCAAGGAGCCTTAATACATCAGAGGTATCAATCACCCTATCTGAGTTTATCTGCTTGCTTGCCTTTGGAACAGGAACCCTTCTTACTGGATTCATTTCCACATACATATTCTCAAACAGGAAATTATAAAAGCTAAGTAGCTGGTGGTACTTTCTCCTTTTGGTATTCTTGTTGTTATCAAGGGAGTCAATAAATCCCTCAACCTTCTCGGAAGACACATCAACCAAAGGACACAAACAGTACTCATATAGGTCCTCCAAAACCCTAAAGTATTCCTTCTTTGACTTCATCCCAACACTAAACTCATCAAACAGTTTCAAACTCTCCTTATCCAAAGAATCACCTCCATAACATAATCATACCCACTACAAAATAGATTTATACTTACAACCATAATATCACATTCTTGCCTCATTTTCCAACCCTTGCTTTATTGGAAAGAGAAAAAGAAAAAAGAAGGAGAAAAGATGGAGAAAATGGGAGAGAGAAGAGGGGAGCAAACACTGGAGAAAAGACAAAAGAAAGGGGGAGGGGGAGGACTCAACTAAGGAGAGTGTTAAATAGTATTCTACTTTGTAGTGGGATGGGACAATAAAGAACAGATAGGCTTATGACGCAGGCATCCGATCATTGGCTTATCTGTTCTTCTTGTTCAACGGTTTAATTTGTTCTTCTATAATATCATGAAAACATATATGTTGCAATTGGAAATATACTAATTATTGACATATTTTGTTTATACTTAGAATACTAGGGTGGGATTCGAAAGCTACATTTGATGTGAAAAATACGAAGAACACCTTCGGGATAATATACATATACTACATGAGAAAATATTCAACCAAAAATAGCATTCTAGTTTGACAATTATGTGAAATGGATATATATTTAATACAAGAGAGGGAAACTAAATGGAGTATCCCTAGATAACAGAGCCCTCAGCGGCATAAAAAAAAGACGGAGCCCTTAGCGGCATAAAATGTGGAATCTCATATGAGCTTCCACATTTTAAATTTATATTAATTGAAATAAAGCTTTGATTATATGATTACTTGACACTCCCCATATCTAAAGAAAGGGGATTCTTGCTTCAGCGAACGTTGCCTACTATGTAGGTCTTACAAATTCTCCACAAGCGTATATTTCCGTATGTCCTACGGTATTTATTTAAAGGGTTAGGCTGTTTGGCTTAATCCTTTATTTAATATATTGATTGAAGCGTTAATGTCCCTGTCATGTATTGCATTACATATAGGGCATGTCCACCTTCTTATTTTCAAATCCTTCATTTCTTTATTCTGATATCCACACGCAGAACATAGTTGACTTGATGGGTAAAAGGTATCTACTTTTACAATAGACTTTCCATACCAATCAGCTTTATACTCCATTTGTCTTGTAAATTCAGACCATGAAGCATCAGTAATATCTCTAGCCAATCGTTTGTTCTTAACCATGTTCTTGACTTGCAGATTTTCAATCGCTATTACATCAAAGTCACGCACCATATTAGTTGACAACTTGTGCGAAAAATCATTTCTTTGATTCGCTATTTTCTCATGCAAACGTGCCACTTTAACTCTTGTTTTATTCCTGTTGCTACTACCAATTTGTTTTCTTGATAGTTGCTTTTGAAGTTTAGCAAGTTTTTTTAGTGACTTATTCATTGCCTTTGGGTGATTGTAGATTTCACCATTTGAAAGCGTAGCAAAGGTCTTTAAACCTAAATCCACACCGATGCTTGTGTTTGTTTTGTCTAATATCTCAACCTCAACATCTGTACAAAGAACTGACACAAAGTACTTACCACTAGGTCTTTGTTCAATCGTTGCTGAAAGTATGCGTCCCTCAATTTGTTTTGAAACCCTGCACTTAAACTAAGCCAAGTTTTGGAAGTTTGATATGTCTTTCATCAAGATGTATATTCATCTTGGCTGTATATGATTTCTTTGAGAATTTCTTCGATTTAAAACGTGGATACCCTACCTTTTTATCTCCTTGCTTAACTCTTCTAAAGAAATTCTTAAATGCAAGGTCTAAGTCTTTTAAAGATGATTGTAAGGCTGTTGAGTCTACTTCTTTGAGCCAGCTGTATTTATCCAGTTTCTTCAATTGGGTCAAATCAGCAGAACACTTATTATAGCCAAACGTAACACCTTGTTCTATGTACAGTTCTTTGCGTTTAGAAAGATAGTGATTGTACACAAACCTAACTGAACCAAATGTCTTTTGCAGTAACATTTCTTGTTCTTTATTAGGGTATAGTCTGAATTTATACGCTTTTTCCATACAATCACCACCTTTCTTATTGTCTTTGTGAAGTCTTTTGAGACTCAATATATTGCTTTATCACTTCTAAAGGCGAACCACCAACAGTTGATACAAAGTAACTATTCGTCCATAGTGTAGGTAGTTTTGTTGTGAGTTCTTTAAATTCACTTCTCAACACTTTTGAAGAATAGCCTTTAATTCTTTTTATAGCCTTATGCACTCCAAATTGTGGGTCTACTTCTAGCAAAAGATGTACATGGTCGGGCATGATTTCCATTTCGATTATATCTACATTGAGGTCAGTACAAGTTTCTTTAATCAACTCCCTTAGTCTTGTTTCAACACTTCCAACCAAAACATTTCTTCGATATTTAGGACACCAAACAACATGATACTTGCATGAGTAGACAACGTTGTTATTAGATTTATATTCCATACATGTATTATATATCAATCCGTTATATAATACAAGGCCTTATATCCCCATAATTAAAATAAGGGGTTTTACGGTCAATTATGATAAGCTATAATTAGCTTAATAGCAGAATGACCTTGTTCTCCGTGTGGGGGCAGGGCTTTTTTTATTTTAGCAATTCCTCGTATAATGCCTCGAATATATCCTTACACTCCTTTAGCTTATCTGTAGGTATGCTTTCAGTATATTTAAATCCCCTGTTGTCTAAATCAACCATCCTGTTGTGTTCCATCAGTATAGCCCCTTGAGTAGTGGTCCTTTCATCCAGCTCCACATGCAAAGGGAACTTTTTCTTTGTGTTGGTTATTGGAGCAACTGAAACCATCCCATTTAATACTTTGTTTTGCTTTTCTGGGTTTGTTAGTATTACAGCTGGTCTATAGCCATCTTGTTCGTGACCTTTTGTCGGAGAAAAACTTAATCTTATAATATCGCCGCACTTTAACTGTTCGATTGTTTTTTCCTTACTCATAAATCACCCTCCCATAGATATTAAAATATCCCCTACCCAAATTATCTGTTCAGATAGGGGTTTCTCTTACCATATCTCTTTTCCTACTGGATCTCCCCAGTCGATTGCTTCTTTGTATTCTTTCGGATTTCCTTCAAAGTTATCGAATAATTTATCTAGCTTTGTCTTTTCTTTAATAGGGCAGAGTATGAGCTTTCCATTCTCAACTTCAATCTCAAATCTTATTTTCTTTCCTTCTTTCTCATCCAGGTTAAGATCTAAGGATTTTAGAACTGTCTTGTTTAACCTTATCCCTTGGCTGTTTCCCCATTTTGCTAATTCTGTTACTGCCATAGTTATACCTCCAATCACAATTATAGTATATGCCAACTTGCTATTTTACTTCTTTTGTTATCTATAGTATATCCCAGTATATACATTTGTGCAATGCAATAATTATAAAAAAAATTTCTTGACATGCTATTAATATTTTTTTTCATACTCCGATATAGGAAATGTAAGGGAATACAAAACCCTATATTCTAAAATCAAGGAGGATGAGAATATGCTGGCATTAGGAAGAAAACCCGGGGAGTATGTTGTAATTGGAGATAACATTATCGTTAAGGTAGTTAAGAATGAAAATGGGGATCTCAGACTAGGAATTGACGCTCCAAAGGATGTAAGCATCGTTAGGGGAGAGGTCTATGAGGCCAATCTTAAAAAAGAGCAACAGGATTAACTAAGTTTTATAAGCCCGGATAGGCCGGGTTATTATAAAAAATTGCGGAAAAGGAAGTCCGCAATCACACACTAAAAGGAGGATTTATCAATGAGAATTAATCAAAACATTTCAGCAATGAACACTTATTCAAGACTGACTGCAGCTAACACTGCAAAGAGCAACTCACTAGCTAAACTATCTTCAGGACTTAGAATCAACAAGGCCGGAGACGATGCAGCTGGACTAGCAATCTCAGAGAAAATGAGAGGCCAGGTATCAGGACTTAACCAGGCGGCTAAAAACGCACAAGATGGTATTTCACTAATACAAACTGCAGAGGGTGCTCTTAATGAGACTCACTCAATTCTTCAAAGAATGAGAGAACTTGCAGTACAATCAGCCAATGATACCAACACTGGTGCTGACAGAAAAGAAATCCAAAAAGAGATGGATCAGCTATCAGAGGAAATCACTAGAATAGCAAATAATACAGAATTTAACACTCAAAACCTACTTGATGGATCCTACTCAGGTAAATTCCATATCGGTGCCAACGATGGCCAAAACATGGAGTTGACAGTTGGAGATATGAGAGCGGGCAACCTTGGTGTTGAAAGAGTTGTTGCTACTACTATAGCTGCAGCAGGAGCAGAGATTTCAGCTGACGCATCATCGCTGTTTAATTCTGACCTTGCAGGTGGTACTCTAACTATTGATGGAACAGATGTGACATTAACTGCAGTTGCTGCTCTAGATGGTAGTGGTACACCAATCACAGCAGCTGATATTGCGGGTGCGCTTACTACTGACTTAACATCCGCTGGAATTAACTCCGATTATACAGCTACTGCAGATGGAAATAATATAGTAATTACTTCCGCAGCAACTGGTGAGGATGTTACAATGTCAATAAGCGGAGATGGAGCAACTGAACTAGGTTTAACTGGAAGCGCTACAGGTAGTGATGAAATAGCAGCAGGAACTTACGGAATTGACATATCAACACAAACAGCTGCTGATTCAGCGATTGCTACAATAGATGGGGCAATATCAAGCGTATCAACTGAAAGATCAAAGCTTGGTGCGGTTCAGAACAGACTTGACCACACAATAAACAACTTGACTGCAACATCTGAAAACCTTTCAGCTGCTGAGTCAAGAATCAGAGACGTAGACATGGCACAGGAAATGATGGCGTTCACTAAGAACAACATCCTTAGCCAAGCTGCAACTTCAATGCTTGCACAAGCTAACCAAATGCCACAATCAGTTCTTCAATTACTTCAGTAATTTTAGACTAAAACCATTGAATCTAAAGAGAGGTCTGGGAAATCCCCGGATCTCTTTTTTCATGCCAATTAATATTGAAAAATAATCCTAAAGTATATCATAACCATCCATAATGATGTAAAATAAGATATAAGAAATATGTATCTACGGCAACCCAAGGAGTTGATATAGTGGATAAAGAAACCAGAGAGTTTTTAGAGAATATGCAAGAGGGAATCAATGAGTTTAGGAAAGAGACTAATGAGAGATTTGAAGGAATTGAAGTTCGCTTTGATAATTTGGAAGAAAAGATTAAAGAATTAAGATCAGGCCAAGAAGAGATAATTGAAAACAAAACGCACTTAAAGCTCTACCAGGAAGGTATGGATGAATTTGAGAAAGACAATACCACCTATACTCACAATGAAGTTATAAAAGAACTAGGACTTAAGAAGGAAGCTCTATAATATGCCTTAAGAAAACCGACTATTTTCTCATTAGTCATTCATGGAAGATAGTCGGTTTCAATATAATATTTCACATTCAAATCAATAATTCAAGATTTCACTACTTCATTTGTCGATTTATCAACAAAGGCTAGTTTTAAATCTAAACCCCTTGCAATTTTTGTAATGGTCTTTAGGGTAGGAATATAAGAATAGTTTTCTACACGAGCTATTTGTGCTTGTGTAACATTTACTTTAGCAGCCAATTCAGCTTGAGTTATATTTTTGTTTTTTCTTAGATTAGTTAGCAACGCTGTCAGTTCAATAAGATCTTTTTCTTCTTGAGAAATACTATTAATATCTTGCTTTATATCTGCCCATTTCATAAATATCATCCCTTCTTTGATAATTCTATAATATATCACTCTTGATATATTATCAATTGTTTTATCTGACATAATCCCTTCAAAACCTGAAAATTACCGGATCTCTTTTTTCTTACCGAAACATAGCCTACCTAACCCTTGCCTACCCTCTCTAATCCCTCTTATTAATAAGAACGCTTGACAATAATAGAATTATTTGATATTCTTTATTTAGATAAAGTTGGAGGACAATACCAACTTAAAAAAGAAAATGTTCACAGTTGACGTAGTCGTAGAGCAAGCGACTCTATAAAAGAAATTGCTCTTTTTTTATGTCCATATGCAGGAGGGAGTAATGACTAAAAAAACCACATTAATTCAAAAAAATACATTGTATTTTTTTATGATGAATCAGTTATATTTTGATGACTACAGCCATCTGGATGAATTCCAAGATGATTTGAACCGTGGACATGGTGTTATGATTTTAGATATAAATAATCTGATTATAGGAATTCCTTTAAGATCAAACTTAAAGCCACATTTGCAAAAATCAAAACATCTTTTCCCATATGGAGCATATGTGGATGTTGATGGTGAAGAAAAGCTAAAAGCGTTGGATTTTAGCAAAACAACTATAATTGAAACCAAATATATAAATACTACAACAAATTATATATTTAAAGATGAGAATGAAAAAGCTTTTTATTTAGATAATTTTTCGAGAATAAGTTTAAGACTTAAAAATTATATAGAAAAGTATATTTCGATTTGTAAAAATATAGAAAGAGGAGAAAATGTAGCTGCATGGAGCATGAAACCATATAGGTACACAACATTAATTAATTTTCATAAGGAATTAGGCATAAATACGGCTGCTGAAGAAGTAAAAAAAGTAATTAATAATCTTTTCTATTAGTTTTAGATGATATAAGCATAAGAGAGGTCTGGGAAATCCCGGATCTCTTTTTTCATGCCAAATTACACCCTACCTGACCCTTGCCTACCCTCTCTAATCCCTCTTATATGGCCTTGTGTGGGCTCGTTTTTCTCTTGTTTTCACCTTAAAATTCAAGTATCCAATCCATTTATTTTCTCTCTGATTAATGAAATATATATATTGTTCATATGTTAATATTGTGCTATAATATACATACAAGGAGGATGATAGGATGGATAAAATTACTTTAGCAAACAAGCTATCGGTAGAGGCTCACGATGTTTTGATGTTTGAGCAAAAAGAGGAAGGGCTAAAGGTTTTGTATAGCTTTGAGTCTCAATACATTGTACTTGTAACAGATGATATAAACGATGAAAGCGAAGGAGCTAGTTTTGCTACTCCAAACTACGAAGAGGCACTAAAAGAGTACGAACAAAGTTAGGGAGGAATGCCAGATGGACAGGTATATTGTAAAGCCCGGAATGAATGCAGCCGATCTTGGAGAACTCGATGTTGTATGCTTTGACACAAACACCCATATCACAAGCATATATCCGCCTGTTGTATGCGACTACAAAAGGGTTGCTGAAATAATTGATATGGCAGATCGGGAAGAGATTGAGATAAGGATTAGGGGTAACAGCTTTGAGACAGAATGCAAGGACATACTCACCTGGATAGACGGACAGAGCAACTGCCTATCTGACCTGCTCTAATATGTTCGTTTTGTAGAAATATATACATTGTATTAATGTAAATGATGTAGTATAATTATATCAAGTAACAAAATTTAATATTGAGTAGGAGAATGACTATTCTCACTACGGAGGCTGATAAGACCAATAAGTTACTGTGTGCTGATAAGACCACTGTTTTTGCATTGGTCTTTTTTGTATGCAAAAAACAAGGAGGATGATGAGAATGAAAAAAACAACAATGGAAAAGAAGTATCAAGGGTTAGGCTATGAATACTTTGATTCACTGTCGGATCAAGAATTGATTGAATCCACAAAGGAATTAAAGGGTTTATGGAAGAATGGTACAAGGCTAAAAATGGCAATGAACTTGGCCATTGCAGCTGAGTTTAGAAGGGGAGAGAAAAGGGCAAGGGAGATTTCCTTTGACAAGGCTCTTAACTACCTTCTAAGGGACTCTGTTGAGTCTGTAAGAATGTTTAGGGACCAACCTATCGAGGATATTGCAATGCTCCTGAAAATGTTTAAGGGAGATAATCTTCTGCTTGATGATTTAGGTTACAGAGTGGGAGAAGTCAAATATTCAGACAGTGGTTGTTCAATATCCCTGCTGCATTCTGAAAGCACCATTTATCTTAGCTATACAGACATTGCAAAGAGGTGTCTTAACCAGCTAAAGAAATAGCTTGGCCACGAACATTGATAAGAAAATAAGAGGAGGATGATGAGAATGGAAAAAACAATGGAAAGAAAGAGGATGCTAAGAAAGAGTGATTTTGAAATGCTAATCTCACTCAGGGATGAAATGCTAACCCAAGACACTGATGCCCAGGCATCACCAAGATACTGGGTTATCAGAGACTATGGATGGGAAGAGACAAAAAAGGGCCTCCACGGAAGGGTTTGTGTATATGTTCCAAGGTACTATGATACCTACGAAATAAAGGACTATCTGGATAATATCAGATTCCACTACGATGACCATTCAGAGGAAACCCTTGGAAAACTCAGTACCATCATGGAGGTTGCACCAGATCTTGAGGAAGATGAAAGAAACAGTATGTATCTTCAATGGATAAGAGAATACATTGACGATGATGCTGAACTGGTGTATGAGGTGAGCATCCCAAGAATAGTCACATCAACCTTCTTTCTAACAAAGAGGGAGGCACAGGAGCATATCAAGGCTAATCACTATCACTACAGTGACAAGGTCCACACATATGCCATGACCGCCTGGAGATCCCCGCAGGTTGATATGCTTTATAGCATACTTGAAACAACTGATTGGGAGACTATCGCAAGTCATGTAGACTTCTTTGAAAAAGAAAATGATGTGCCATTCTAAGACAATATAAGGAGGATGATAAGAATGAAAGACATATATCTACTCTATGAATGCGATGATTGGAAGAGTCATTCATCAATGAGTTTGAGGATGGCCACAACATCTGAGAAAAAAATCAGAAAGGCAATCCTTGAGGCGATTGGAGATAAGGATATGGAGCTTGATGTTCCCAACAAGGCTACATTTCTAAGGGAACGAGATCTCCACGAAATCGACAACAACCTAAAGTATGGCTTTATCAATATCGTGGGAGATGGAGAGGAACAATAGGAGGATTATATGATTATTAGGAGATGGATTAAACCCCATCTCCTTTTTACAAGGAGGATGACAAGATGCTAGATAGGAGAAAGTTAGAAGAGATTAACAGCTTTATGATCGGAAGGGGAATGCCAAACAGGGTTGATAACATGGGATATAACATACCGGACTATAACAAGCTATCAAGCATATGGAACGGTGGCAACCTGGCAGACCTTTATGAAATCTCCAAAAGGCTCCTTAAATACTACGATACCCAGCTTGTAGAAAGTTTTGACTTTACAAAGGAAGAGCTTGAAGAAAGTATCGAGCATTACAAGGAAGAGATGGAGAAGGTAATAAACAAACCTTCTGTAACGGTTGGTTTTGCCGATGAATATAGAATTGGCATAATCAGCTTTAAGTACAACAACGACTTTATTGATGTGCTTAGGAAACACAAGTTTACCTTTGATAGAAACGAAAAGTGCTGGTTTGGCCCTTCAAATAAGCTAGTAAATATCCTTGA
>Ga0334896_1001778_pt1 | contig 16809 bp, 2 predicted proteins | sample GraSluR3_MG_8_FD_207734 | JGI IMG/M metagenome (GOLD analysis project Ga0334896, IMG submission 207734) | Sludge microbial communities from methane-producing bioreactor in Wageningen University, Netherlands - Granular Sludge_27_06-R3 | ecosystem: Engineered > Bioreactor > Anaerobic > Unclassified... | reverse complement strand
CTACACTAAAACTGTCTAATCACATATAAAACCAGAGGAAAAATCTGCCCAAACCACCGTCCTCTACCAGCTTCAAATATTTGCCGGAATTCTTCCGGTGGCTGTCAGATCAAGACTTAACTCGCAAAACAATTAAGAACTATGTTTCCGACCTACGGCACTTCTCCAAATGGTTGCACAGCCAAAATTTGGATTTGACGAGCTTGCAAGGAGGTGAAATTAACAACTACTTGGCTTTCCTGGCTAAATCTGGCACTCCCAGATCAACAGTTAAGCGACGTCTCTCTTCCCTGAGGAAATTTGAACAGTTCTGGCAAGAGCAAATAGCAGTTTCGCCTGGACAAAGCAACTTGGTTGCTTCACAAAACAACCAGACTAAATCTCTGGGAAATGCAAACTTGGTTGCCACAAAGCCACTTAACGTACCAACCTCAAATCCCGGCATAAAATCCAAGAATCCCAGTAGTTTAGTCAGGGAGCGGGTGTTGGCTGAGTTTGAACAAGCACTTATCGACAGTGACTGCAAAGAAAATTCTGTCAAAAATTACTTGGCTGACATCGGAATATTTAGCCAACAGTACCCGGAAGGCACCTTCAACGCGATTTGCACAAAACCCAAAGTTGCCTTGTACCTGAGGGAGATGCGTTTTCAAGGACTCGCGGCGGCGACTGTGCGCCGCCGCGAATCAAGTTTAAAACGGTTCTGTCAGTGGGCAGCTCAAAACAACATTATCGAAGAAAATCCATTTTCTGAAATCACTGAAAACAAAAGTGAAGGCACACTAACTTCGACTGGTAAGAATAAAAATCTAGTTGGGACTCAGGGCACTAGCAGCCAAGCTTCTCAAAATAAACAGCCGGCTTCCAGGCTAGGAAGGATTTTCCAAACTTATAACCAAAGCCGGATTGCCTCCGCCCTACACCTGGCAATTCTGGTAATTTTCGCTACTGCACTAGGCATTTTTGGCTACCAACAATTTATTAGGGACGCGGCAATCCAGCTGGCCTATCCCAGCGAACCGGTCACTCCAGGCAGAATTTTGAGTTTTCAGGGTCGAGTCACCACTACTGGTGGCACGCCGATCGGCACACTGGTGGATATGCAGTTTCGACTCTATGACAGCGAAGATGATTTGGGCACCAATAACTTGCTTTGGGAATCTCCCACCTGCCAGATAGATCCTGACGTGGACGGGGTTTTCTCGACTATCTTAGGCCAGGAGTGCGGCGGTTTGATCGACTCTAGTGTCTTTACCGAAAACAGTGAAGTCTGGCTGGAAATCCAGGTAGCCACCGAAACCCTGAAACCCAGACAAAGAATCGCCACCGTGGCATACGCCCTCAATTCCGAAACTTTGCAGGGTTTTCCGCCCTCGTTAGAAGGAACTATCAACACCATTCCAGTCATTAATGCCCTGGGAGAACTGATTATCGGGGCGGAAAACCCCAAGCTCATTGCCAGCACGGGGGCTTTCTTGATGCAGGCCGAATCGATGATCTTTACTACCGAAACCGGCACCCAAGGTGACATCACTTTTCAACCGGCCACTGGTGGCACGATTAATTTCTTGAGCGGCACCAGCAACCAAGATAGTATTTTTGTGTCCAATCCTAACCTAACTTCTGGCAACCTTATTCACGGATATATCGGCAATAATACGGCTACCGGTAACTTACTTTATCTAACTTCTGGCACGCCTGAACAAGAAAAGTTTGCAGTTGATGCCCAGGGGAACACTCGAATTGCCGGTAGTTTGGCAGTGGATACGAGTCTTTTGTTTGTTGACAAAGATGACCAACAAATTGGAATTGGTACGGCAACACCCGGCTCGTTCTTTCACCTAACCGGCGGCTTGTCCAGATTTGGCTCCGCCGGAGCTATTGATTACATTAGTGGCGACGGCAGTGTCTACATCCAAAATGATCTAGAAGTTGACGGTACCATCTACGGAAATTTGGCCGGCACTATCACTCCTACTGGCTTTGATCCAGGCGGTGTGGTGTTTGGTGGAACTGGCGGGGCTTTAACTCAGAATACCGGTCAGTTTTTCTGGGATAACAGTAGTGGAAGATTGGGAATTGGAACAACCAGTCCTACTGCCAAACTTCACATCACTGGCACAGCAGACCAAGAGCAGCTCATTATCAAAGCTCACAGCACACAGAATGACAACCTTACTGAATGGCAAAATAGCAGCGGAACGGCTACAACCATAATTGATCCTTACGGAAGAATTTCTTCTACCACCACAAGCAGTCTGTCAACTGCAACTCAAGGCTTATATATTCAAAATTCTGATAGCGGCAGTGGTAATCTTATGGGGTTGGGCTTCCTTAACTTAGGCACAGCGTCAAAAACATACGTAACCGGAGTTAGTGGCACTAACTCTATTCGTAAAATGTACAGCGATGGTACAAATACAACTTCCGTTGTAACTGGTATTCAGGCAGAAAATTCATCTTACACTGATGGAGCAGCAAGAGTCGTAAATATCACCAATGCTAACACTCTCTTAGCAAAACAGCCAACCTGGAGTGGATCGGCTGGAGCAACAAATATCAGTAATGCTTATGGTGTACGGATTGAACAACATGGCGTACCTGTCGGTTCTCCACTAGCCACTATTACAACTACCAATGCATATGGTCTTTACATTAATGATCAATCAGGGGCTACCAGCTCCAACTACTCCATCTACACCAACCTTGGCAACGTTTCTTTTGGTGATGATGTCCTGCTCCGAAACGATTCTGATCACCTCAAGCTCGGCGCCGGTGGAGACCTTGACCTTTACCATGACGGCACCAACTCCTACATCACTAATAACACTGGCGATCTTTATATTGGTGATGCTGGTACGGATGACGTCATTCTTTCGAGCAATGGCGGCAACGTCGGAATTGGGACGACGAGTCCAGGCTCAAAGCTCGATGTAAATGGAAATATTAACACCAACGGAAATATCAACCTTTCCGGTGTCACCGCTGACCACATAATTAGTATGGATGTCACCAACGACACTCAAGGTGCTCTTATTTTTGAATCAAGTAACAGTGGTACAGCTGGCAGCGCCAAAATTAGTACGGTTGAAGTTAACTCTTTTGAGCGCAAGGGACTTGGCTTCTTTACTAAAGACACTGCTGACTGGACCACAGGAGCAACCGAAAAGATGCGCCTGAGTTCTGTCGGATACTTGGGCATCGGCACCACCTCCCCCACTTCTCTACTTTCGGTGGGTAGTGCCTCAGAGTTCCAGGTTGATAGTACTGGTAATATCGTTAGTTTAGGTGGAGTGGCTCACAGTATTTCTGATAGTAGTGGAGCTTTAGCTGTTAGTTCAGCTGGTAATCTAGATTTATCTGCTAGTTCTAACTTACTTCTTAGTGACAGTAGGGTTAGTAATCTAGCACTATCTCTAAATGATACTGCTTTAAACGCGGCTCTCTCTCAAGCTATTGTGGATGCCATCAATGATGTCTATGGACTAGCTACTGGTACTGGTGGAGTCAGTGGTTTCTGGCAACTGGGTAGTACTCATAACCTAGCGCCAGTTAATGAGAGCTACAATCTTTTTGTTGGTGGTGATGCTAGTTCAAGTGCCAAGATAGCTCTAGAGGGAGCTACTGGTAATCTTAAATTAAGGGGAGATAACCAAACTCTATCGCTTGGCTCCAGTGATAACCTCTCCCTTCTCTTTGATGGTTCAGCTGGAAAGCTTAGTAGTACTGGTGATCTAATCTTTACGATTGATTCCTTAGCTGGAGCTGGCACTAGTCAGTTTGCTATTAGAGATGGAGCAAATAATGATCTGTTTGTCGTTAGTGAGTCTAAGGTTAGTTCTTATCTACCAACTGAGTTTCTCTCAGCTGGGGATGTATCTCTTTCCTATGATCTACTTCTAACTAACCAGGTAGCTAGTTCTATTGTTTCTAGTGGTCCACTTACTATTGAAGTTGGTGAATCCTTTGAGAGTAATGATCTAGTAGTTAAAACCTACAATACTGGTGGATTAGTCCTTGATACTCCAGGAGGAGTAAACCTTTCTCAAGCTCAGAATTGGAGTCTGGCTAGTTCAACTACAGCTCTCAACCTTGGTGGCCTACTTAACCTAGATACCACTAACCAGAGAGTGGGAGTGGGAACTACGGCTCCAGATTACACCCTAGATGTAGATGGAGATCTCAACTTCACTGGTGCTTTAAGAGCTGCTGGTTCGGCTGGTACAGCTGGACAAGTCCTACTCTCTGCAGGAGCTGGTACACCTGTTTGGACAGATATAAGTGGAGCGATTGGTTCTAATGCTTGGTTACAAGGAGGTAATACTTTTGGAGCTATTGGAGTACTAGGAACTAATGATAACTACAACCTACAGTTTAAAACAAACAATGCTACTAGGATGACGATTGATACTAGTGGGAATGTGGGTATTGGGACGACAAGTCCAAGTTATCCTTTGGACATTGTCGGCTCTTCCCTAGGAACCCTTCAACTCTCTAATGTGTCAACCGATGCCACGAGTAAGTATAGTAGTCTGGTTCAGCGCCACTACACTAACAGCGAGGAATCCTTCCAGATGCTGTTTGGCCAGTCTACTTCTTCCGCTAACAACCTCCGTATCGGTGGTGGCTCAAGTAACTTTAACGCTGCTACTTTACTCGAGTTCTACACTGCCGCCAACAACACCACAACCACTGGCACTCCCCGTATGGTTATTAATTCGGCCGGCAACGTCGGGATTGGGACGACGAGTCCAGACAGCCGTCTTCAAGTAATTGGTGGCAATGCAACAATTAGGTTGCAGGGAGGTCCTGGAGCGTCGGGAGGATCACATATTTCCCTTGGTTATGCTACCCTCAGTACCGCAGATTATGGAAGTTACATAAGTCAGCAAGGAGACTCCGGAGAAGGATTGACTATTGCCTCATATGGAGCGGGTGGCCTGGGAGGTAATATTACCTTTAAAACCTACCAAAGCTCAGGAAGTTCAAATGTCGTTCCAAGAATGCGCATTACCTCCGCCGGCAACGTCGGTATCGGCACCACTGCCCCTGGTGCCAAACTCGACGTAGCCGGTGCGGTTCGCCTCGGTGACGCTGGTGGCACCTACGACATCCTGAACACCTCCGCCGCAGGCGGAGCTGCTTCCGGTGATTTGTACTGGGGTAACTCTGCCCTACTAACCAGTGCTAACATTGGTAGTTTTGGTGTAAGTAGGGTTACTAATTCAGATGGTACTTTGAACATTAGTCCTACTACTGGGGATGTAGTCGCTTCTCTTAACCTGGCTAATGCTAACACCTGGACAGCAGCTCAAGATATTCAGCTAGACTCTAGTACTGCTTTTGCTGTTCGAAACTCTGGTGGGACGGGTCTACTAGCCATGAACACGAATACTGGTCTACTTAGTTTGCAAGGACTCCAGTCTACGGCCACTTTAGGCTCAGAGCTAGTTACCAATGGTAACTTTGACACTGATCTAACTGGCTGGACATATGGCGGGGGTACGGACTGGACACAATCTAGCGGAGCAGCTCTCCACACCACTGGTAACACTACCCCACTCACTCAAGACATTACTACTACTAATGGTACGACATACCAGGTAACGGTAACTACTGCCCGAACAGCAGGTTACGTTACCCTGACATTTGGAGATACAGTTGGCTCATATAACTTGTACTCCTCCACTTACACCTACACTTTCAAGGCCAATGGAGCCAGTGAAACTTTGACATTTACTCCCTCAACCGACTTTGATGGCACGGTTGATAGTGTCACGGTCAAGGCCATTACAGCTACCTCCTCCCCTGTGCTGGCAGTCAATAATTCCGATGGCTCTGTAGGGCTGGAACTTAGGTCAGGGGGCTCGGGACTATATAACACCTTTGTAGGTGATGATGCAGGGGCGTATAACACCACTGGGTACTACAACAGCTTTTTGGGATACAGGGCTGGGTACAGTAACACCACTGGGTACTACAACAGCTTTTTGGGATACCAGGCTGGGTACAATAACACCACTGGGTACAACAACAGCTTTTTGGGGATGCAGGCTGGGTTCAGTAACACCACTGGGTACTACAACAGCTTTTTGGGATACAGGGCTGGGTACAGTAACACCACTGGGAACTACAACAGCTTTTTGGGGATGCAGGCTGGGTTCAATAACACCACTGGGAACCAAAACAGCTTTTTGGGATACAGGGCTGGGTTCAATAACACCACTGGGTACTACAACAGCTTTTTGGGATACCAGGCTGGGTACAGTAACACCACTGGGTACAACAACAGCTTTTTGGGGACATGGGCTGGGTACAGTAACACCACTGGGAACAGAAACAGCTTTTTGGGGATGCAGGCTGGGCGCAGTAACACCACTGGGAACCAGAACAGCTTTTTGGGGATGCAGGCTGGGTACAGTAACACCACTGGGTACAACAACAGCTTTTTGGGGTACGCGGCTGGGTTCAGTAACACCACTGGGTACAGTAACAGCTTTTTGGGGATGCAGGCTGGGTACAATAACACCACTGGGTACTACAACAGCTTTTTGGGGTACAGGGCTGGGTACAGTAACACCACTGGGTACAGTAACAGCTTTTTGGGGTACCAGGCTGGGTTCAGTAACACCACTGGGTACAGTAACAGCTTTTTGGGGATGCAGGCTGGGTACGATGTTACTGAAGGACTTACTAACACTCTCCTGGGCTACAACACTGGCCGTGGCATTACTACCGGTGACAAAAACACCATCATTGGAGCTAATGTTACCGGACTTGATGCAAACCTGAGTAACAACATCATCCTGGCAGATGGGGATGGGAATGTGAGGCTGCAGGTGGATGGGAGTGGGAATGTGGGTATCGGCACCACTGCTCCTTCTGACCTTCTCCATGTTGCTGGAGATGTGAGAGTTGAGGGTGCTTTTAAAGATAGTTCTAATAGTGCTGGTACTAGTGGTAATGTTTTAACTTCTACTGGAACTGGTACTTCTTGGACTGCTTTGTCTGGTCTGAGTGTTGGTAATGCTGATACTCTAGATAGTCTGGACTCTACTGACTTCTTGCGCGCGACCGCCAACGATACTTTTGAAGCTGGTAATACGCTTACTATTGCTGGCACTCTAGATGTTGATGGTAATGCTTACTTCCCAGGTGGTATTTGGAACACTAGTGGGAATGTGGGTATCGGAACGACTGATCCGAATCACAAGCTCACTATCACGGATGGCAACCTGAACATTACAGGCACTGGAATTGCCACGGCTATTCGTATTGACGGAACAGTTGCATTTGCTCAAGCACCAGAAGGTACATTCCCTGGCCAAGGTGGCTATACAAGGTTTAGTGGATCAGGCATGCTTTTCACTCCTGGCAATGATAATACTGTAAGAATGTCCCTCACTCCGACCGGAAATCTTGGTATCGGCACCACCTCCCCTTCCCAACTCCTAGATGTTAACGGCAATATGAGACTACGTGGTCAACTCTATGACTACAACAACTCTGTAGGTAATCCAGGACAGTTATTATCTACAACAGCAACAGGTGTAGATTGGATAGATGCTAGTGGAGTTGGTACAGATGATCAAACTTTAGAAGAAGTTTATCAATCTGGAGATAATGATGTAACACTTACTGCTGGTCATGGTGATATAAGGTTTGTTAATGATGCAGCAACAGAGATGTTGTTCTTAGATGAAGATACGGGAAGAGTGGGCGTTGGAACCACAACACCAGAAGTTAAATTGGACGTCAATATGAGTGATGACACAACCTATCTCTCAAGTGGCCTTGCCTGGCAAGCACAAGGTTACGACGCCGCTCAATTCAGAAATAATAGTACTACGAATGACTTCACCTCCGTTATATTTCGCAATACAGGATCCGCTGGAAATGCAACCGGTAGACTAGTCCTTGTTAATCGCAATTCTGGGAGAAGTGATTTCGCCTTCTTGCTCAGAAGTTCTGAGCATTCTACGAGTACCGACGAAAAAATGAGAATCACCCACGATGGCAACGTCGGAATCGGCACCACGGCTCCAGGTGCTAAGCTTGACGTTAACGGCAACATTCTGGTTCAAGGTGGCGGTTCGCTTGACACCAGAGCAGCCGGGACATTAACCATCGGCGGCGCCACCCAAACCGGTCTCACCCTTGGCAGAATCGGGGCCAACACTACTCTCACCGGTGCCACCACTACCATCACCGGTAACACAGCCGTTAAAATCTCTAACCTAACCACTAACGGAGTGGTCTACACCTCAGGTGGCGATGGTGCACTCAACACCGAAGCCTTGCTCTCCACTACTCGGGGTGGTACGGGCATCGGCAGCTATGCCACCGGTGATCTACTTTACGCTTCAGGCACAAACACCCTGGCCAAGCGCACCGTTGGTAGTGCTGGTCAGGTTCTAACGGTTGTTGGCGGTGTCCCCGCCTGGGCAGACGCGGCCACTGCCAGCAGCATCCCGCTTTCCAGTATTACCGCCGCCACTCAGGCAAACTCCATTAATAATGGCGATTACGCTCAAGTTTGGAACTGGTCACTTATCACTACCGATAAAGCTGCCTTCACCTTCGGCGAAAACAGCGCTTCCACCGCTACCGGCACTCCCTCAATTTTGCAAACCTCAACTTTGGCCAGCTCCACCGCCATTCCACTTTATGTTAAGAACTTAGGCAACGCCGCCAGCTTCCGTGTTGACGACGAAGCAAGCGATACTTCTCCATTTATTATCGATGCTAGCGGGAATGTGGGGATTGGCACCACTGCTCCAACAACAGACCTTTCATTTGGCAACGCTTCTGCCATTATCGGCACTGACACAGCCGACGCAAGTGATAACAAAAGTCTTGCCTTTTCTGGTGGGGGTTCGGCCTCAAGTAATAGAGGTAGTTACATTCAAGCCTATGGCAATGAGCACGCGAGCTATGGTGGTCAGCTTTGGTTAGCGGCGGGATCTAACGCCACCACCGGAGATATTCAGTTTTTCACTCAGAGTACAAATAGATTACACATTGATTATGATGGGAATATCGGCATCGGCACCACAACTCCCAGCTTTGGTCTTGATGTCGACGGTACCGCCCGCTTCACCGGCAACGTAACCTTAGATTCGCTGGCAGCTGGCGCCACCGACACCGTTATCACCCACGCCAGTGGCGTTCTACAAGCCAGAACTATCGACAGCCGTGTCTGGTCAGGCGGCGGGCTGGTAGGTGGCACTGGCTCTGCCGGTCAAGTTACTTTCTGGCAAGATGCCTCTACTATTACCGGCAATAATAGTTTCTTCTGGAGTAGTGCTCAGTCTAGACTAGGTATCGGTACCACTGCCCCATCTCGATCTCTCCACGTTGAAGGTACCAGCGGCTTATTCTTGGGCACTACGGCTAAAAATATCCAATTCTTCACCTCTGGTACAGATAACGATATTTCCTCGAGCCACACTCTCCACCTCAACTACTCCAACAATCAACATGTTTCTATTGGTCAGGGTGGTACTAGCAATCTACTGGTTTCTGGCTCCTTGGGTCTTGGCACTACCAATCCAACCCGTCGCCTGGAGTCTGTCCACACCACCAGTCCGCAACTCCGCCTCACTCACACGGCTGGCACTAACTTTACCGATCTGCAGACCAACTCAAGCGGCGCCCTGGTCATTTCACCATCCGACAGCTTAACCAGAGTTGTTGGCGATCTTGTTCCTAACATCTACACCTGGGGTACGCCAGCTGAACTCTACAACTTGGGATCCTCATCTCTCTTCTGGAATGCTCTCTATGTGAATGCAATAGTGCCGGATCCCAACTTGCCTCTGGATCGCCAATATTTAGAAATCGCTGGCGATGTCCGCATTACAGGTGGCGACATCCTGGGCAACCTCGGCGAGCACCGAATGAGCTTTAATGATGCTCTCAACACCACTACTATTAGCCACTACTTGGGTGTCACCAGAGGTGCCACCATATCTGCCGAGCTAGCCAGTGATATGCCGCTACATTTGCGGGGCGCCGCCGGACAAACCGCTAACTACTTCTCCATTACCTCGTCCGGCGGCGCCACCGGCAACATCTTCTCTGTTCTCTCAGATGGAGATATTGGCATTGGCACTACCGCTCCAGCCAGCAAGCTCCACGTTGTCGGCAATAGCGATCAACCGCAATTAATCGTGCAGGCTAATAGTACTCAGAGCAATACTAGTCCACTACTCCAACTAAGAAATTCTGGCGGCACCGAAATTCTCAGGCTGCACACCGATGGTTATACCAACCTGTTTGTTGGCAATATGGCTGGTACTAACAACACTACAGCAAATGGTACCTTTGTTGGAGCCTATGCTGGATATAACAACACTACAGGAGGTTCTAATAGCTTCTATGGCTTTCAGTCTGGCTATAACACTACTTGGGGGTCTAGTAATAGTTTTTTTGGAGCCGGGGCTGGCTTTAACAATACTGGTGGTGGTGGTAATGTTTTTCTTGGTTTCCAAGCTGGCTACCAAAATACGAATAGATTCGACAACATTTTCATCGGTTATCAAGCTGGTTATAATAGTGACGCCAACAGCAACATTTTCATTGGAAGAGAAACTGGTCAGTTTAGTCAAACAGGAACTGGCAATGTTTCTCTTGGAAATCAGAGTTTTGGCAAAGGCACTGGCAGTGCATTTACCGGAGCAGACAATAACACGATTATTGGTTATAGGGCAGGTTACAACTTAGGGTCAAATGACTCCGGCAATGTTTTATTGGGCTATCAAGCTGGTTATAATGAAACCGGCAGCAACAAACTTTACATTGCCAACTCTAACGCTGCTTTCCCATTAATTTATGGCGATTTCTCTACTGCTGAACTTGGTATTAACGGAAACTTGGGTATTGGAACGACAAACCCCAGTAGCAGACTCACTGTTAGCGGAGGTTCTATCTACCAATCGGATTCTAGTGGTGGTGTAAATGCTTATACTTATGTCGCTCGTCGCAGTGTTGGATTGCTAGGTTATCCAGATATATATGGTTCTTCTGGTGGACTTGTACTTGCTGATACTACTTCCGCAAATACTCAAATTTCTCTTAACTCTAATATCCTGCTAAGTGGAGGCAACGTCGGTATCGGTACTACCGCTCCTGCTGCCAAGTTGGACGTTTCCGGCAGCGCCACGGTCTCCGGCACTCTGGCCGTCGGTGTAATGAACCAAGTTGATGCCGGCACTTGCAATGCAGCCAGTGAAGGTGAAATGTACTATGACAAAGCCGAAAAACAATACAAGTACTGTAATGGCACTGACTGGGCACCTTTTGGAGTTGGGTTATATTCCGAATCTAGTACCATCGATGCCGGCAGCTACCTTGAAATCGAACACAATTTAAATACCACCGATGTAGTAGCCACGGTTTGGGATACATTATCACTGGCAGAGGTAACAACTACTAGCCAGGGCCAGTTGCCTGATCAGCTCAAGGATGTTGCAGCTGCCAGCGCCACTATTAATGGAACAACTTACCTTTACGTTTCTGGCGGTCACGATGGCTCGTCTCCCGTAAGTACGGTTTATCGTGCAACTGTTGATAGCAATGGTAACGTTGGTACCTGGAGCACCACAAATCAAGGTCAGTTGCCCGCCGCTAGAAACCGCCACACCATGGTGATTGGTGAGGTCAATGGTAATTACTACGCTTGGGTAGCCGGTGGCCAAGGTGCTGGCGGCGGCACTAGTGTCTTAAAAGCGCCAATTGATTCTAGTGGCAACATCGGCACTTGGACTTCTTCTGGTCAAACACAGTTATACGCAAACTTGTATTGGCACTCAATGGTGTTTTATACAGTTAACGGAAATGACTATATTTATAGTATTGGCGGTTATAACAACTCAACCGGCACAGCAACCACAATCGTCAGACGGGGTACTCTCGATAGTAGTGGCAATATTACCGAGTGGTTGGGCACCGGCCAAACAAACTTGCCGGCATCAAGATATAATCATCAAACAAGAATTGCTGAAGTCGATGGTACTATCCACTTATATCTAACAGGAGGATCAGGTTCAAATAGAACTTGGAAGTCAGTCATTGATGGGACAACCGGTAATGTTGGTACTTGGGATTCAAATACCAACAACCAATCAAGCTTTAGTACCAATCTTGAAGCTCACACCATGGAGGTTGCCCTATCTGGTGATAACGCCAAGCTGTTTGTCTTAGGGGGAAACCGAGGCGGCACAACATCCGATACCGTTGAACGTGGTAATCTGGCCAGCAATGGTAATGTTGTTTCCTGGAATGAAAATAATCAATTTCCTTTGCCCAGCGCGGTTAAAAACTCAAACTCAACCGCTGTCACAATCAGTGGCAAAACATATTTCTATAACATTGGTGGTCTTGATACCAGCGACAATGTTGTTGATTACGTGATGAAAGCTACTGTCGGGAGCGTCAAGGTTAATGATAGTGATTATTTCCTCAGTATTCTCGATAATAATACCGTTCGCCTCTATAACCTCTCAGGTGCTCCAATGTTTGCCAAAGTTGATTTGATGGCCGGCAGCGGCATTTCCTCGGGAGCAGACGTAGCTGAACATTACCTAACAAACGATTCTGAACTGCAGGCCGCTCATATAGTCCGTATTGATGGTGAGTCAGACGTTAGTGTTAGTCGCACCACCACTCCTGGTGATCAGCAAGCAATCGGCGTGGTTAGCACTCAAGCCGGTGTTCTGCTAGGTAGCCTGGATGGGACTACTCCGGGTATTACTACCTCAATCACTGGTCAGGAAGTTATTGGTGGCGCGGCCAGGACAGTGCCGGTGGCACTGTCTGGCCGCGTACCAGTCAAAGTTAACGAAGAAAATGGTATCATCCGCAAGGGTGATCCTATTACAGCCTCCTCTACTCCAGGCGAAGGTATGAAAGCCACCAAATCTGGTCGGATTATCGGTTACGCCCTAGAAAATTACCCCAGTGTCCGGATGGATGGAACGGTAATGGTCTTTTTGTCCAACGAGTACTACTACAACAATATTTTCGAACAAGCCTTAGATCAGGTTGCCGAGCTCACTGCCTTGACCGATGATTTCGCCAATAGAAACTATGAAGAGGCAACTGCTAAATTATCTGAATTTAGCAGCTCTGTCTGGAACGAGGTGGCGGCGGCCAGACTCACTGTCTCCGAAAGCCTGCACGCCGCCAGCGGCTACTTCCAAAATCTAACCGCGAGCGTCATTACACCAGATGAGTCTGGCCGCCTAGAAATTGCCCTCGACGACTTCAATGCCCTCACCGGTGAATCGCAAAACTCTGAACTAGTCATCACTAACCAGGGTGAGGTCGTAACTAGTTTTGATGGGTCTGGCAACGCTACTTTCTCAGGCAAGCTCCAGACAGATGAAGTCACCACTAACCAAATTAACGCTCGCCAGACAAACACCGATTACCTAATCGCCAGTGAAATGGAATCGCGCTGGTTAACCACCGATGATCTAAACGTCACCGGTAATGCTAGTATTGCCGGTGAGTTAACGGCCGACTCGGCTCGAGTTAATCATTTGGCCGCTGTGGAAAGTGAGCTTGACCAGCTTAATGCTAAAACCGCCACCATCGCCGGTACCCTGTATGCCCAGCGAATCGAGGCCAATTTTGAAACCAACCAGATCAGTGACTTTGAGCAGCGCGTGCGCGACATTGTCTCTCGCGAACGTCAGGCGGAAGCCTCCACTACTCTCACCGACCTACAGGCAGATGAATCACTGCAAGACATTATCGATCAGCTGGCCAGCAATCAAGCCAATGATCAAACTACTGGTGACACCTCGAGTCCAACCGTCCAAACCGATGAGTTTGGCACTATTATTACCGACGCTGATTTAGCAGATTCAGATAACTCTGCTTCTGGTAGTGCCGAACCTATCAACGCATCTGATGCGTTAATCGCCGTTAATCAAGACTTGGATCTATCCACTTACTCTGGTCTATTATCAGCCGATATGGCTTTAATCTCCACTAGCTTAAGTGTTGGCACTGAAGGAGGCACCATGTTGGCCGAGTCCTTCCTCAGCTTCAAACCGCAAACCGAATGCGGTCTTGAAGATAGTCTGCTCTGCTCCACTTTCTCAATTCAGCCTTCCGGTGAGGGCCGACTCTCCTTGATGGCCGACGCTCTAACCATCACTCGCGATGGCGGCGTTGTCATCAACACCGACCTATTAGTGGCCGGCAACCTCACCGTTACCGAATCAGTACAGACCTCTCAAATTGAACCTCTAGCCGGCAACAATCTAGAAATTAATCTTGGCCGAACTACCGATAGTGCTGATCAAACCGATAGTACCGACAGCACCGATGATAATTCTCCCAACCTCCTGGCAGACGCTGCCGGCCCTGCCGAGCTAATCATCCGTGGCGACAACCAAGAAGAAGTGGCCGCCTTCTCCGCCTCCGGTTCCGCTCGCTTCCGCCAGCTAGTAATCGCCGGTGACAATGAGCTTGAAGCAGTCGCCTTTGATGGCGTTTCCATCACCTATCAAAGCAACGCCTCAGCCGGCACCGCTACTTTGCCGGCTGGCAAAACTAAAGTCATTATCAAGAGCCCCGATGTTACTCCTAACACGCTTGTCTCAATCACTCCGACTGGTTCTACCAAAAATCAAGTTCTCTACGTTCAGAGCAAAACTGGTGCCACCAATTCTGCCGAAACAAATGAGGCCAACTTTGTAGTGGCCATCGATGAGCCAGTCGACACCGATATTGAGTTTAATTTCTGGCTGATTCAACAAGAATAAAAGGAGCTACCATTGAAAGGAGTCACCAAGGAGTCATCGTTGAGTAAGGTTTCGCCCTCAATAAACCAAATTCCTCCGATTCAATCTGATTCAAATCCCGCTTAAATTAAATCCTAACAACTTCCTTGCAAATTCTCTGTTTGGGGTGTTGCTTACACGGTTTTCGCCTCAAGAAAGTGACACCCGGGTGTCACCTTCTTGGCTAAAACCTTGTGTAAGCAACACCCCGCCCCGCCTCCCACCATCCCCACCCAACAAAATTTGACATCAACCTCAGAAAAAGACATAATAAAATATTATGACTCCAGGCCTGCCGCCCTTCGAAGTCGCTCAGTTAAACACTCAACATTTGTGGGGTGATTCAATTAATTCCGGTCAAAACGCAAACAACTTAGGCGAGGCAATGGGATTATCGTCAGCCAAAATCAGTCAATACAATCCCCTAGTCGGTCTAGCAGACAATTCTAATTCCAACCAAACCGCACCCGGCTCGGCAAAAGGCGGGCGCCGTTTGTGGCGCTGGTCGATTTCTCCTGGTCTTATGGGAGTCATTGTTGCCCTAATTATTTTGCCGGCTGGTTTTGTGTACGCAGTTCAGCCTCGACAACCCAAGATGGAGACTGGTAGACAAGAAAAAATGGCGGCATATCTGGATGAAAATCGACAAAATAATCCATACTATATGGCGCAAAATAGTGGTGAATATCCGCAAGACGAAAATGAGCAAACCGGTGCTGCCCTAGCAGAAAATAGCACTAGTGATGCGGTCAACCCACAACTCGCCAATGCCAATACTGATAACACCAGTGCTAATGTTGATAACACCGCCAATCCAGAAGAAGATCCCCTTACCGATCCAGACAGAATCACGGCCGAGCTTGCCAGCAATCCTGATATTCCCAACAAAACTTATGCTTATCATCTAACCCTATCTCAGGGTTTTTTGCGCAAGGCTATCGAGCTTTCGCAAACCACCAAATCCCAGCAAAGTGATTCTGACAAACAAAATATCAAAACTTATTTAGACAAAGCCTTGGAAGCTTCAGAAAAAGCAATTGAGATCGATCCCAGAGAAGGTGCTGGGTTTATGGTGCGCGCGCGCGTCTACAAAACCGGCGCCGTGCTGGACCCACAACTAACTGAGCTCGGCGAGCAGGATCTCCAGATAGCGCGCGCGCTAGGCATTACCAGTGCCTACCTGGAAAAAAATCAAGATATTTTCGATCTTCTGCCCACCCAAGAAGCGCAAGATCTTGCCAACGCTCCGGTTATTGCCGATCCAGATGATGGCTCTGACCAGACCATCGCTAACAACACCCAGGAAAATGTTAAAACCGGCACTGTTCTGCTCAACGCTGGCGAAACTACCGCCACCGTCAATTATCCTGAGCTGACCGCCAACCAATCACTTCAGGTTTCAGCTCAGGCAGGTCAGAATACACAAGGAGCGGTTTTTTCGATTGCCAACCGTACCGAAGGAGAAGGTTTTACTGTTTCCAGTTCCCAACCACTCAACCAAAATATTACTCTTGAGTGGCGCGCCATTTCCGAGTAAACTAAATCCATAACTTGTTGTAACAAACAGGCACAAAGGACTACAAAATCTGTTCATTATCGAAAATAATGCGTTGATACCAAAATAAGATTAAACATACAATAAGAGAGGAAGATTATGCGAAAGGATTTATTAGGACAGTTGGGTAGCGTTATAACTTTAATCACCGCCTTTCTTTTGCCCCTGTGGGTAGTACCACTAACCATCAATCCCTTTGGGTTTCAAAAACAATATCTCTTTTTGGTCCTGGCTGGTATTACTACAGCTCTCTGGGTAATCCAGACCGTCCGCAACAAAAGAATTTTGCTAAGTTTATCTTTCATTAATGTGTCGGCAATGCTAGCGATGGTAGTAATGGCTATCTCGGCTTTCATTATTCCCAACACCGCTTATCAACTTTCTGGTCGCTTTATTTTAGTAGCGTCGATGGCGGCGTTCCTACTCTTTGGTGCCAGTGTCGTTAAACAGCTTACTTGG
>Ga0334896_1001752_pt1 | contig 17063 bp, 4 predicted proteins | sample GraSluR3_MG_8_FD_207734 | JGI IMG/M metagenome (GOLD analysis project Ga0334896, IMG submission 207734) | Sludge microbial communities from methane-producing bioreactor in Wageningen University, Netherlands - Granular Sludge_27_06-R3 | ecosystem: Engineered > Bioreactor > Anaerobic > Unclassified... | reverse complement strand
AAGAGAGCACGTTTCCCGCAGGTTCGCCGCTTAATTGCGGTGAAAAAAGGCAACTGCTTGTCGCTAAGACCAATATTGCTATTGCAAAACCTATTCCAATTTTCGACATTCTTCTCTCCTCACTTCCCAGTTCAATAACGAATAACCTTTAAACTTATTCTACTCCAAATAAACCTAAAATCATACGAATGATACAGAGAAAAAAGTAAACTATAGATTGCATATAACTTGCTTTTGTTTAACCATGGCTGCCTTTCTCTGGATTCGCGAATCGATACGGCTTACTGCAGGATGGTGGTATAGATACTGTTAGCATTGGAAAATCGAGGTACTATCTATGTTAAAATAACGGGAAAGGCCTATATGGTTATAATTGCCAAAAGCAGTTATAAAGAATTCGTTATACTTAATCGATTGATGCGTACGTTCGCTGTAATCAATATGTTTTTATTGCACTGTCGTTTGCAATGACGGGCTTTTCGTGAGGAAGAGTGCTCCGTAGCAAACTAACGATTCGGTATCCAAAAACACAGAATTGTCTTTTTTCAGTCTCTTTCTCTTTTGGAGTGCTGAGGAATATATAAGAACCGGCCCATAAATCCGGCCGGTTCTGAGTGTTTATTATAGAGTTCCGCTTGTTTTAGCGGATCTTGGATATCTGCTCGTCCACTGTATAGAAGCTTTCGGGCCAACTGAAGTCTCTGGGGCAGATGGCTTTCTCATCGTCAAAAACGTTTCCGGACCCCAGAACAGTCCCGTTAAAGACAGTACCGCCACAGCCGCAATCGGTACAGCTCCTGAGATAAAGATCGAAGCCATGACGTGTATTTCTATAGAAGAGATTATCTCTGAACTCGATAGTCGATGTGCTTCTAAGCAGAACGCCATTATCTATGTTTCCAGTAATCTTGCTCTTCTCAACCGTTCCGCGGGCTGTTCCAGTTATCGAAAGCCCGACTGTGTTCTTCTCAAAAACGGAGTCGGAAATTGTGAAACCGGTATCGTTGCTAATATAGAGGCCAGTTCCGTTACGGAAGAAGAGAGAGTTCTCAACTATCAGATGCCCGCTGCCGTAAACATAGAGACCAGTAAGTCTTTCAGCCAGCTTGTCTTCTGATGTTTCGCTCTCAAATGCCGAGAAGAGGCAATCATCTATCTTCAGCACATTACCTGCAGCTCCGCTGTAAGAGACGCCAAATCTGCCGCCCTTTATAATCACACCGACTATCTCTCCGGAACTGCGTGAAAACTGTACTGCCGTTGCGGAAGTTTTGATTGTCAAATCTCTTATAGTTATTCCATCGACGCTCCTGACATAGATTCCAGCGGTATTCCCCTCTGGCGCGAGCAGAATCACCGAGTCTCTTGAAGCACCGGCGATGACTATTGACTTGGAAACACTGACATTTTCTTCGTAAACTCCAGGCATTATGAGGACAGTGTCTCCAGTCTTTGCAGCATCGACGGCTTTTTGGATGGTCGTGAATTCGCTGCCGGCTTTGTCGACTATCAATGTATTACCGTCGGCAGAAAACGATGGTGTCTTTAACTCTATGGAGAAGGTCGTGGAGGCTTCTGCGCCTTCGGAGTCTTTAGCGACGACAGTTATGCTGTTTGTACCTGGCTTTAGGTTGCTGGCTTTGACAATGAGTTTGTTGTTCTCTATTGGCAACGATCCGTCAGGCACAGTGAATGCGAGAGAGTCGCCGTCAGGGTCAGACGAAGCAGCGATAAGATCTACTGTTATCTCTTCGCCAAAGGCAATCTCCCTGTTCTCAATAGAGATCGCAGGCGGTCTGTTAACGTTAAGCACTGTAATATTAAAGGTCGTCTTACTCTCTTTACCCTTTTCGGTTTTTGCGAGAATCGAGACACTGCGAGTACCAGAGTCGGCAAAACCCGGCCTGTAGGTGTAAGTATTTCCACTTACCGTTCCAACACCGCTACTAATAGTATAAGTAATGTCTGCTTTTCCATCGATCTTGGTGTGTTTTGAAAGATCTAATGAAAGCTCTTTCCCTTCGGGTATCGTCTGATCGGGAACAGATATTTCGGGAACTGGAGAGCTACAACCAGACAAAAAGAGCAGAAAGAGAATTATGCTGAGGAAGAGAGTTGCCTTTCTTTTGAATATCGACATCGTACAGACCTCCCAATTGTCTTATATAGAAAGAATTATAACACGCAAGGATCGGTGGAAACCCCAGTTATTCTTATCGAAAGCCTGCGGTAAATTAACCGACTCTTCTCAACGGCAATAATTGACCGTCATCGTGAAACCTTAATTGTTTCCTTAAACCTCTGCAGTGTATAATTATATATAGATGATTCAATCTATAGATTGTTTTGTCTATTATCGTTTGTTTTTTGGAACACGGGAGTTGAGGATTATGAGGAGAGAAAATTTAGCAAGTACTAGGCGTCTGTTTATTCTATTATCTGCTATTGCGGTACTCGTATTTTTTCTGCCTGCATGTTTCAAACTTGGCGAAGAACCCTCAATCAACGCTGAATTCACACTTACCCGGGAAGAGGTTCCATTCTTCGGGATAAGCGAATACGCATTAAACGTCGATGTAAAGGGAGTAAAGGATGCGGCGGATGTCGAGTTCGACAACGGTATGCCTTCCGTAACACTTAACGGAGGCAAGGCCGAATCCAGATTCTTCGCGAATATTGGAACAGAGGAAGTAACACTTGTTGTTAGAGACTCCAGGGGTGTGGAGCTTCTAAAGAAGACAGTTGCACTTGAAGAAACAAAGTCAACATTCGACATGGTAGCAGTGGAAGACAGGACGGGAATCTACGTACTAATAGACGACGAGCTTATCTTCTACTCTCTCGAATGTCTTGAGAACATGACATTCGCGGAGAAGGTCGAGCTGCTAGTTGGAGTGCTCTCCGTAAATGATTCTTATGTGATCATAGATGCACCCCCGTTCGGGGCATGGATCTGGGACTTCGAAACATATCCCGCAAATCCTAAGTACGACCTGACGCAGGACACACTTGATGCGCTTGGACTTCCGAACTACGCGCATGCTATCTGTGAAGCTAGTCTTTTCAACATACTTAATGGTAGGTTCCTTTATGAGCTCGTGGTTTCAACTGAAGGAAATGGTTCGGTAGTTGTTGCTCCTGAAGAGAGTATATATGAAGAAGGGACGGAAGTCTCCCTTTCGGCAGAACCGGCTGAGGGCTGGTTATTTGAGCAGTGGACAGGCGATGCCACCGGATCGGACACAGAGATCTTAATCACTATGGATAGCGATAAGTCAATTACGGCCAGTTTCAAGCTCGAGAGTTATACGGTTACTTTCTTTGTGAGCGATTTTGAAGGAGCAGTAGAGGGAGCACTTGTTAGTTTTGCCGGAGAGGAAAGAGAGACTGATGCTCAGGGGAAGGCGGAATTTGAACAAGTCGGTCCCGGAAGCAAGGATTACACGATAACCAAGTTGGGATACGAAGACCTGGCAGGAAACGTGATCGTAGATTCCGACAAAACCGTTGACATATTATTGGCTGAGAAAACCTATGAGTTGACGACTCTGATTTCCGGAGATGGCTCGATCTCGAGGTCGATTGAAAAGGAAAGGTACAACCATGGGGAGATTGTCGAGCTGACAGCCATTCCAGAAGATGGGTGGAGTTTCTGTGGCTGGACTGGAAATCTGGAAGGCTCTATAAACCCAACGCAGATAACTATGGACAACGACAAGACTGTGACTGCAAACTTTGTGGAACACCAGTATTTTGTTGAAGTATATGCAAGTCCGGAAAACGGCGGTGCTGTCTCCGGTGGTGGCTCATATGCCTACGGTGAAGAGGCCGTGCTCACCGCTGAGGCAAGTGAATGCTATATGTTCTCCGGCTGGTACGAAGATGATCAGCTTGTCAGTGAAGACCGGGAGTATAGATTCACAGTCTTTAATGATAGTTTGATTGAGGCTAGATTCGTGGCATCTGTATTGTCTAAGGATTTCAGATTCGTTCTGGAGAGCGCATTTTTCGGTTGTAAGTATGAAGTTAGGCTTGAGCTAGATCCGGCGATCACAAAAGTGAGATTCATATATCCGGATATCGATCCAGAGATTCAGGCCCCGATTCCTGAAGAGGCTGTTCCTCACGAAAATGGAGTTGTGGATCTTTCGGCCTTCTGGACTAACAGAGATGCACAGGCCGTGATTATCGTCTGTTATGTAGGGGACGAGGTTGTCTCGCAATGTGAAGCGATTCTTTCGAAGGAAAACCTCGCCGAATTCGAGATTACATTCAACGTCAGTGATGAATCGGGCTCCGTAAATGGTGCCAATGTTGACTTTGACGGAGAGTCACTTCAGACCGATTCCCAGGGTCGGGCCGTCTTTTCGGAAGTTACGGTCGGGAACAGATCATACACGGTAAGCAAGACCGGATACGAGAACTCTACCGGAAGTGTTAATGTGGATGCAGACAAGAGTGTGAGTGTCTCTCTAGCTAAAAAGACTTACACGCTTTCGACGAACACGCTCGGTCAGGGTTCGGTCTCGAAAAATCCCGACAAATCGACTTACGCTCACGGCGAGATAGTTCAGCTGACGGCGATTCCGTCAACAGGCTGGAACTTCGCCGGCTGGAGCGGAGACCTTAGTGGTACTGCAAATCCGGCAAACATAGCGATGGATTCAAATAAGACAGTAACGGCGACCTTCACAATAAAGAAGTACACGATAGCCGCATCGGCCAATCCTCCTGCCGGTGGAACAATAACTGGAGCCGGAAGCTACGACCACGGAGACACTGTAAACCTCGTGGCCACTCCAAGCGAAGGCTATGAATTTGTCAACTGGACAGAGAACGGGGTGCAGGTGAGCGCGAGTGTCACTTACTCGTTCACGGCCACTGCGAACAGAACGTTAGTTGCCAACTTCAGGTTGAAGACATATACGATCACGGCAACTGCCGGAACTGGAGGGAGTATAACTCCTTCCGGGAATGTGAACGTTACTCACGGCTCGAACCAGACGTTCTCGATAGAAGCGGATAGCGGCTACGAAATATCTGACGTGAAGGTCGACAATGTTTCTGTCGGAAAGGTAAGCTCTTATACATTCAATAATGTGACAACAAATCATTCAATACAGGCGAGCTTCTCGCTGCTCCTGGTCGCGACTTACACAGTGACGTTCAATGTGAATGATGTGTCGGGACCTCTTCAGGGTGCAAATGTCAGTTTCAACGGAGAGTCACTTCAGACCGACTCCCAGGGCCGTGCAGTCTTTACGGAAGTCGCGACAGGGAACAGATCATACACGGTAAGCAAGACCGGATACGAAAACGTCACTGGCAGTGTTAATGTGGATGCAGACAAGAGCGTGAATGTCTCTCTAGCTAAAAAGACTTACACGCTTTCGACGAACACGGTCGGGCAGGGTTCGGTCTCGAAAAGTCCAGACAAAACGACTTACACTCACGGCGAGATAGTTCAGCTTACGGCAATCCCATCAACGGGCTGGAGTTTCAGCGGTTGGAGCGGCTATGTTTCCGGTTCAGATAATCCTGTAACCGTAACCGTTGAAAGCAACGGTACTGTTACCGCTACTTTTGATCCTTTGCCGTTCGATATTACTTTCAGTGTTAAGGATGTTGAGGGATCGCCTCTTCAAGGCGCAACGGTATTATTCAACGGCCAGACAAAAAACACCGCAAGCTGTGGTTGCGCTACTTTTAGCGGTGTTCTTGCCGGTGAAAAGACCTATTCAGTCAGCAAAGCCGGCTACAATGCCTCATCGGGCAGTGTGGTTGTCGATTCAGACAAAACGGTCAATGTTGTTCTAAATGTTGCTTCAGATGATGAAGTCGATTTGGACGGACCTGTTTACAGCGGGAACAGACTTCTGGTATCCAATGAAAGCACAATAGAAAACATTACTCAATACACGGGAACTCTTCCGAGCTTAGCTGATCTCTCCATCGATAACGTCAGCGGGCTCGACATAGAAGCATACAGAATGAATCCAGTTCTGGATTTTGATCCCGGCGATCTGAACCACCTGGATATTCGACCCGATTACGAACTTTCCGCTGTCGGGGACACAAGACAATTCTGGGTCTTCAATTTCGTTACACAAAGAGACTATCAGATCACTGCGACTTTACAGGCTATTGGTAATAAGGCTTTGGTGTGGGCAGAGGACACAACGACAATAAATAATGCCAGAGCACAGCAGATTGCAGCCGAATTCGACAGCGTCATATACTCTCTAATAGTCGAGAACTTCTACTCTCCTTCAGATGTTAACGACGATGGGAAGATCGCGATCCTGTGTTTCGATATAGTTGATGGATTCACCGGTTCCGGAGGTTACTACGCAGGGTATTTCTGGTCGAAGGATCTGTATCCTCGAAATGGCAGCAATCCATACTCGAATGAGATGGAGATCTTCTATATCGACACATACCCATTGATGGAGTATCCTAGAGGGTCCCAAGTCGACGCCACGAGATCATACTCCACGATCGTCCACGAGTTCCAGCATATGGTCAACCATAACAGGAATGTGTTCGTGGAAGGCAGTTCTTCGATGAAAGTCTGGCTCAATGAAGCGCTTTCTATGGCGGCGGAACATATATACGAGGGAGTGCAGACGGGAAGGATAAGCTTCTTCAACAGTTCAACAGCTATACGCGACGGGAAATCGCTCCTGAAATGGGAGCATTCTCTGGCCGATTATTCGCTTAACTATCTGTTCTTGCAGTACGTAAGGACACAGATGGGAATCGGAAATTCGATATTTGAGGAGATACTACTGGATACGGCGAACGATCACAGGGCGGTCGAAAACGTAGTGAAGAAGTATATATCTCCCGCAAAGTCTTTTGGCGATTTCATGACCGATTTCAGGCTCGCGCTTCTGCTCAAGAAGACCACAGGACCTTATGGTTTCATGGGCGAGAGTTGTTTCAATTCGGTGAGTCCGCTACTCTATACCGGGACCGGGAAGAACCTTTATGGCGGTGGTGCCCTTTATAAGTCAATCGTTGGCGCTTTCGAAGACCCTGGAGATCCCGGAGCGAGCATACAGTACGCGGGAATCACTCTCGAGTAAATCCACCAACAAAAGAGAAAGAGCACGCGTAACGTATGCTCTTTTTTTGTATAAGTCTAGATTTCTTGGCTATTTGGAGAGTTCGGCAAGGCATTGCGATACGAGTTCATCTCCGACATAGCAGAGAATAACGACTGCCGTTGCATCCTTATTTGTCCAGAAAGCCGCGATTTCAACCTTTCCTTCTTCATCCGGGAAGGCTTCATCAGGTATGGGAGTCTGTTCTTCCGGGTCGATGTCGGGATAGACGAATCTCACTTTAGTGATTTGCGGATCGAGTTTAAGAGCCACTTCATATTTGCAGCCAAGGAAGAAATTCTCGAGAATAAAGACGAATTCTTTAGAGATAACAGCTTTCGCGAATTTCGCTTCAAGTTCTCTATCACCATCGACTATGAAACTGTACTCTGCGCTCTCGCTGACCAGTAATCCATCTTCATACCAGCCGGTGAATAGGTAGCAGTCGCTTGCCTGCGCGGTGACGGTCGCTTCATCACCAAACAAATAAACGCCCCCACCGGCCACCGTACCGCCCTCTTGAGGCTCGGCAACCAGGTTAACAGTGTACTGATTTCTCGCAAAAGTAGCAGTTACCGACTTATCGCCGTCCATGTTTATCTCTGCGGGGTTCTCAGAGCTTTCGAGGTCGCCGCTCCAGCCGACAAATCCCCAGCCGTTATCTGGTACCGCCGTTAGCTCGACGGTTTCGCCGTGAGTATAAAGAGCTTTGTCCGGAGTTCTCTGAACCGTGCCTTCACCCGAAACCTGTGTTTCGAGAGCATAACTCTTAAGAGCAAAATTGGCTGTAAGCAGTCTGTCTGCCGTTGCATTGAATGAATACTCCGCTTCGGTGCTTACTTCGGCTCCGCCTTCTGTCCAGTTGAGAAATTCGTACCCTTCGTTTGGGGTTGCCTTAAGGGTAACGGTGTCACCGTGAGAGTAGTTCCCTCCACCGGATACAGTACCCCCGTTCTGAGGATTAGGTGATACAACTATCACGTACTGGTTTATAGCGAAGTTCGCAATTACTGTCTTGTCATTGTTCATTGTTATGCTGGCTGGGTTTGTGTTCCCCGTTAACGACCCGCTCCAGTTAAGGAAACGCCATCCTGTTTCCGGTATCGCTGTCAGATTTACAACTTCTTCGGGTAAATATCGGGCTTTGTCAGGCTGTTTCTCGACTGAGCCCTGACCCGAGATGTTTACCGTCAGTTCGTATGTCTTCTCGACAAAGTTAGCCACGAGATCTCGGCTTGTACTTGCGGTAAATGAATAGTTTGCGTCGGTGCTAACCACGATTCCGTCTTCGGTCCAGTTTTTGAATCTGTATGAATCGTCGGCTAAGGCAGTAAGGTCAACCGTTTCACCATGCTTGTATACACCTCCACCAGAAACTGTGCCACCTTCTAAGGGACTGGCAGAAACGGCTATAGTATATTCGAGCAGACTGAAAGAAGCGTCAATTGTATGGTCGCTTATTACATTGTAGAATGTATAGTTTGAAACAGCACCTACAGAGACACCATCGACGACAACATCGGCTATCTCATATCCAGTGTCAGGTGTTATGATCAACTCTTTGTCATCGCCGTGATTGACCTTGATCTGCCCTTCCGGTTCTATAACACCACCCGGACCTGCTGTTGCCACTATCGTGTAGGTATTTATTGTGAAATTTGCCGTTACTGACCTGTTCTGATCCATGACTATAATCTTTAAATTGTCGGAGCCGGAGAGATCACCAGTCCAATTTGCGAAGCTCCAGCCTTCATCTGGTGAGGCTGTCAGCTGGACTTCTTCTCCGTGGGAGTACTCCAATTTGTCCGGATTCTTTGTGACTGTCCCCTCTCCTGTGACGTCGATATCCAGTGCGTACAGCTTTCTAGAGAGAGTAACATCGACTGTTTTATCGCTATCTACATTAACGGTTCCCGTGGAGTTTTCATAACCGGTTTTGCTTACAGTGTACGGCTTGTTCCCTCTCAAAACACCGGAGAAAATGGCCTGTCCATTCTCGTCGGTCAACTTCGTTTCCGAGTTGAAAGCCACATCTGCTCCATTGACAGGTCCTTCCTGATCACTTACTTCGAAGGTTACAGCGTATTCGGGTACTGGAATTATGGTGATCGTAACAGCTCCCTGTGCCTTTTTGTAGCCGTCCTTAATTGCCTCAACAGCTACTGTAGTGCTTCCCACAGCAATACCCGTTACGACACCCAGAGGGGAAACGTTCGCTATTGAGTCGTCTGCAGTCGTGAAGGACACTGTCGAATCTACCGGATCAACGGTGAGCGCTATGTTCTTTGTCTCGCCTACTATGATCTCCAGAGCGCCCGTCTGGATGTTAAGCTTGATAGCCCTTACGGGGAAACAGCTGGCAATCAAAAAAAGCGAAAGAACAACCGCCAGCAAAATCAAGTTTCTTCTCTTCATAAGTATCTACTCCTCTTGATAGGAATTTGTGCTTGATGTAAAAGATTCTATCACAAGAAAAAACCCCGCGATTTCGATCGCGGGGTTCTTTGACTAAAAAACACTTACGGCACTTATGGTTCTTATCTAACTAAATCAGTTACCGTTCTCTTGTGCTTCTCTGAAGAGGGTAATGGTTGCATCTTCCGTCAGTTCTATAGTAATCTGAGAAGTGTTATAGGTGTCCACTCCAGTTTCAGTCTCAACTTCCCAGCGGATAAAGGGAGTGTCACCCTCATTTGTCCTTGGCCTAAGAGTAAGTTCATGACCACAATCGTAATCGACAACGGTGTTGTTGCTTCTTGTTATCGTTCCACCATCGGCTGTTAATTCAGAAGCTGGACCGCTTCCACTTGGGTCAACCTTGTACGTCACTGTAACTGTTTTGAGCTCAAACCAAGCCAGTAGATCGAGGTCCTTCGATATGGGATCTATGACATAGACATACTCTTCAGTAAGCTCCGTAGCAACTCCAGTGTCAGAATCCCACTCAAACCAACCTAGAAAGTCATAACATTCAACTTCCTGGGCAGTCGCAGTTGCCACTTCACTGCATTCTCCATTTGTTGGATCGTCAAGAGAAATCTTTTCGAAGAGAGCTGACGGAGAAGCCTCGATTGTGAGCGAGTAAGACACTTTTTCGTACCAAGCCAAAAGATTGAGGTCTTTGGATATAGGATCTATGACATAGACATACTCTTCAGTAAGCTCCGTAGCAACTCCAGTGTCAGAATCCCACTCAAACCAACCTAGAAAGTCATAACATTCAACTTTCTTAGCAGTCGCAGTTGCCACTTTACCACACTCTCCATTTGTTGGGTTGTCCAGCGAAACATACTCAACCTCACCCAGATCGGAAGGCGATGCGCTGACAGTAAGATCGTAGGAGTATATCTCAAATATAGCGACAATACTTGCATCTCCGGTAATAGTGTATTCGAGAGGATTCTCTGAGCTTGTCGAGTAACCGGTTCTGTCAGTTATCTGCCATTCGACGAAGAACCAGCATGGAGTAGGATCGGCAGTCAATTCCACAACTGTGCCGTAAGGGATACCTTCTCCACCGTCACCGGCCCAACCTTCGCCTTCCCAATCAACATCCAGGTTGAACTCAAATCCCTCTCTAGAAACAGTAGCAGTGGCTTCGTTGCAGCAAATGTCATATGCTGCGATCCAGGCCTTCATTTCCTCCGCAGGATCTTCGAGGTACCACTTGACTGTCTTTGTCCAGGACTTGCTCTTCTGGAATGCAGTCCAAGGTTCTGGCGGTACAAAGGGGATGGCAGCTGTTTCGATTACGTCTACCATCGGTTTCTGGAAACTTCCCTGATTGACCCAGATGTTCACGAAGTCAAAGCAGTTGTCTGTCGCTTCCCATGTCAGTTCAACGTATGGTATGTCTCCGTCGAACATGAGTTCGCTTATTTCGAACTGGGTTATGGTCGGCGGCACCGTATCTGTATTGCCTATCTCCATACCCCACGGGTCAGAAGCGTTGCCTGCAGAGTCGTAACCGACTATCGTGGCGACGAGTGTCTCGCAGTCGAGGTTTCCAAAGCACCAGGTTACCGTTCCGGTGTACTCTGGACCGGTGCATACGCATGTGTCGATAGCTATGTTTGCAAAGCTCTTTTCTGTCTTCACATCGGGATGGCTGAAGTATATCTTTCCAATATCCCATGATCCACAGTCGCCAGTTCCACATGTCATGCATCTGTCGTAACCGTACCATGTTATCGTTACGCAAGTTGCGTCTGAACACTCTTCGATCGAGGCGTCAAACCAGAAGTCGGGAGCTATGTTGTCAACGAGTATCGTAGTTTCTGTCGAATCGCTGTCACAGGAATCGAATACTTCAAGTGCAATCGTTCCATAGTAGCAGTCCTGATCTTCTACGTTCCAGCGCCACTTGCTTCCGTCGGAGGACCATGGTACCAATTCTTCCTGTCCTCTGTCTACCCAGATCCACTCTTCCAGAACCTCATCATAGACGAGTTCTTCTATGATGCCGAGGTCTACTGTAAGGATGGCGTCATCCGGGCAGTTGTCGGTAGCATCCCATGTGAGATAGAGAAGGTCTGTGGTGTAGACGTCATCACATTCGATGTCGCTTCTGTCTACGGGCTGACCCTCTTCATCCACAAAGCCGAATTCGAGTATTCTAGGCCCTACGTTGTCAACTATTATTGGGGCATCAAAGAGTACGTCGAAGTCGAATAGCATTCCTACATACTCTTCCAGCTCTTCTTTCATGTCTTCAAGTTCTTCAATTTCATCTTCGCTAAGATATGCAATGTCCATGGTGATGTTCAAGCACTTGTCTGCGGCAAGAAGCGCTACGTTTATCTCTTCGCAGTCAAGCTCTTCGAATGTCCATGTTGCATATCCTGTGGACGCTACAGGAATAAGCCACCAGTCGACTTCCTCCATATTCACCTGGTCAAGGAACACAGAAGATCCTTCCAGAGATGCGAGCATATCCGCAGGCGTATCGTTGATTTGGAATATGAAGTCCCAGATAGCCTGTGATTCGGGATCAAGAGTGACTGTGCTGTTTCCTGTTATTGCCAGCAGAACTACTTCGGTCGCATATTCGGTTTCGAATATGTCTGCAAGTGTCAGCAGGCAGCCGTCAGTTACTGCCCATTCGATGACTGTCTCTGTGGAACACTTGTCAATTTCCGGTACGTAAAGATCGACTTCCGGTGTGACGTTGTCTACTATGTATGTCGCAGATGCTTCGACTGTTCTTCCACACACATCGACACCGGTGAGGGTTACTACCAGTTCTTCACAGTCCATTCTGGGTAGCTTCAGTACGACGTAGCTCGGGGAACATTCCGAATCAAATTCCTTCTCCCATATCCACTCGTCGCAATCGATTACCAATCCGCAAGTTGGTGTCTCCTTTGAATCGAAGCAACCTCTGGATACTGTCATCTTCATCTCTTCCATACATGTACTTGCTTCATACCAGATCCATACTTCGTCCGTCGCGCATATGCGAAGAACTTCATCGAATCCCTTGCCGAGAATTTCGACTTGAAGTGCATTTTGTTCCGGCTCTTCGAGTCCTAAATAAAGTACTGGCTCTGCCGTATTGACGAGAACTAATGCAGTTTCAGTGGCTTCATTGCCACATTCGTCAACACCATAAAGCTCTACCACAAGTTCACCACACGGAACAATGCCTTCCCAGGTGACTGTCGCTATTCCAGTGGAAACGCCGTCTATCCAGGGTTCAAGGACTGCCCACGTAGCATCGGTGGTAAAGCCGCTCATAGTAGCTCCAATATTGGTTGCCGTTGCGAGCTGGCAATCTTCAAGTATCCAGTCGAACGTGAGTATGTTGCCTTCACATATCTGGTCTGGAATACCAATAAGCTCTATCTCTGGTGCTATGTTGTCTATGAATATCTTTTTGCTCACTACTGTGGTGTTCTTGTAAAGACCGTCGCAGCAATTGCCTTCGCAACGGAGGTCGCGTTCACCACAGTTGTCTGTCGCAGTGAGTGTTATCTCGAGATCACCACACCACGGGTCGAATTCCCATGTTATGTCGCCGGTCGAAGTGCTGCCGGCAGTGTATTCATGATAGACCTTTCCGGTCTTCTTTACACTGCCTTCCCACCAGACTAGCTTTCCGTCCGAGACTTCTATGGATATCTCGGAAAGAGCCCTGTCAGTGACTTCCCAGTTAACCGTTGTGGATGTGGCGGCATCGCATTCTTCTTCCGGATTAAGGCCAAGCGAGAAATCGCCTACTTCCGGTTTCACGTTGTCGAGATCGAAGTAATAGCAGATTTCAAATTCCTGCGGACAGCCTTCACAGTCTTCGGCTTCTACATTGACTGCGAAACAGGCTTCCCTGCAGTCCAATCCTGAGTAATCTACTGTGAATGTCTCTTCTCCCGTTTCGAGAAGTGTCGCGATCGATCCGGAGATTATCTCTCCTCTGCAGGCATCTACAAAGACTTCCACTAGCTTGTCGAGGCTGTAGTTTATCTTCACAGGGAACGTAACCTCGGTAGCGTTGCATGGAATCGTCAATGGATCGATTCCGATTTCTATTACGTCTTCATCGTCAAGTACAGCGATTCCCTCTACTACTACTGTCTCGGTTACGTACTCGCTGCACAGAGACTTTATGAATGCAGTTACCGTCGCGTCTGTACACTCGGTTCTCGGGAATTCCCAGCTGTATCTAAGTTCTACTTCGCATCCGGGTAATTCTTTGGAAGTGGGATTGCGAAGTTCCACTATCTCACCAGAGTGTGAGTATTCGATCTTTATGTAGCTGTTGATAAGATCCGGTTCAGGGTAGCAGCAGGTAATTACTACTATCTCTGTTTCGTCCGCTCCGCAGATGAATTCTTCAACAAAGAACTTGTTGATCACCATTACTTCTACTGCTTTGACGGTTACCTTGTCTTCCCATGTCCAGCTCTTCTCTTTCGGTCCCTTTACTGCGTTTATGATTATAGCTCTCGTTACGTCTTTGGCGACTGACGGAGCCGTAAACGTGGCCGTAAAGAGTCCTTCCGGGTCTTCTACTGCAGCCTTTGTGACTCCGTCGAAGGTTATCTCAACTTCATCGGCGTCTCCGGGAACTACTATCGAGAATTCTTCACCACTACAGACTACCATTTCATCAGGTTCGCCTACATATGGATCCTCTGCTTCGTAGAAGTTCGCAGTGATGACCTTGTCTTCGTCCATCACGATTGTCTCTACTGGATCTGTGCTTATGAGGTCTCCTGACCAGCTTCCAAATAGCCATTGTGCAGATGCAGGAACAGCTGTGAGTGTTACTTCCGTTCCTTCTTCATACAGTATCTGGTCGGGGTCGACTTCTACTTCTCCACCCTCTTCGGGATCGACTTCTACTTCCAGTAGATAAAGCGACTTCCCGTTGAGTATGTTAAAGAATCCGCCTTCACAGATTGAAAGCGCGTAGTTCGGGAGTCCGAGCGTGTCAAGAGTGTCCTGTGTAAGGTCATACTTCGGATTGTTTGGATATGTTTCAAAGTCCCAAATCCATGCATCTCCCGATTGAATTACAACATAAGAGTCGTTCACAAGTATTACTTCAATGAGCAGCTCGACCTTCTCTGTGAATGTCATGTCCTCAAGGCATTCGAGAGAGTAGAAGATAAGGTCGTCGTCTATGAGTACATAGATTCCCGACTTGTCTTCCACTGCTGCCATGTCGAATGTTAACTTTGTTTCCTCAAGCGTAACTGTCTTCTTTAGAAGCTCCACACCCCTGGAGTCTCTAACTGAGAGTGTCACTTCGCCTGTCCCAATGTTCGCGAAGAATCTTGATTCGGCCTTGCCTCCACTCAGTGCAACTGAAGGCATACCGTTGTCGAACTCGACAACCGCCGCATCCTTTACTCCCTTCACATCGACGCTGAAAGCAAATTCGCTGATGCCCATGAGCGAAATGTCACGGGTCAAAGTGAATTCGGCATCAATCGAGGGGTCTCCGCCAAGTTTGAAACATGCAGGCAAGAAAAGCGTTAGTACGACTATTGCCAGTATGAGACCGTAGAAACCCTTGCGTTTAAGCATGCAAACTCAACCTCCTTTTTAGGTTCAACTCAATCATAACAAAGACTAACTTGCAAAACCTGTATTCCATAAACACCACTCAGTACTCTCTGGAACCAACAATAAACTATTACTAAGGAAGATCAATGTTTCTCTCAGCTATTTTATCGTCCGCACCGTCTTTAGCCATGACGTCAACTCTGTTCAATGCGGAATCTACAAATACGCTGAACTCGTAAGCTCCAAGACCAGGCACTGCAAAAGGATTTCCTTCAATCACCTGTATATCGCCATCTGCAGCGAATTCAATGAAGGCACAGAAAGGTGAATTAACAGCCACAGTGAACTTGAACTCGAAAATACCCAAGATCAGATGATAATCAGCGACAAACTCACAGGTCACTTCTATAACTTTCAGGAGATCGAAGTTCTTGGAAACCAGCAGCTCAGCACCGCTGTATGCCATAACGGTTATTTCTTCTGCATCGAAATCTACAGAGTTCATCTCTATGTCTATTACTCCACCGACGGGAACGGCCATTGCAGGTATCGGTTCGGCCTCTGGATTACCGGGATACGCGAATTCGACCTTATCCACATTGTCAGAGACTTCGATATGAACGTCATAGATAACTGCGGATGGCAAAGACCATTCTTTCTTTGGAGTAAATGTTGCAACCTTCAGGAAGGCCGCGCTATAATCCAGTTCCACCACTATCTCTGCCAGCAGATTGCCATCGGCTGTGAAGGCTTTTATCAAAAGGAAATCTGCATCATCAAGCGTGAAGAAATTAACGATATTCGCTACTCCACCGACCACTGCAGCTTCTGCAACAGGAAGTTCAGTATCGTCGCCAGGATAAGAGAATTTCAGTAGAGTGACTTCCGGATCGACTTCGATATGTACGTCATATCTATTTCCCAAAGGACTCTGACCCTGGAAATCAAACTCGGTTACAAAGAAGACCTGCTTAAAAGTAGCGTCTATAGCGTGATTGTCACGTATATCTTCAAGATTGTAGGTCTTATCTGTTGTTTCTGGAGAACCGACTACATCGACCGGAGCATTATCGACCGTTACCTGGTCAACGCCATAACCCTCTTCGGGAGTGAAAGTGAATAGAAGATCATCTCCACAATCAACTACTGTTTCGCCTTCGGGATCAACTGCTCCGTTTTCTCCAGCCGTCGCCACTACCTCGTAAGTAAACTTCTCGAAGAGCGCCTCTATCGTGTGGTCGTCCCTCACGTTCTCAAACGTGTAGGTCTCTACCGCGCCAATCGATTCACCGTCTACGAGTACATCGAGTATATAGTAGCAGTCATCCGAAACGATGGCGAAAGTGATATCGTCACCGCATTCCACAGTCTGCGTACCTTCCGGAGTAATCGTGCCGTTCTCGCCGGCCGTCGCCACTACCTCGAACGTCTTCAGGGTGAACTTCGCCACTAGATCCACGTCTTCGGTGACTGTGAAAGTGTACTCTGCATCTTCGCTGACGAGAGTCTCGCCTACGAACCAGCCGTCGAAGTCGTAGCATTCCGCCGGAGTGGCTACTACGGTAGCTTCTTCTCCACAGTCGTAAATATCAGCACCCATAACCTCTCCGCCCTCTTCAGGCTCTACGGTAACGGTGACTTCGAACGTCTTCAGGGTGAACTTCGCCACTAGATCGACGTCTTCGGTGACTGTGAAAGTGTACTCTGCATCTTCGCTGACGAGAGTCTCGCCTACGAACCAGCCGTCGAAGTCGTAGCATTCATCTGCGACAGCTGTTACGGTGGCCTCTTCTCCACAGTCGTAAATATCAGCACCCATAACCTCTCCGCCCTCTTCAGGCTCGGCGGTAACGGTGACTTCGAACGTCTTCAGGGTGAACTTCGCCACTAGATCGACGTCTTCGGTGACTGTGAAAGTGTACTCTGCATCTTCACTGACGAGAGTCTCAC
>Ga0334896_1001733_pt1 | contig 17187 bp, 17 predicted proteins | sample GraSluR3_MG_8_FD_207734 | JGI IMG/M metagenome (GOLD analysis project Ga0334896, IMG submission 207734) | Sludge microbial communities from methane-producing bioreactor in Wageningen University, Netherlands - Granular Sludge_27_06-R3 | ecosystem: Engineered > Bioreactor > Anaerobic >... | reverse complement strand
TACTGACATGAGAAAGCAGATAGATGCCCTATATGTCAGAATAGATGTCGTATGGATGGTATAATACTTTTAGGAAGGAAGGTAGCCATATGACAAGAAAAAAAGAATATGCGGAGGAATATAAACAGCGAGTACTTGAAAAACTCATGCCACCTATCGGCAAAAGCGTCCCAGAGGTAGCAAAGGAAGAGGGTATTAATAGAAATACATTGTATGGATGGGTTGCAAAAGCTAGAGATAAGGGTGCTAAGATTCCCAACAGTTCACCTTCTAATAATAGAAAGTGGCGCAATGAAGATAAAATGAAGATAGTATTGGAAACATACAGCATGAATGAGGTGGAACTAAGTACCTACTGTCGCGAAAAGGGACTTCATGTCTCTGATATCAAGGAGTGGATCAAGAGGATGGAACAGTCCTTCGATGACCGCGTTGAAGTTGAATCAGCAGAGTTAACTGCTCAGAAACAAAGGTCTAGACAGCTTGAAAAGGAACTTAAGCGCAAAGAAAAAGCGCTTGCTGAGGCAGCAGCATTATTGGTGCTAAGAAAAAAGGCAGATGCGATTTGGGGGGACCCAGAGGAAGACTGATTAGCAGCTCAGATCGCAAGAATGCCATAGAGCTAATCAACGAAGCTAGGTATGCTGGTGCCCGCTTGGCACCCTGCTGTGAGGTCCTGAATATTTCAGTCAGGACCTATGAACGGTGGATAAAAGAAGATGGTGTAATCGATTTACGCAAGCATGTTAAGCTGAAAGAACCACATAACAAGCTATCAGATAAGGAGAAGCAGGACATTATTGATATATGCAATAGCCCTGAACACGCGGACCTTAATCCGTCACAGATTGTCCCTAAGCTGGCTGATCAAGGGAAATACATAGCTTCTGAGTCTACTTTTTACAGGGTGCTTAGAGAATTCAAGCAGAATGCCAAGAGAAAGGCAACTCGCAGTCATTTATCAAAACCATTATCAACCCACGTAGCTAAAGCTCCCAACCAGGTTTGGACTTGGGATATTACCTGGATTCCGGGATTAATAAAAGGGAGCTATTACAAATTATACATGATAATTGACATATTCAGCCGCATGATAATCCAATGGGAACTCCATGAAACAGAATCTCAGAAACATGCTATGAATTTGGTAAGAAAAGCTGTATTTAGACATGGTATCATCAACAAGCCATTGGTACTACATTCAGACAATGGCAGTCCTATGAAAGGGCAGGATTTTCAAAATCTGTTGGTACATCTGGGAATCACCAAATCATATTCAAGACCTCGTGTAAGTAATGACAATGCCTACTCTGAAGCTTTGTTTAAGACTTTAAAATATACAAAAGATTTCCCAACCAAGGGGTTTGAATCCATGGAATCAGCACGAGAATGGATAAATCGGTTTGTAAATCTATACAATATAGAATTTATGCACAGTGGCATAAAGTTTGTAACACCACACCAGCGGCATTATGGCTTTGATAAGGAGGTTTTAAGAAGGAGAAAAGATGTATACGAGAATGCAAAGCAGAAGAATCCTGGTAGATGGTCTGGTAAGACGAGAAATTGGGATTATATAGACTATGTTTCGCTCAATCCAGTTAACAAAGATGAATTAGCACAAAAAATACGACAACTTACTTGACAAATACCGACTTCATCGTATATATTACCTTGCCTTTCTATTGATTTATTACGGTATCATTATAACACAAAATTTTAATTATGCAATTATGATTGAAAAACTTTTATAGATTACCTACTCTCAATAACCCCTATTTTGTAATCATAATCAAAAGAGAAAGACAGATTCCAGACATCAAGGCAACGTAGGAGTGTCCCTTCTCATGAGCAGTAGCTTCAGGAAGAAGATGTGATGCTGAAATGAAAATAAGAACTCCAACCACAAAACCAAGTGCCAACCCAAGAATCTCACTGTTTAAGCGACTTACAAATGGAAACGCTACATAAGCTCCTATTGGAGTGGTAAGTCCTGCCACCAGAAAAGCATACATTAGTGCTTTTTTCTCGCTGACACCTCCACTTACAAGTACCGAAAAGGTTATTACCCCCTCTGCAAATTCATGAACTACAAGTCCTATCCCTGCAAGAAGGCCGGTATATATGCTTGCACTAAAGGTGACCGCATATGTGATGCCGTCTATGAAGGAGTGTATTCCTATTCCTTCAAGTGCTGTTATTCCAAAGGCAAGTACATCCCGCTTGGTCTTGTACTTGATTATCTTATTGCTGAAAAACATAAAGACAAACCCACCAAGTGCTGCAAATCCCGCATTGGCATTCTTTTCAATAGCCTGTGGGAAAGCTATTATAAGTGGTGAAGATATAAGGACCCCTGCAGCAAAACACATAAAATATTCCTTGTTCTTCTCAACCCATTTCTTGTTCTTGTAAATTGCATATATCCCAATTGAATTTACAACCATTGCACTTAGTGCAAATACGGCAACCCAAACAAAAGTTATATTCGAATCCATAACCATTCCTCCTTTGTACTTCCAAAAAACAATAAGCAACAGAGAGAACCCAGTTACTTATCGTTTAGTATCTTGGTATTAAATTTAGCTTGTGTTATTTCAATCGATTGATTGGACCAATTATTTTCTTGTCATAACAGACCCACAGTTTGGACATTTCATCTGGTTGCATGGTTCCCCTCTTCCATGTGGTACCTCTGTCCCACATTCTGGACAAACACACATGCCTTGTGGTCCTCCACTGACAGGGCCTCCCATCCTTCCACTACCTTGCCCTGACCGATTGCCAAGCCCAGTACCTCTACCGGCTCCAGCAGGTCCTGTTCTATTGCCTCTAGGCATAGCTTACACCTCCTGCCAACAGTAAAAATCATTCTCTACAATTCAATTATACTCCGTATTAAACATATGTCAAATACCATTAGTTACAGTCAGATTTCATTCAAATAAATAAGTTCACTGTTTTTTAATATCTCCATCATTATTTCATCACAAGCTCAGGATATACTTGAACCAAGAACTAAAACAACAAATGAAAAGGAGATGCTAGAAATGAAAAAATCAATAAAAAGAACCCTTGGAACTTTTATGACAATGGGGGTTATACTATCAAGTTCAACTGGAATTACAGCCTTTGCCGAAAGCAATGAAATAGGAGCCACAGGAGCTCTTTCTGAAAGCAGCTTTGAAATTGATGAAATGCTCGATTACGCTATGGAGGATGAGTATCTAGCCCTTGAGGAATACGTAGCTATAATGGAAAACTTTGATGTAAGCAGACCTTTTGCAAACATTCTTAAGGCTGAAGAGACTCACATAAAGCTTTTGGAACCTCTGTTTGAAGAGTATGGTATTCAGATCCCATCAGAGGATTGGAAATCAAGGGTAACTATACCTGAAAGTCTAGAAGAGGCCTATGCAATTGGAGTGGAAGCTGAAATAAAAAACATTGAAATGTACGAAAAATTCCTTGCTCAGGATCTGCCTGAAGATATGAGACTAACATTTGAAAGACTTAAAACGGCATCAGAACATCATTTGGAAGCATTTGAAAGACAAGTTGAAAGAGACTCCTCCGCATTGAGCAGTTATCCAAGAGGCAATGGAAGAGAAAATGGGAACCTGGGGAAATCATCAGTTGAACTTAGGGGAAATAATCAGAGAAACAGAGTTATCAATATTGAAGACTGTCCTCTAGGATAAATCCATCCAGAAAGGGGTGCACCGATTATTCGGTGCACCCCTAAGGTTTGGTATCCACTAAAAATGAGTCAAAAAGAACCGTCCCCGGTGACTCATGCCCTTGGCATAACAATTGTAATCCGGGTACCAATGTCAACCCTGCTTAATACTTCAAAATGGGCATCATGCCTTTCGATGATCCATTGGGCAATTGATAGGCCAAGACCGGAGCCCCCGGTTTTCCTTGCCCTTGATTCATCTGACCTGTAAAATCTGTCAAATATCCTAGGGATGCTCTCCGGCGGAATGCCTATCCCACTATCCTGAACTGTAATCTTTATGGTGCCCTCATCTCCAGCAACTCTAAGGATAATCTTCTCTCCTTCTGGAGTATATTTGATGCTATTATCCACAAGTATCCTTATGGCCTGTTTTATCAGCTGCTTGTCGGCATCAACAAATGCCTGACACTTCAAGTCCATTTGGAAATCGTGACTGGCATCGATCATCTCAGCCTCTCTGGCTATTTCATGAATTACTTCGCAAACGTCGAAGGTCTCCTTGTGAAGCTGGATTGTTTCATTATCTCCTCTAGCAAGAAACAGCAGCTGCTCTACCAGCTCCTTCATGCTCTCCGTCTCGCCCTTAATGGCATCTATGGATTCCTGCAGGGTTTTTTCATCATTTTTCCCCCACCGGTCAAGCAGATTCACATACCCCTGAATTACCGATATTGGGGTTCTCAATTCGTGGGATGCATCTGATACAAACTGGACCTGGGATTGGTAGGAATTGTTTATTCTAATTAACATCTGATTTATTGCAGCTGCAAGGCCCTTTAGCTCCTCCTGGTAGCTGTCCACGGAGATCTGTTCATCAAGTCTGTTGGCATCAATGGTGCTTATGGCTCCGGCAAGATCCTTCAGATACCTGTCCTGGGACTTGGACCCCATTGAAGCAACCTCCTGATTCAAGCTTCTGGCAGCTTCAGCCAGCTCGTTAAGGGGCCTTAAGGTTCTTCTGATCATCCTTGAGCCTTTAACAAATCCGGTTGTCAGGATAATTATCTCAAATCCGATTATAATAAGAAAAAGTCCCAAAAGGATCATAAAGTCATTTCCAATCGGGTAGTATATGAAAATATCGTTGTTGCCCATCTGAATCCGCGCAGAATACTTGATTGTCTCAATTCTTTGTAGAATGTCTTTTTGAAGATCTTCTTCAGAAATCCCCAGCTTTCTTGTTCCTCCAGTGTCATCCCTGTCCAGGTATTCCAGGAATGTCTGGTTAATTTCAAAACCAGATAGAATTTCTTCTTCTTGGACCAATTGAAATTTTCCAAACTGCAGTTCTCCAACATTATCAAATCTAGTGGATAATTGGACCATTCCATCTATTCCATTCTCCGCATTCCAAAAAACCACAAAAAAGCTTATCAGGATTATGACCATATTCACTGATAAAAATCCTGCAAGCAATCTTCCCATCATCCTCACATTCAGCCTTAAGACCAGGGAGGATTGGATCCTATTCCTAATTGTACCTGATGCAGTGCTTCTAGTCCTGTTCATCCTTTATCACATACCCCACTCCACGTACTGTATGAATTGCTTTCAGGCCAAAGGGTTCCTCAATTTTTGATCGAAGGTATCTAATGTACACATCCACAGCATTGGTCTCTCCGGTAAAATCATACCCCCAAATGTGCTCTAGTATTGTCTCGCGACTAATTACAATGTTCTTGTTTTCCATAAGATAGTAAAGCAGGTCGAATTCCTTCTTGGTGAGGTCAATGATTGTTTCATCAACCTTGACCTCCCGTTTGACTGGATCCAACGATAACCTTCCCGCTGATATTTCTGTGGATGGTTTTGATGTATTGTCGCTGGTTCTTTTTCTCAAGCCTACCCTGATCCTTGCAAGTAGTTCCTCAATTGCAAATGGTTTTGTGATATAATCATCAGCACCACCGTCAAGACCTGCAACCTTGTCCACCACTGCATCCCTTGCTGTAAGCAGCAATATGGGCACATCTGAAACCCTTCTTATTCTTCTTAAGACCTCAATCCCATTCAGCTCAGGAAGCATTATGTCCAAGAGAATCAAGTCAAATGGCTGGGTTGTTGCAAACTCCAACCCATCCCTCCCATTCAATGCCTTCTCAACTTCGTAGCCCTCATATTTAAGCTCAAGTTCAATGAAGCGAGCTATTTTTTCCTCATCTTCAATTATTAGAATCCTTTCCATCATTCATATCACCCTTAACTTCATCCTTGAATTTTACAGCTGCATCTGCCACTGAATCCATGGCCTTGTTGACATTTTCCTTCCCCAAATCTGGTCCTATTATTCTGTACCTGTACCCAAAGAACAGCCCTACGATCACCAATGGTATTGTTATCCAGAATGTAAAGAGAAGTAGTATAGCCATTATTGTCACCGGAATGGACATTACCCTTTCCTCACCCTTCATGACATCAAAGGTGTTCCTGTTTCCCTTGCCTACGATTTCTCCAAGGCTTCTGAAGAATTTTCCTATCATCTGTCCAAACGATGACCCTTCCGGCTTGGTGTAGTTACTGCCACCTGTTCCGCTGCTCTTCTCCTGAGATTCCTCTTTAGCCTTGTCTGAACTGAAACTTCCGCCTCCCTCAGGTCTGTTGATCCTGTTTCTCTTCTCAAGATTTACTATCGCTTCAAGAATGTCACCATCTGTCTCCTCAAGAGCCAATTTCGCTTCCTCGTAAGAAATGTTTGCATACTCCCTTAATTTTTCAACCTGTTCCAAAGTTACCATATTTAAAACCTCCTATTGTTTAGTATGGTTTAATTGTAGCAGCACAACCTTTAAACACAATTTAAGAAAGATTAAAATTTCATTAGAATTGAAATTAATATTATTAATTATGGCAAACTAGAAGTAAAACCTTAGGAGTCTACTCTTTGGATAAGCCCCAGCACTTTTCATGCTCTTCAATGAGTTGTGGTTATAGTACCAGCATCCAGACCTGGCTTCATATCCTTCCTTTTCAACAAGCTCCTTCAACTGTCTCAATATATTCTTTGCATAGCCCAGTTGCCGCTTCTCTTCCATAACAAACATGCCTATGCTGGCTATGTTTTCTTGGACTCTCCCGGTCTCAACCACTCCAAATCCAACCAACTCCCCATACTCAAGCACCTTGTAGACCCTGTAATAATCTCTATTCTTAAGAATCCATTCACCCTCGTCCTCTCTGAAAAAATCTCCAGCAAGTTTTACAATTGAAATATCCTCCCTTGACAGTACCCTTTCAAAGGTTATATCTTTTCTGATAAAATCGGAGGGCTCTTCTTCTTTGTAAAGTGAAAAATATGCCTGTTTCTCCATTCTTTGGAAGCTATCCACACAATGGGCCAAAAAGAACTCATCCCCTGTAGGTACCAGGGCATTTGTCACCTTCTCATATTTTTTTATCTGCTCAAATAACTCCTGACCGTAATGTGCATATTCTTCCTCCAGATAGAAGGAGGTTATGGTGTCCCCTCCATGAACTATGAAGTAGCCAATGGATGAATCTCCATCCTGGATGGAGTAGTGATTGCCTTCCATAGTATGATCTTCCCAGAATGAATCCACTGTGATTCTGTTTTCCGTAATGTTTTTTACCATCATATCCTGGATTTTATCCAATGTAGTCTTCAGTATTCTCATCTCTACCTCCGGTTTTCAAATCTTACGAGTAGCTTACTCATCTTCTTGTGATATCGTGTCACCTTGATTATACAACAAATCACTAAGAAGGTTGCAGTAAATTTAGTTAACATGCTTATTTTTTCACATTTTTACAGTTTTTCCTTCCTTTAGATCCCTTTTACGCTACTACAGATCAAATTAGTGAGTATTTTAGACAAATATGGAGAATACTCCAGTTATACTGTGAATAGTTAAGCATATATGACCCGAGGATGGTCTTAGACTACTAATGGAAATTATATGTAGTTTTCCGATATTGATGAAAACTCCATTTTGTTATACGATGCTAAGGTAAGTGTGAATATTTGAGATCAAAATTATTGATGAACCATCGATAATTTCCCACAACACCCCGCCTATTTAGATTCCCAAAATTGATCTGAAGTGAAAACTAGTTAATGGCACAGTTTGTACGAATATTAAGTGAATGAATTTTTAAAATTATGAAGGAGTGTTTTTTTGGAAACCGATAGTATTAGAAAACCTAGCTTTAAGTATTCCCTTGCAATGCTGTTTGCAGTAGTTGCAATTATTTCAGTTGGAATACTGGTCTTTGATGCCCCCATACAGATACTTATGTTTATAGGGATGTTTGCCTTGATTCCATTTATGCTCGGTCTTGGCTTTACCTATAAGCAAATAGAAGCCTCAATGTTCGAATCAATGAGCAAGGCTCTGCAATCAGGATTGATTCTTATAACAGTAGGTATGTTGATTGGTACATGGATTGCATCAGGTACAGTACCCACACTTATATATTACGGAATTGAGATAATATCACCAAGGTTTTTCCTTGTGTCAGCCCTGTTCTTCACATCAGTTGTAGCTCTTACAACAGGAACATCCTGGGGTGCAATTGGTACAGCAGGGATAGCAATGATGGGAGTGGGTGAAACCCTTGGCGTACCGGCAGGCATCACTGCAGGAGCAATAATCAGTGGAGCATACTTTGGTGATAAGATGTCACCCTTGTCCGATACAACCAATCTTGCGCCTGCAATTACCGGAGGAACGCTTTTCGGACATATCAAGCACATGCTTTGGACAACTGTTCCCTCATATGTTATAACAGCAATAATATTTACAGTAATCGGGCTGGGATATAGTGCCTCAAGGGTAGATGCAGCTAGCGTCAATATGCTAATGGATTATCTGTCCGGAACCTTTAATCTTGGACTGATACCATTGATACCAATCGTTACTCTTATTGGTCTGATGATGATCAAGAAGCCGGCACTCCCCTCAATCTTTATTGCTGCACTTGCAGGTGGACTTATTGCCATACTTTATCAGGGTTTCACCCTGAATGAGACAATTTCTGTAATGTATGGCGGCTACCAGGTGGAAGCCGGCATAGCAACTGTGGACAGCCTGCTTCAAAGAGGTGGATTGCTGAGCATGCTGCCACTGATAGCATTGTTCCTATTTGCATTAAGTCTTGGTGGAATGCTTGGGGAATCAGGCGTTCTGGAGACCTTGATAGGTTCATTTTCGCACAGGATCAAGCACACTGGCTCCTTGGTGTCAGTAACGGTCATAGTAAGCTATATTACACTGGCTATAGGAGGGTCAATCTACTTCTCAACAGTCATGACTGGAACCCTTATGAAGCCCATATTTGATAGGATGAACCTGAAGCCCGAAAATCTGTCAAGAGTACTTGAGGACACTGCTACACAGGCTGGTGCCTTGATTCCATGGACAGGAGCAGGAATATACACAGCTGCCACTATTGGAGTGCCAGTGGGTGCATACCTCCCATTCAGTTTTCTGGCATTTCTAACTCCCTTGATTTCCATGTTCTATGGATTTACTGGAATTTCAATGACCTACAAGACTGTTAAGGAAAAGAAACAGAAGCCAGTGAAGGAAAAAAGAAAGAAAACAGTTATGAAGCCTCTAGAGGCATAGACCGATACAAAACAGTAGCAGGGGTTTCCCGATTATTTCGGGGAGCCCCTTTACTATGTTTAAATATCAACGGTTTATGTTGAACGTAAAGGATTAATATAGTATCATTTAACTAAATTACTTGGAAGACGGTGATGACATGTCCAATATCAAACTAGTAAAACCCTCTATTGAATATGCCCAGGATATAATGGCATATAGGGATGAATTCCTCCAATCAAAAGACAGCATGGCAGGATGCGGAAGTCTAAGGGACCAGGAAACTGCTGAAAGTTGGCTTCACGAAATAGACCTTCTTGAAAATGAAGAGACCTGTCCACAAGGAAAGGTTTCCTCAAATACATATTTGGCAGTGAGAACTGAAGACAAGAGAATTGTCGGAATCATAGACTTCAGACACCATATTGACCACCCAATCCTAGGACTTTGGGGGGGCCATATCGGCTACTCAGTAAGACCTGGGGAAAGAAGAAAGGGCTATGCAAAAGAAATGCTTAAGCTGGTCCTTCAAAAATGCAGGAAGCATGGCTTAAGCAGGGTTATGGTGACCTGTGATGCAGACAATATTGCCAGCAAGAAAACAATCCTTGTCAACGGCGGAGTCTTTGACAAGGATGTTCAGGTGGACGGAGAAATAATCAAACGGTATTGGATTGAATTGTAGCTTCACCTCTTGACGATTGGATGACGGATTATGGTCTTGAGCTTTTCAGGTGCTGATTTTCTTGGGTCGCTTAGGTAGATCTCATGATGCTGCCTCCATCCTTCCATAACTGTCTTGTACCCTTTTGCCTTGATATGTTCCTCCAGTTTGTTTACACTGAAATGTTCATCGTCATAAGGACCTATATGCATAATCTGAGCGCAAAGACCTTCTTTGTGCTCTATTAGCATTGCCATGGATATATCCAGGTCTGGTTTCTTTCTGGAAAGCAAATCTTTTGCCGTTTCAAATACCTCTTCAGTCACAAAATCCGGTTGTCGTATCATCATAATCCAATTGAACTCATCCTTTCGGCTTTTTACCTCACCATTGAAATAATCCTCATCAAACCACCACAGACCTTCCAATGGGGGCACCACAAAGTCAAAGTAACCCTCTGGCTGGGTAACATCCTTCTTGCTCATCTTGATTGTATAGGACAATCCGTAGAGGGTTTCAATCGCCTCCCTGTATGATTCTGAGGTGTTTGGATCTCCAGAACCCTCCACCATTATAAAATTCATCTCTGGAACATCGATGATCTCCGGTTCCTTCTTGGGATTGTACAGGTTCTTGTACTCTTTCTTAAAATCAAAGGCTGGCAAGTCATCACTCCTTTCAAAACTCTATTTTTCCAAAAGCGGAATCCATATTTCAACCACATTCCTATCGAGAGGATACGCCTCCAACTGGGGCCCCTTGGCAATATGGTACTCAGAGGAAAGTATCCATCCTGACATCAGTCTTCTCCACAAGCTCTGCACCTTACTTGAGCATTCATCAACATCGTCGTACCCTTCTGTAAAGACCGCCCACTTTCCCCCTGGGATGGTCATCGAGTCCAGATCCTGAGGAATCTCCATCCCATCTTCATACTCAGTGAATATCATGTAATTGTACTTTACAGACTTGGGATCTTCAGAATCATAAAATGCACCGCCCAATGAAATATCCTCATAGGGCTTAGCTCCTGCAGCCTTACAGATTCTTTGGTAGGTTCCATCCTCCTGAATATCCACCCAAAGCTTAGGCAGGATTTCATTTGGATCCTCATCGATCCCCACAGCAATGCTCTTCCCAAATACCTTGACCTGTTCCTTCTCAACAATTCTGTAATTCATCTCAACATCTCCCTTTATCGAAATCTGAAAGGAAATCCTTGGATAGACTTTTAACTGCGCCTCCTGCTTTCGAGCCATGGATGGTGCGATTCCATGTAGCTTTTGAAAAGCCCTTGTAAATGAATCCGGCGACTCATATCCATATTTCAATGCAAGATCAATTATTTTGATGTCACTTCTCTTAAGCTCCATTGCCGCAAGGGAAAGTCTTCTTCTACGAATATATTCAGATAATGGAAAATCCACTACGAATGAAAACATCCGATGAAAATTGGACACTGAGCATTGTGCCTTCTCTGCAGCAGCAGAATAGTCAATCTCTCCTGAAAGATTGTCCTCAATGTATTCAAGTGCGCTGTTCATTCTGTCAAACCAGTTCATATCCAATGCTCCTTTCAATTGTGAATATATCAAAATAGGAGAACCTATACCCGACATCTCTTGTATTTTTATGTAGGGTATCCCTGTAACGCCCCACAAAAATAGCCAGTCCCCCTCTGGGGACCAGCCTGTATTTTACTCCACTATCTTGTCCTTCATTTTGCCTATAAGCTCCAGGATTCCGGCTTCAATCTTCTCAAAGTCACCTGCCTTGGGCGAGCCTTCAAACTCCACTGAAGGGACCATGTCCCATTTCATTCTGTTTCTTTCAAGAATTTCAGCCAGCTCCTTCTCAGCTCCTCCGGACCATCCATAGGATCCAAACCTGAAGGCTGCCTTCCCTGTTATCTTCTTCCTGCCAATCTCATCAAGTGCAGCTGCCACAGGTGGGAATAGCTTGTACTCATAGGTTGGTGCAGCTATTATGATACCTGCTGACTTAAACACAGTAGCGACCATTTCACTTTCACTTTCAAGGGGCATTTCAAGCTTGTTATACTTTACTCCCTCTCTTTTTAGAATCTCTTCAGCAAAGGCTATTGCCTTGCCGGTCATACCATACATTGATCCCCATAGTATTGTGATCTCATTCTTTCCTGCTCCTTCAGCGTAATTGGAGAACCTGGTATAATCATTCATTATCTTCTCAGGGTTTCCTCTATAAAGGGGCCCGTGCCCTGGTGCGATGGTCTTTATTTCAAATTCCTTTGATTTCTCTATTGCTTTTCTGAGCATTGGTGTAAAGGTGGTCATTACATTTGAATAGTATCTTATTCCTTCCTTTTCAAAAAACTCTTCCTCTTCAGGTGTCATCTCATCGTCAAAATGATGGTCACCCATCTTTCCAAAGGCTCCGTACATGTCACATGAGAAGAGTGTCTTGGTGCTGTGTTCATAGGAATACATGGTGTCTGGCCAGTGAACGTTCGGTACCGGATGGAAGCTTAAGACCTTGCCATTTCCAAGGTCCAGGGTATCGCCTTCCTTGACAACCTGGATCTTGTCCTTTCCATAGAATGAGGTCACAAGCTTTGCAGCTTTGTCTGTACATACTATTGTAAAATCATCCTTGATCTTCTCGAAATTTGAAATCCAGCCTGAGTGGTCAGGCTCCATGTGGTTTACTATCAGATAATCTATGTCCTTTGGATGAACATTAATCTCCTCAAGATTCTTGTACAGGGTTTCCGGTATCCCATCCCAGCCTATTACCCCGTCAATGATTGCAGTCTTTTCACCCTGTACAATATATGAGTTTAGGGTAACTCCGTTTGCAATTTCCCAGATTCCTTCAAAAAGCATATCCTCTACATTCATGGATAACATATGTATCCCGTCTGCGATCTTGATTTTTTTCATCATTATCCTCCTTAAATCCAGTTTGTAGAACCTTTTTACCCTTTTTCCATTATAGTTAATTATATCCTGTGAGTTTTTTTAGTCAAGTGATGCAAAAGAGGCTCCAGGATTATCCTGAAACCTCTTGAAATCTTATAGTTGAACCAATACTACTGCTGGCTTAATCTTCTCTTGTTTTCAAGCTGCTTTCTCCAGGCATGCATTACAAGTGAAACACCTATGACACCATAAGCAACAAACACACGGAAATATTCTCCAAGCTGGGCATCACCAAACAGATTTCTACCTGCAAGTGGAGATACAATAAACAGCGTATGGAACAAAAGGGTTCCCAGTAGTGCGTGACTGATCTTAGCATTTGTAACTGACGCACCACCTATCAGTAGGGCAGCGACTGAATAGAATCCAATCTGCTCGTGACTACCATAGGTTGAAAATGTTCCCAGGTTCTGCAGGAATATAACATGTCCCCAGGATGCAAACACAGTGGACATTATCATTGCAGTCAGCCTAGTTTTGTCAGAATGAATTCCTGATACATCTGCAATGTGCCTGTCCTGACCAACTGTCCTAAAGTCCTGTCCAAGCTTGGTCCTAATGAAATAAGTGGTGAAAACACACATCAGACCAATCAGTATGGCTGTTAGCATCGGAACCTTGATGAAGTTAATAAAGGATTCCGTTCCCTTTATGTAGTAAAGCCATCCTGCCAGTGCAACCCCTGTAACACTTGAAAGTATATACTTCTTGTTTCCAGGTTTATGTCCAAGGGAAGGAATCCCCTTTATATACCGTATGATTCCATGGACCAGCATCAAAGCTCCAAAGCCCATTCCTGCAGTTGTGAACGGAAGTCTCCAGAAATCATCTATTGCGTATTTCAAACCATCAGCTAGGTCAATTGTTGTTCTAAGACCAACACCAGAACTAAGTACAAGGGTTTCGTTGTTAAATGGGATTACAGCTCCGATTAGAATAAGGAAAATCAACTGGTAAATTCCATTTGAGAAGAATCCCAGAATCATCCCACCAATCATTTCCTGACCCTTTGCCTTATTGAACAAAAGTCCTGTCAGGTATCCCAGCAGCATGGACAGTGGAGTTGTCAAAAGAATTGTTACTCCAATCCCTGGAAGACCTACAATTCCCCAATGCGTGACAAATATAACCGCTGCCTGGGCGCACATGGCACCAAGCACTATGGCAAAGTTAAGTCCCATTCCTGCCATTACAGGCAAGAGCAGCGCCAATACAAGGAAGCTGTTTCTCACCATACGCGTAACAATATCATTCAAAAGAAATCCAAATGTCAACCCCGAGTAGTAGAAACCTATTATACAGAGGACAATGAAGAAAACTGTAACCATATTGTGTGTTAGCGTCTTTTTGATTTTTTGTCCCATACTCAGTTCAGGTGGGGTGATTTTTATATTGTCATCCATTATTCTCCACCTCCAATCTGTGTCAGTGCATAAAGAATTATGCCGTTACTTATAACAATACGAGCAATTTCAGCCAAACTGCTGACATCTTCCAGTATTTTATTTGCAACGGGAAGTGAAACAACAAGCAGAGACTGGAACAAAAATGCTCCGATTAAAACGTTTGCTATATTAGCTTTCTTTATTGATGCTCCTCCAATTAGGACAGCCGCAACAGCAGCAAAGCTCATGAACATAGGCGCTTGGTAAAGCTGAATAAACCCAAAGCTTTGGCTATAAATTACGATTCCTACAGCACTTAGTGCAGTTGATAGCATTGTACCCACTATACGCATCCTGTTTACATTTATACCTGATGCTGTAGCAAATTTGGGGCTATCTCCAGCAGCTATCATTGCTACTCCAGTTTTTGACCTTAAGAACAACCAAACAAGTAGACAGGAAAACAGCATGAAAAGAAGCAATCCGGTTGGTATTGTGACACCAAACAGATCAAACGAACCCCATTGGTTCAGTATCCTCTCGTATCTTCCCTGAAGAGTTATTGTGGTCCTTAATCCTGTTCCTATGGGCCATCTCATATCTTCACTGGTAAATGGAAGCACAAGCCAACCTATACTCATCAGTGATACTATTGAGAAACCAACGTATGTAGCGATTGTCATTTCAGATCCCTTTACCCTGTTAAGCAAAAGGCCATAAAAATATCCTGCTACTAAAGACAATGGGATACTTATGGCCACAGCTGTGAAGAGTGCCTGAAAACCATACAGATCCAATTCTATAGCAATTAGTCCTCCCAGAAGACCGCACACTATTCCAATGGGTATTCCGAAATTAAGTCCTATTCCCGCTAATATCCCCGGAACCATTGCCAAAACAAGAATTCCATTCATACCAGTTCTGACAAGTGCATCTGAAATTAGATTGTTTAGTGGTATCTCAAGCATTACTGCCATTACCAGCAGCGACAACAGGAATGCAACTATTATTATCCTAGGAAGTCCAAATCGATTGACCATTACCTTTACCTTATCCATCCGTCTTCACCTCTTCACCTTTGACCTTATGGTATTCACCAGACATCATCAGACCGAAATCAACATCACTGGCATCAGGTGGAAGGACCCCTTCAAGCTTACCTTCGTTTATGATTGCAATCCTATGGGAAATCATCCTCAGCTCTGCCAATTCACTGGATGTCATTATAATTGTCATTCCATATTCCTTGTTGAGCTGAAGCAGGGTATCCAGAACCAGTTTTTTCGCCCCAACATCTATTCCTCTGGTAGGTTCAGAAACAAAAAGTACCTTCGGATTCAATGTAAGTGCCCTTGCAATACAAACCTTTTGCTGGTTTCCTCCGCTAAGTCGTCTTGTTATCTGTTGTGGTCCTGTGCATCTAATATCCAGTTCCTTGATCATCTTAAGGGCATGGTCCCTTATTTTCTTGTTGTCTGTTTGGGTAAATGGTCCAATTCTCCTTATGAACTGTTCCTTTATCTGCATGGCAGTTACTGCAATATTAAGCTCAATTGAATTATCAAGTAAAAGTCCTATCCCTCTTCTGTCTTCAGAAACAAATGCCAGTCCTTGCTTCAAGGCTTTTTCAGGGTTGTTTAGTACCACTTCCTTACCATCCAGCCTAACAGTCCCTTCAGAATTGTATAAACCCATAATTCCATTTGCAAGACCTATTTTACCTTGACCTGCTAGACCGCCTACTCCAAGTATTTCGCCTTCATATATATCAAGATCTACTCCCCTTATGACCTCTCCAGGCATATCAACATAAAGGTTCTTTATTTCCATTTTTACAGCCTTGTCCTCGTTTGATACGGACTTTGCTGAATCCATTTTTATTTCGCGACCAACCATAAGGTTAGCCATATCGAATACGTCTGTATCTTCGATATTCTTTGTTGCAACATGCTGTCCATCCCGCAACACAGTGATTCTATCTGCAACACGCTTAACCTCATCAAGCCTGTGGGTAATAAACAGGATTGCAATTCCTGAGTCCGCTATCATTCTCATTGATTCCAGAAGCTTGTCTGCATCGCTTTCAGTAAGAACTGCAGTTGGTTCATCAAATACAAGCACCTTTAGATTTTCCTTATCAAGCTCCCTTGCAATTTCAACAAATTGCATATAGCTGACTGGAAGCCCTGCAACCTTGACCCATTCCTCAACATTCATCCCTAGCTTATCCAAGGCTTTTCTTGCGTCCTTGTTCATCTCCTCCATGTTAAGTGTCTCAAGCTTTTTCCCGGCTACCCTGCTCAGGATTCCAGGTGTGGTTATTTCTCTGTTAAGCTTAATATTCTCCGTAATACTGTATCCAGGAATCAACATAAACTCCTGGTGGACCATTCCTATTCCCTTGTACATGGCTTCAACCGGTGATTTTATAAAGGTTTCCTCTCCATCTACAAAAACCTTTCCATCAAATCCACCTGTGTTATGTATAACCGACATACCAAACAAAATATTCATAAGTGTTGACTTTCCAGCGCCATTCTCCCCAAGCACTCCATGAATCTCCCCTGGTTTAAGGCTGATGTTTATACCCGATAAAACTCTTGTTCCATAGTACTCTTTTCCAATGTCCCTCATGTCAAGGACATAATGCTCATTATTGTGTTCTGCCTTCAAATGTTTGTTCCCTCCTTTAAGCAAATTTCAGAGAGTGACATAATATTGTGCAAGGCAAAAGCCTTGCACAATATTATTGTAATCTGCATTATTAATTTTTATTGGTCTAAACGTCTAAAACTCTACAGCCGCTCCCAGGTATAGGAAGTAATGGTCATAGTTACCATAGTTTCCAAGTATGATTTCTCCCTGTGCAACT
>Ga0334896_1001720_pt1 | contig 17296 bp, 14 predicted proteins | sample GraSluR3_MG_8_FD_207734 | JGI IMG/M metagenome (GOLD analysis project Ga0334896, IMG submission 207734) | Sludge microbial communities from methane-producing bioreactor in Wageningen University, Netherlands - Granular Sludge_27_06-R3 | ecosystem: Engineered > Bioreactor > Anaerobic >... | reverse complement strand
ACAGCGAATTTATAGAGCAGCCGGGAGGCGTGCAGGAGCTTCAGGCGGAGCTGGACGGCAGGCTTTCGCTTATAACCGATTATACGGTGCAGTATGCACATAAAGAAATAGAAGAAAACGCAAAAAAAGCGGCTTTGGATACTGTGCAAAAGGAACTGGCGGGAACCGACAAGATGTTGACAATTGTAAAAGGCATGCCGGGCCAAAACCCCGGCCAGACAGAGTGGTTAACAGTAGAGGAGCAGCAGATTAACCCGAATTACCTGGCATTGGAGAATTCGCTGTCTGTCTTAAAGTCCGAGCTGACCATGCTGGCCGCCGAAAAGCGAAGCATCAGGGCACAGATAGAGCGTAATACTGAAGGGCTTACAGGGCTGCAGGCAGAACTGGCGGAAAAACAGTACCAGGAGAGTGTTCTGAAAAGAAACCTTGAACTGGCGCAGGAGACCTACGATTCGTTCCGGAACAGGTATGAAGAGGTAAGGACAGCCCGGTCTGTTCTGACAGCAAAAGCCGGTATTACGGTAACAGCCCCGGCAGCGGTGCCGGCTGCGCCGGTATCGCCGAGAAAAGGCCTTAATGTGGCCATAGCGGCAGTCCTTGGACTTATGGCCTCGGTGTTCGTGGTGTTTTTCAGGGATTACTGGGAGAAGACCGGACAGGAAATACATTAATTGAAAGGTGTTTTACAAATGACCAAACGAATCTACCTCTCATCGCCCCACATGAGCGATGAGGGCTATGAAATGCAGTACATAAAAGAAGCCTTTGACACCAATTGGATTGCACCCCTTGGTGAAAACGTCAACGGGTTTGAACGGGAACTTGCCGCCAGAGTTGATGTAAAGTCGGCCGCAGCGTTGTCATCCGGCACCGCGGCTATCCATTTGGCGCTTAAGGCGGTAGGTGTGAGGGAAGGGGATATTGTGTTCTGCCAGGATCTAACCTTCTCAGCTTCGGCCAATCCTATTATTTATGAAAAAGCGGTACCGGTTTTTATTGACAGCGACTACGAAACCTGGAACATGAGCCCGGAGGCTTTGGAGAAGGCTTTTGACATATATGCTCCTAAGGCGGTACTGGTGGTTCACCTCTATGGCCTGTCGGCGGACATGGACAGGATTGTAGAAATATGCAGCAGGCACAATGTGCCCATTATTGAGGATGCCGCCGAAAGCCTTGGTACTACATACAAGGGTAAACATACGGGCACCTTCGGGGAATATGGCGTATTTTCCTTCAACGGTAACAAGATTATTACTACCTCCGGCGGGGGTATGCTGGTAAGCGATAACGAAGAAAAAATCGAAAAGGTAAGGTACTGGGCTACCCAGGCCAGGGACCCCGCCCGGCACTACCAGCACAGCGAGCTGGGGTTCAACTACAGGATGAGCAACATTGTTGCCGGGATAGGCAGAGGACAGTTAAAGGTACTGGACCAAAGAATAGCCAAGAAGAAGTACATATTCGAGTTTTACAAAAGGGAGCTTGAAGGGCTGGACGGCGTACAAATGATTCCGATAAACGACTGGAACCGGCCGAACTACTGGCTCAGCTGCATTACACTTGGCGGCGGGATAAGGCCGCTGGATATAATGAAAGCTTTAGAGAGAGAAAACATTGAGTCAAGGCCGGTATGGAAACCGATGCACATACAGCCGTTCTTTAAAGAATATGATTATATCGGCGGCGACGTGTCCGAGAAGCTGTTCGAAAACGGCGTATGCCTGCCCAGTGATACCAAGATGACCGATGAGGATTTGGGCAGGGTATGCAGTATTATCAAGGGGTTGTGGGGATAAGTGAGGACTATTAATTTGTTTGTCAAACGGTTAATTGACCTTTTAGGCAGTCTGATAGGTATGATAATAGTTTCTCCGATAGTTATTATTATAGCTTTGTCTGTTAAGTTAACATCGAAAGGTCCTGTGTTTTTTAAGCAGGAACGTCTAGGTAAGAATGGCAAGGTGTTTAAGATAATTAAGTTTAGAACCATGGTGATTAATGCAGAAAAAATGGGCCATGGGCTAAAGGTAAAAAATGAAAGCGATGAACGCATTACAAGGGTAGGCAAGTTACTTCGCGCGTCAAGTCTGGATGAGCTTCCCCAGCTTTGGAATGTATTGATGGGAGATATGAGTTTGGTTGGCCCTAGGCCACCGGTTCCGTATCATCCTTATAAATACGAAGAATATAATAGTTTTCAGTGCAAGAGATTTGAAATGCGACCGGGTATTACTGGTTTGGCTCAAGTTACAGTAAGAAACTCGGTAAGTTGGGACGAAAGGATAAAAATTGATGTTGAGTATATTGAGAGATTTAATCTATGGCTTGACATTAAGATCTTGTTTAGGACTGTTATAAAGGTTATAAAATGTGAAGATATTTATGGACAGAATAAAAAAGAAGCTTTGCAAGGAAAGTAGCGACAAATGCTTTAGAAAACCAATTGAAAGAGGTGGGATTATGATTATAGGGAATAAAGTATATCTTAGGCCCATCGTAAAAGATGATATCATTTTTTTAAACGCATGGAAAAACGATGAAGAAGTTTATAGATATTTAGGCGGAGGGTTTTTGCCTGTTTCTATAGACCATCAAGCCAAATGGCTGGAAGTTATGGTAGATACAACCGGGAATAATAAACGTTTTATTATTTGTGATAAGCAGGATACGCCTATTGGTATGATTGGTTTATATAACATAAATTGGATACATCGCTCTTGCGAAATTGGTATATATATTGGCTGTCGAGAGGCAAAGGGTAAAGGATATGGAAAAGAAGCTTGTCAGCTTATTGAACAGTTTGCTTTTGAGTATCTAAATATTAGAAAGATTAAGCTGAGTGTTGTCTCGGACAATGACATTGCTATTAGAATGTGGTATACGCTTGGATATAAAAAAGTAGGCGAGTATATCAAAGAGCGTTATATAAAAGGTGAATATAAAAATTTGACTCTCATGGAAAAATTTCTTGGAGAATTAAACGATACAACTTAAGATTTAGAACAATTATTACAATAAACCATCTATTAGAAAGCATAAAACCCGATTTAATGATAAGAGTACGTTTGTGTATATAGACAAAATGTCACTGTTTTTTGATAGCCTGGGGGAATTGGTCAATGAAGGACGATATTAATATATTAATCTTAAGTTGCGGGACAAGGAATAAAATAGTCAGGTATTTCAGGAAAGAACTTGCAGGAAAAGGCATGGTTCTAGCAGCTGATTGCAGCAACTTAGCGCCAGCCTTATATGATGCAGATAAGCATTTTATCGTTCCAAGAATGACCGATGACGAATACCTTGACACTATTCTATCTATCTGCAGAGAGAATAATGTGAAAGGCGTATTTTCGCTAATCGATCCAGAATTGATTTTATTGGCAAAGCACATACAAGCCTTTCTGGATGTTGGTGCTATACCTATTGTATCTGATTGTAATGCTGTAGAAATGTGCTTTGATAAGTATTCAATGTTTAAATTCCTTGATCAAAATGGTTTCAGGACAATAAAGAGTTACATAGATAAAGATGAGTTTTACAAGGATTTTGAAGCCGGGCTAATAGACTTTCCGGTGTTTGTGAAACCGGTGAAAGGAAGCGCAAGCATTAATATAAATAAAGTAATGTCAAAAGACGAGTTGGAAGTTTTACTTAACCGCCATAATGATTTGATGATACAAGAGTATATGGACGGAATTGAATATGGTGCAGATGTCTACATAGATATGATATCCGGCGAGCCGGTTGCCATATTTACAAAGAAAAAAATCAAAATGCGGGCAGGAGAAACGGATAAGTCGGTATCGATGAAAGATGAGAGATTGTTTGAACTTATTATAAGTTTTGTAAAAAGGGCCGGTTTTAAAGGTGTTTTGGATATTGATATTTTCAAAGTAAATAACAAGTATTACATATCCGAGGTTAACCCGCGATTTGGTGGTGGATACCCCCATGCGTATGAGTGCTGTGTTAATGTGCCGGAAATGATTATTAAGAATACAGAAGGGAATGTGAATACAGAAGTAATTGGCCGGTATGACGCAGGTGTTTATATGATGAAATATAGTGAAATAAAGACTGTGAGGCGCAAATAATGATTGGTTCATGGATAAGACGAACAGTATTCTGGACACTGGATGCTGTTAAAGGAGGGTCTGTTCGCAAACATTATAAGGATATAGTACTTAAGATGTCACAGAATAGTGACGGGCCGGATGCAGGGCAGTTGTCGTTATTGCTTGAGCATGCAAAACGCAGCACTCTATTCTACAGGGAGCTAAATGAGCAAAAGCCCCTTGTGCAGCTTGATGATTTTCCGGTTGTGACTAAAGCTGATTTTTTGGAGCAGTACGAGGCTTTTCAATCGGATGAATACTCCGGCAGGCCCCTGCATCAGATGTTTACAAGCGGTTCCACCGGCGTTCCCTTTACGGCAAACCAGGATATTGAAAAGCGTAAAAGGGTACTTGCGGAAATTATTTACTTCAATGAAACCTGCGGACATAAACTAGGTGACCGGTATGTACATTTTCGTCTTTGGACACCGGGAAACCAAAAAACCAAATGGGAGCAGTTCAAACAAAACCTGGTACCGGTACACGTTATATACCTTACGGACAATGAGCTGGAAAAAATACGACAGCTTCTGAGAAGGGATAAATCCATACACAGTGTTCTTACCTATGCATCTACCATTGAATACCTGACCGGTTATATGAAGGAATGCGGAGACACACCGGACATGTACAATATAAAACTGGTCATTACAGGTTCGGAAACAATGGACATGCATGTTAAACAGCGCATCAAAGATACCATAGGCTGTAGGATTATTGACCGTTACTCCAATCAGGAAAACGGAATAATAGCCCAGACAGGAGACCTTTCAGATGACTTTACTGTAAATACTGCATGCTATTATATTGAACTGTTAAAACTGGATTCTGATGAAGAAGCATCAGAAGGAGAACTTGGCCGAATTATCGTTACTGATCTTTATAATTTTGTTATGCCCATGATTAGATACGATACCGGTGATATTGCCGTTAAGTATGGAAACGAAAAAGGCGGTACTAGAAGGTTCAAATCCATGCAAGGAAGAAAGTCGGATGCATTTTATGATACAAAGGGTGACAGAATGACACCGCTTGCCTGGGGAGCGTTTATGGAGAGGTTTGACAGGTTCAAACAATACCAGTTTATACAGGAGGATGCAAAGAAATATGTATTTAAGGCTAACGGAGCAGAAGGCATATATTCAAAGGAAGAAATCCTAGAAGTCATGAAGAATGCTTTGGGGGACGATGCGGAAATAGAAGTTCAATTTGTAGATACAATACCTGTATTGGCATCCGGCAAGTTTAAGAGGACTATTTGCAACTATCATCCCAAGGAATTAGATGTGCAATTACACTGAGGTACATGTACTGAAAACTAATCAATATATATCATATTGATTATACAGCATACTTATGTAAAGGTTGTGAGGGTTTCATAGTGATTGGATCATGGATAAGACGAACTGGATTTTGGGCGTTAGATGCTTTAAAGGGTGGGACTGTCCGTAAGCACTATAATGATATTGCGCTTAAGTTATCGGAAGATTATGATGGGTGTGATACAAAGCAATTATCAGCACTGTTGGAGCATGCAAAGAATAGCACTTCGTTCTATAGAGATTTAAACAAGCAAAAACCACTTGATAGAATAGGTGACTTTCCTATTGTAACGAAGGCTGATTATAAAGAGAAGTATGAAGAATTCCAATCAGACTTATATTTGGACAAGCCCTTACATCAGATGTCCACCAGCGGTTCCACAGGGACGCCGTTTACAGTAAACCAGGATATGAATAAACGCAAACGCGTACTTGCAGAAATTATTTACTTCAATGAAATCTGCGGCCAGAAACTAGGGGATAAGTATATATTTTTTCGCGTGTGGACTGAAAAGAATAAAAAATCAAAACTGGAACAGTTCATGCAAAATCTAATACCCATAGATATTCTGTATCAGGATGACGGGTCATTAGAAGAAATTAGACAGCTATTAAAGCGTGATAAGTTGATTAACAGTGCCCTTGGCTATGCATCTACTTATGAGCATTTAGTTAACTATATAAAATCCTGTGGCGATGATGCGACTGATATGTTTAATACTAAGATATTGATAACGGGATCAGAGGCAATGGACATGAGTGTAAAGCATAATGTAAAAGATACGTTAGGTTGTAAGATCGTTGATCGTTATTCCAATCAAGAGAATGGTATAATAGCACAGACCGGCGACCTCTCGGATGAATTCACAGTAAATAAGGCAAGTTACTATGTTGAGTTATTAAAATTGGATTCTGATGAGTATGCTGTTGATGATGGTCTAGGACGAATCATTGTTACTGATTTATATAATTTTGCTATGCCTATGATACGCTATGATACAGGGGATATTGCAGTCAAACGCGAAGAAGGGCAAGATGGTATTGGGAAGTTTAAGGCTATACAGGGCAGACGGGTAGATACTATTTATGATACGAAGGGTAATAGACTAACACCAATATCAATATGCAATTATATGTGGGGATACACAAAGATAAAACAATATCAATTTATACAAGAAGATGCAAAAAAGTATACACTTAAGGTAAACGGTGAGGAAGGAATATATACTAAAGATGAATTTGGAAGAACCCTAAAAGAGGTTTTAGGACCCGATGCAGAAATTGATATACAGTTTGTAGGCACAATTCCGGTTCTCTCTTCGGGCAAATTTAAAAAGACAGTTTGCAAATATAATCCAAAGCTCTAATACACTAATAGAAAGGGCAGTAGAATAATAATGACCCGAAGGTGGTTTAAGAATCTTTATAAAAAGGTATAATACTATTCGCGAATATGGAGTTTTTACCATGAATATTCTCTTTTTAACTGTAGTTAATCTAAAAAACTTGAATGCTCACAATATATATACCGATTTACTAAGGCAATTTAGGGATAATGGTCATAATGTTTATGTAATCAGTCCAAGAGAGAAAAGGCTCAATTTGCCGATAGAATACGTTGCAGAAAACGGAGCAATGTTTCTTAGAGTAAGAATCGGAAATATAACAAAGACCAATGTAGTTGAAAAGGGTATTTCAACAATAATGATTGAAAGGTTATTCCTTAAAGCTATAAAAAAGCATATGAAGAATATTAAATTTGATTTAGTAATATACTCAACTCCGCCAATAACTTTTGAAAAAGCGATTCGATATATCAAAAAAAGGGACAGAGCTAAATCATACTTGTTGCTGAAGGATATATTTCCTCAAAACGCTGTAGATCTAAACATGTTCGGCAAGAAAAGTCCAATTTACTGGTATTTTAGAAATAAGGAGAAGAAGTTATACAAAAATTCCGATTATATCGGCTGTATGTCACAAGCAAACGTTGATTATGTTCTGAAGAATAATACCGGGGTCTCTCCGGAGAGGGTAGAGGTATGTCCAAATAGTATAGATCCGTTGACAATTAAGATAGATAAAAGCAAGAAAATAGAGATAAAGACAAGGTACGGAATACCATTAGATAGGACTGTATTTATTTATGGTGGAAATCTGGGAAAACCCCAGGGAGTGGACTTCTTAATAGAATGCCTGAAGGCTAACAAAACCAATAAACAGGTGTATTTTATAATAGCGGGATCAGGAACAGAGTTTAATAAGCTAAAATCTTATATTGAAGCTGAACAACCTGGAAATGTACAGCTATTTGCACAATTACCTAAACATGACTACGAAGTGTTGGTGAATTCATGCGATGTAGGCTTAATATTTCTGGATAAGCGTTTTACTATTCCAAACTTTCCGTCAAGATTGCTTTCATATATGCAGGCATCAATACCGATATTAGCAGCAACTGATGTTAATACTGACATCGGGAGAGTTATTGAGAATGGTAGTTTTGGCTTATGGTGCGAAAGCAGCGATGTTAGCGAGTTCAATAAAAGACTTTGCAAGCTATGCGATTTAGAATTAAGAAAACAAATGGGAATAAATGCGAGAAAGTATTTGGAAAACAATTACACAGTTAACCATTCATATGAAATAATAATGAAGCATTTCAAGTAAAGGGGCTATCTATTATGTTCAGAGACAAGATATTACTAATAACAGGTGGTACAGGTTCATTCGGAAACGCAGTAGCGAAAAGATTTCTTAATACTGACATAAAAGAAATCCGCATTTTTTCCCGTGATGAAAAAAAGCAGGACGAAATGAGAAAACGCTATAAGAACGATAAACTTAAGTTTTACATAGGCGATGTAAGGGATCTGCAGTCTATAAAAAATGCTATGCATGGGGTTGATTATATCTTTCATGCGGCTGCATTGAAACAGGTGCCATCTTGTGAGTTCTTCCCCCTTGAGGCTGTAAAAACCAATATAATGGGCACAAATAATGTTCTTACTGCAGCGATAGAATACGGTGTCAAGAAAGTTATTTGTCTTTCAACAGATAAAGCCGCTTACCCAATTAATGCAATGGGCATATCAAAAGCAATGATGGAAAAGGTTATGGTAGCGAAGTCAAAGACCGTGGATCCGGATAGAACGCTTATTTGCTGTACCAGATATGGCAATGTAATGGCGTCCAGGGGTTCGGTTATACCTTTGTTTATTGAGCAGATAAAAAGTGGACAGCCCTTAACGGTTACCAATCCGAACATGACCAGGTTTTTAATGAGTCTTGAGGAAGCGGTGGAGCTAGTAGCATTCGCTTTTAAATATGCTAAGGCTGGAGATATAATGGTACAGAAAGCTCCCGCATCTACCATAGGAGATTTGGCCCAGGCACTTAAGGAATTATTCAATGCGGATAACGAGATAAAAATAATTGGTACCCGTCATGGGGAAAAATGCTGTGAAACTCTATTAACTAGAGAGGAATACCTGGTTGCAGAGGATTTGGATAGCTATTTCAGGGTTCCCGCCGATAAAAGGGACCTTAACTATGATAAATATTTTATAGAAGGTGATCAGAAGCTGTCTGTTGAAAAAGAGTATAACTCTGATAACACAGAGAGGCTGAACATTGAGCAGATCAAGGAAAAGCTCTTGAAGCTTGATTATGTAAAAAGAGAACTACTGAATCTGACAGATGGAGACGAGACTGCCGTTACTATGGATTATATTTAAGAAGAAAAAGGAGGAAAGGTTGGTAATTAGCAATGAAAATACTTGTGACCGGTGCAAATGGGTTTATTGGCAAAAACCTTATTATCCAACTAAAAAACAGAGGGTACTCTGATTTATATGAGTATGATTTGGATACTGATCCATCTTTATTAGATGAATACTGCAAAGAGGCCGATTTTGTATTCCATCTTGCTGGCGTAAACAGACCAAAAGAGCAGCGGGAATTCATGAAAGGCAATTTTGGTTTTACATCAACCTTGCTTGATACGCTAAAAAAGAATAATAATACCTGCCCGGTTATGATTTCTTCATCTATCCAGGCTGCCTTGGATAATCCTTACGGAAAGAGTAAAAAAGCCGGAGAAGATCTAGTATTTGAGTATGGCAGGGAAACAGGGGCAAAGGTGCTGGTTTACCGGTTCCCCAACGTATTTGGGAAATGGTGCAGGCCTAACTACAACAGTGCAGTAGCAACATTTTGTCATAATATAGCCCGTGATTTGCCGATAACTATAAACGACCCTGATGTTGTAATGAACTTGGTTTATATAGATGATGTTATTGAAGAACTTATAAATGCATTAAACGGCAGGGAGAATGCAGCCGGGGAGTTCTGCGAAGTACCGATAGTACATACCATAACCATTAGAAAGATTGTTGATTTAATATATTCATATAAGAAGAGCCGGGTAGAGCTTTCTATTCCTGATATGTCTAATGAGTTTACCAGAAAGCTCTACAGTACATATTTAAGCTATCTGCCGGAGGATAAGCTTGGTTATCCTTTGAAAACTAATGAAGATTATAGAGGATCATTTACCGAGTTTATTAGGACACCAGATAGAGGGCAGGTATCGGTGAACATTTTAAAACCCGGTATTGTAAAGGGCAACCACTGGCACCATACAAAGAATGAAAAATTCCTGGTGGTAAGCGGGAAAGGGGTTATCCGTTTCAGAAGAATTAATTCGAATGAAGTAATCGAATATTTCGTAAACGGAAATAAAATAGAAGTTATTGATATACCAGTCGGACATACCCACAACATTGAGAACTTGGGGGATACAGATATGATTACCATTATGTGGGCTAACGAGTGTTTCGATCCAAAGAAGCCCGATACTTACTATTTGGAGGTTTAATACCAATGAAAAGGCTTAAGGTAATGACAGTTGTTGGAACAAGGCCTGAGATTATAAGATTGTCAGCCGTTATTAATAAACTGGATAAATCAGAGGCAATAGAACACGTTCTGGTTCATACCGGGCAGAACTATGACTATGAACTAAACGAGGTGTTCTTCGAGGACCTGGAATTAAGAAAGCCGGACTATTTTCTTAACGCGGCTGTAGGCACGCCAGTGGAAACAATCGGAAACATTTTAATAAAAGTAGATCCGATAATGGAAAAAATAAAACCCGATGCGTTTTTGATATTGGGGGATACCAACAGCTGCCTTTGTGCAATCGCTGCCAAAAGAAGGCATATACCTATATTCCATATGGAAGCAGGGAACAGGTGCTTTGATCAAAGGGTCCCGGAAGAAACAAACAGAAAGATTGTGGACCATATCGCAGATATCAATTTAACATACAGCGATATAGCAAGAGAGTATTTATTAAGAGAAGGATTACCTGCAGATAGGGTAATAAAAACGGGAAGTCCAATATATGAAGTGATTAGCTCAAAACGGGAAGAGATAGATAAATCGGATGTATTGGACAGATTGAAGCTTGAAGAAGGAAAATATTTTGTGGTATCGGCCCATAGAGAGGAGAATATAAACTCGGAAACTAATTTCTTGGATTTAGTGGACAGTATGAACGCGATAGCAAAAAAGTATAATATGCCATTGATTGTTAGCACGCATCCAAGGACTAGGAATATGATTAAAGATAAGGGAATCAAATTCAACCCCTTGATAAAAACAATTAAACCTTTGGGTTTTATTGATTATGTGAAGCTTCAGATAAATGCTAATGCTGTGCTAAGCGATAGTGGGACAATTAGCGAAGAGGCTTCGATACTAGGGCTAAAAGCTCTAAACATAAGACAAGCTCATGAAAGACCGGAAGCAATGGAAGAAGCCTCTGTAATGATGGTTGGACTTAAGAAAGAGAGAATATTGCAGGGGCTCAAAGTGCTGGAGATTCAAGAGAAAGACACATTAAGGTTGGTTGGTGATTATTGTGTGCCTAATGTGTCCGATAAGGTTCTTAGGATAATATTATCCTATACTGATTATGTAAACAGGATTGTTTGGGGGACCATTTGATTTATTAATGCTTTAGATTTCAGAATAACTCTTAAGGCTTTAGTTTTAAAATAGAAAGGATGATACAATGGGATGCAGAATAAGCATTGTAGTACCGGTTTATCAAGTGGAAGATTATATTGAAAACACTATGGAATCTATTGTAAGACAAAGCTTCAGAGATTTCGAAGTCGTTCTTGTTAATGATGGTACTATTGATGCGTCATTAGACATTGCAGAGAGGATATTAAAAACTAATAAAATTAACTATAAGGTAATTAATCAACAGAATAAAGGCGTTTCAGTTGCAAGGAATATAGGTATAAAAAATTCATCAGGAGAGTGGGTTGTATGTATAGATGCTGATGATGTTATTCAAAAAGACTTCTTAAAGTTATTATATAATGGATGTATAGAGAATAGTTCTGTTGTTGCTATTGGAAACTTTCAAACGGTTTCAAAGGAAAATATTTGGAAAACAAAAAATGAGTTTTACACTGCGGTAGTATTAAATAAAGAAGATGTACTTAACAGATTTCTAACCAGAGATATAAAAATAATATCTCCTGGAGTGTTAATTCGAAAAGACATATTTATTAATAATAATCTTTGGTATAATGAAAAAATGAGGTTTTCGGAAGATCAACATTTTATATGGAGAATGCTATTTACAGTAGACAGAGTCGTTTATTATAAAACACGTATTTATAATTATTTAAAACGTGATAAGTCAATTATGACATCTTCTGATTATTACAATATCTTAACAGGATACCACGGTTTTTTAGAATATGCATGTCAGTTAGATTATTCAAATTATAGAAAGGTAGTAAAGTATATATTTCCCAGATGGATATTAGCAGCTTTGAGGACGTCATCAAAACTCTTGAGTTTAACAGATTTTAACAGCCTAGCAAAAACTATGGAATATAAAACGCAAATAAAAGCATTGTTTCGTTTCCCTGATTATAAAACTAAATTATTATCACTGTTGTTATTAATAAATTCAAGATGGTTTTATGTGTTTAATAGAATTATATGAGGAGATTTTTATGAAAATCATACATATATGTCTAACAGGTTCATACAACGATAATTGGAGTTATCAGGATAATCTTATACCTAAGTATCATAAACTCGATGGACATGATGTAACAGTAATTACAACCATTTTTATTAATAGTAAAGAGAATACTGGATATGAGAAAGTGCGCCCGGGGGAGTATTATCTTGCTAACGGTATAAAGGTTATTAGAATTCCATTTAAACAGTTTAAGATGAATATAGTAATTAAAAAATTACGGCTATATCAAAATACATATCAAAAAATTGTTGGGGAAAAGCCAGATTTAATCTTTATTCATGGGCTTCAGTTCCTTGACATATATCAAGTTGTAAATTACTTGCGCTATAACAGGAATGTTAAAGTAGTGGTGGATAATCATGCTGATTTTTCAAATAGCGCAAAAAATTTTCTGTCTAAAAATATACTACATAAAATTATATGGAGGTACTGCGCGCATTTAATAGAACCTTATACAACAAAATTTTATGGAGTACTTCCTGCAAGAGTAGAGTTTTTGAAAAACGTATATAAATTGCCTGCAGAAAAGGTGGAATTACTTGTAATGGGGGCAGATGATGAACAAGTAAGAAGGGCCAAGAATGAAGAAGTTAGAAAGGAAATTAGAAAAAAATACGGTATTAAGCCTGATGATTTTCTGATTATTACAGGAGGAAAAATTGATACCGCCAAAAAACAAACTTTACTCCTTATGGAAGCAGTAAAACAAATTGAGAATGAGAATGTAAAGCTCATTATTTTTGGATCAATTATTAGTGAATTGAAGAAGGCGGTTAATAGATTGGTAGATGGTAATAAGATACAGTTTATCGGTTGGATCAAGTCTGATGATAGCTATAAATACTTTAGTGCAGCAGATTTAGTTGTTTTCCCTGGTAGACATTCGGTGTTTTGGGAACAGGTAGCTGGTCAAGGCATACCAATGGTTGTGAAATACTGGGATGGAACAACGCATGTGGATTTGGGTGGCAATTGTGAGTTTTTATACATGGATAGCATTGACGAAATCTATAATAAACTGGTTAATATTATAAATAATGAAGACAAATTAAATAAGATGAAATATATTGCTGAAACAAGGGGTATGGAGTACTTTTCTTATAAAAAGATTTCATCCAAGGCTGTAGATTTGTAAACGTAAGGATGATTAATGGTGGATACTATAAATAAATTTGAAAAACGAAATGGAATCGTAAAAATGAATCAATTAAAAAGAGGCGTCTTCTTTGTATTAATTACAGTAATTATGGTACAGCAAATGCCGATAATTAAGGATGTATTATATGATCAAATAAGAATAGGCTTATATATATGTTTTGGTATATTTAGCATCCTTTCAGTTTTTCAGATAAATACGATTACTAATAGAAAGTTCTTTGTATATTTCGGATTTACAATTATCTATACAATCCTTCTATATATTATAAGCAAAGTGTTTGGAGATGGATATAATAATATATTTGAACTGTTAGTACCTTTTGGAATATTATTATGTTCTTTTTGTACGGATTTTAATGCAGAACAACTAGGCAAAATCTTATTATGGCAAATATTAATGTCAGTATTATTAGGTATCAGTTCAATATTCTATTATGGTGAAGGTTTTACTATTGCAAGCAGATATTTCTTAAGATCAAAGAATCAAATAGGACCATTATTGGGAATATCAGCTATAATAACAGGAGCATGGATTATTAATGAGAAGCAATTTGGTATAAAAGGTGCTAATATAATTGTCAGGATTGGAATATTCATTTTATTGTTATTATCTATCCTTGTAATAAGAAATAGAGCGGGTTTATTAGGCGTTTTTATTACTCTCTTATTTGTCTTGATAATTGAATGTAAACTTAAGATAAATATTAAAAATATTCTTATCATTCAAACCGTTTTGTTAGCTTTAATAGTTTTTTTTCTTGTAGGGGCTTTCGATGGAATAATTGATATGATTTATAAATCATTTTTTTTAAACTACAATATTACTGACTTAAATTCTATAAGTGCTGGACGAATACATGGTTATAAATCATCATTGGAATTTATTAAGCAATACCCCGTATTAGGGGAATTAGGAGCACGTATAAGTATTAGTAATACTCCTCATAATTATATATTGAACAAATGGCTAAACTGTGGTGTTATTGGTTCGTTACCTATTATATTATTTTATTTATACCTTTGGTTTTTTGCATTTAAAAGTATCAATAACTCAAATAAAACAATAGGATTTAACCTTCCAATATGGGTCCTATTATTTTCATTAATTGTAAGCATGTTTGAATATACTTATCCATATGGACCAGGGACAAGCCAGTTTATTGTCTGGTTTTTGTTAGGGCAGCATCATAGATTTCATAACAGACATACTCAATCTGTTTCCAACGAATTCTGAAATTTATTATAACATGCTTCATTATATTAAAGAGGGAAGTGGCTAATTATTGGATAACAACTCTGTTTACAGTGAAATTGAAAGTACACGCCAAATAAAGCGTGGAGCTATTATGTCATATATATCAATAGCTGTTAGTATTATAGCCGGACTTCTATATACACCTTGGTTGGTTAGGCAGATTGGTCAAGATAATTTTGGCATATATACACTAGCAACCTCTATTATCAGTATGTTTATATTAGATTTCGGACTAAGTTCGGCAGTATCTCGTTTTGCATCTAAGTATAATGCAGAGGGAGATCAAGAGAGTGTTAATAATGTACTTGGTATTGCTTATAGAATATATCTGGTTATTGATATAATAATATTGATAACACTTATTATTGTTTATTTTAACTTGGAATTTATATATAAAGAGCTTACTCTAAGCGAACTAGCGAGATTCAGAGTTGTTTATATTATTGCATCTATATTCAGTATATTTTCATTCCCTTTTATATCGTTAAACGGTATTTTGACGTCATATGAGAGATTTGTAGAGTTAAAAATGTGCGATTTACTTCACAAGATTACATCGGTGCTATTAATAATTACAGCGTTAATAAATGGATTTGGTCTCTATGCTCTGGTAACAGCAAATGCAGTAAGTGGAGTAGTGACCATTTTAATAAAGATTATAATTATTAAACGGAAGACACCTGTAAAAGTAAATATTAAATATAAAAATAAAACCATGGTTGGTGAAATATTTAATTTTTCAGCATGGTCAACTATTGTCAGTATTGCACAAAGATTTATTTTTAATATTACACCATCAGTATTAGGAGCATTATCCGGAACCATTAGTATTTCGATATTCGGGATAGCAAGCTCTTTAGAAGGATATGTATATTTAATAGCAAATGCAATTAACAGTCTGTTTTTACCAAAAGTATCTCGTTTAGTAATTAAAGAGAACGCATCTGATAATCTGCTTAAATTGATGATAAAAGTGGGAAGGATACAACTTGCAATAATAGGGCTTATCCTAATTGGATTTATAACTTTAGGGAAAGAATTTATTCTACTATGGATGGGAGAAGACTATATTTTGTCTTATTATTGTGCCATATTTCTCATTCTTCCCAGTATAGTCTATTTGCCGCAGAGAATCGGTAATACAGCTATAGTAGCATTAAACAAAGTAAAACTGCAGGCATTTGTTTTTATTGTAATGGCATCAGTTAATATAGTGCTATCTGTTGTATTATCATATTTTTTTGGAGCATTAGGCGCTTCGATTTCTATATGTTTATCATATTTTATTCGGTGTGCCGGGATGAACATAATCTACTATAAATCATTAGAAATTAACATTATTAAGTACTTTAAGGGTTGTCATATTAAACTGGCGATACCATTGTTTTTGACACTTGCGGTAGGGATATTTGTTAATTATTTATTTATAAATCAAAACTGGATAATATTTATACTAAAAGGAACTTTGCTAGTAACAGCTTATTTAATAATCATGTGGGTTTTAGGTTTTAATAAATATGAAAAAGACCTAATCAAAAGTACCTTAAATATATTAGTAAAAACGATTAAGTCCGTATAATTGTGTAAAAAGAAAGTGAGCCACAGACTCATTTCCTCGGTTATAATATAGGTGTGAACAAATACCAAACCGAGGAGGAAAGAACCCATGGCTCAGTTCAATATTACACTAACCGAAGAAGAATTGCACGGACTTTTTCTTAACAATAATCGTGACAAAGCAATTGAGACGATCCTTGAAAAAATATTCAATGAAGTTTTACGATGTCAGTCCGCCGAACAGCTTTGTGCAGAGCCCTACGAGAGGACCGATAAGCGTAAAGGCCAGCGCAATGGCTATTATGATCGGGAGCTTGTTACCCGGGTGGGAACGCTGAACTTGCGCATTCCACGCCACAGGTATGGGGAGTTTAGCACTGAACTTTTTGAGCGTTATCAGCGCAGCGAACAGGCCTTATTACTTGCAATGATGGAGATGGTGGTTAACGGCGTTTCAACCCGCAAGGTAGAAAATATTACAGAAGAACTCTGTGGCAAGAAGTTTTCGAAGTCCACTGTTTCTGCCCTTTGTAAGAGGCTCGACCCCGTAATCAACGCTTTTAGAACAAGACCATTAAAAAATCATTATCCGTTTCTAATAGTAGATGCTTTGTATCTAAAGGTGCGGGAAGATGGCCGTGTTAGGTCCAGGGGGCTTCTCATAGCCATCGGGGTAGGTGAACAAGGTTGCCGCGAAATAATCGGCTTTCAGGTATCTAATACGGAGAGTGAAAGCAGCTGGGGAGAATTCTTTTTATCCCTTAAGGAAAGGGGTTTAAAAGATGTCCACCTAGTTACCTCTGAT
>Ga0334896_1001703_pt1 | contig 17527 bp, 22 predicted proteins | sample GraSluR3_MG_8_FD_207734 | JGI IMG/M metagenome (GOLD analysis project Ga0334896, IMG submission 207734) | Sludge microbial communities from methane-producing bioreactor in Wageningen University, Netherlands - Granular Sludge_27_06-R3 | ecosystem: Engineered > Bioreactor > Anaerobic >... | reverse complement strand
GCCAGAATTTACGATGGTCGAGTTTTATGAGGCCTACGCTGATTACCACCGTATTATGGATCGAACCGAAGCATTGATTCAGTACATCGCTCAAAAAGTTAATAACTCACTTGAGATTGAACTTGAGGGACAAAAAATTAATTTGGGTGGTTCTTGGCCGCGAGTAACCATGGCACAAGCTTTGAAAGATCACTTCAATATCGATTGGGATTCGATTTCAGAGCCGGACTTGCAGGGTTTAATTGAGCAGCATCACCTGCAAATTCCTGGCGTCTACAGTCGACAAAAAGCGCTTTTCACTTTATTTGATCATTTGGTCACACCAAAATTAATCCAGCCAATTTGGATCATCGATTATCCGCGCGAGGTAAGTCCGCTAGCGCGACAGCATCGGGAGAGATCTGACGAGTTGGTGGAAAGATTTGAGGGGTATATTGGCGGCAAAGAAATGTTCGATGGTTGGTCAGAGATCGTTGATCCACAGGAGCAAAGGCGTCGCTTTGAAAGTGAGCAGCGTAATCTACAGGCTGGTGACGTTGAAGCTCAGCCACTAGACGAAGAATTCATTGAAGCTTTGAGTTATGGTTGCCCGCCTCTGGGTGGAATTGGGATCGGCATTGACCGATTGGTGATGCTGTTAACCAATGTTTGGAGTATTCGTGAAGTTATTGCCTTTCCTTTAATGCGCCCCCGCGGCGGTGAGGCTGAAGGAAATGAGAAGAATGATAGAGATGACAATAACAACAGTGACGTCGACTAAACTAATGATGATTAATCCAGTGGTATTTTACTGATAATTAGTAATCAGCAAACTTAATGCCAATTTTGTTAGTGACTGGTATTCCTGAGTGCGGGTAATAAGGCCGCCGGTCACGGCTCCGATCATACCGTCTTTTTTATTAACATCAGCCTGACCGGTGTGTTCAAACATTGCATCTTTAAGTTCCAAGCCGCGCCGGAGACCGGCGGCCAGATTATCTGGCAAACGAAACTTGGCACCACTAACTTCGCGGAAGTCGCCTTGTCGATCCTGAGCACAAACCCAGACTACCGAAAATAAGTCTCCGCTTAGCTCGTCGGTTAAAACTCCACCTTCTAAACCGAGGGCGTAATCAATCACTTGATTCTGTTGTAAGACAGCTTGGGCGCGATTGCGAGCCCCTTGCCTAGTTTCGACGTCGGTTAGCGGCTGAGCGCCCACTCCACTGGCAACCGGGATAGATTGAATTTCTAGCTGTCGATTAAGCCAGTCGGTAAAGGCAATTTGATTTGTTCGGTTTATTGCCTGGCTTGTTGGTTGGCTGTGAATTAAATTATTTTCAGTCGTTTGCTGAAAGATTTGTTGAAAATAAGCCTGAATTTCATTAGCCGCCAACCTGACAGCGTTAATCTTGACCGGATTATCACTAGCAACGCCGATGATCAATTTTTTGTTTGATTTGTTGGTTGGAATCGAGAGTGGAGCTGAAACAGGAGATGAATTTTTTTGATCCATATGTAAATTTCTAATCTTTAGGCGGATAAGAAACTTTTTGCAAAGCAACCACCAATAAACGAGCGCACTTAATTCTCGACTGCGACAGACTTTCTAAACCCAGTTTGGTTGCAATTTCTGCCACCGATAGATCCTGCACCTGCCTCAAAGGCTTGCCCACCGCCCATTCAGAAATAATTGAAGCGGCGGCGCGGCTGATGGCGCAGCCATCGCCGCGCCACGCAATATCCTTAATAATACCTTTTTTATCCAGACTGACATCAACACTAATTTCATCGCCACAGCTTAGATTAGCCATCTCGACAGTTTGCTGCCAGGCCGATTGATCGGCAGAATTGGCGTCATTTTGAGATTGAGAGTTATCGGTTAGGTTAGTTTTAGAATTAGTCTCCAACCGACCATAATGCCGTGGGTGTTGAGCGTGATCTAAAATGTGCTGTTGATACAGATCATCAATCATAATTAATTTTCTTTAGTTTTTTAAATGATGGCCTAATTTTATTGTCCAAAGGTCTTTTTTACCGCCGATAGCGCCTCAACCAAAGTATCGACTTCAGCTCTGGTGTTGTATACCGCAAAACTGGCTCGAGTTGTGGCTGGCCAATTATTAGCAAGATGCAAGGGCATAGCGCAGTGATGTCCTGACCGAACTGCCACACCATATCTATCCAAAATTTGCGCCACATCGTGAGCGTGAACCTGCCGATGCAGCCAAGTCACCGAACCCAACCTGCTGATGAGTTGAGTATTAAGTTTATCTTTATGGTTGTCGCCAGCAACTGGTTTTGGACCAACTAAATTAATTTCGGTCAACTTACTTAATTGATCATAAGCATAATTAGTTAAATCCAACTCATGCGACACAATACTCTCCCAGCCAATTTTTTCTAACCACTGGCAGGCGGCGGCCAAACCAAATAGACTTGCCACATCTGGGGTTCCGGCTGTAAAACGATCAACTACATCAGCAGAAAACTCTGTTTTTTCTGGCGTCACTTGAGCGATCATGCCACCGCCAAACAGAATTGGAATCAGCTTCTCCAACTTCTCTTTCTTCAGCAGCAAACCACCCACACCCATCGGCCCATACATTTTATGGCCGCTAAAAGCCAAGGCATCAACACCCCAGTCCGACCAACTAATGTTTAAGCGAGCTGCCGATTGAGCCCCATCCACCACTAACAAAACTTGGTCTCTCAATCGATGTTTCACTAATAAATCATTAATTTTATCGATTGGCGAAAGTGAGCCAAGGGTATTAGATATGTGTGACAATGCAATTACTTTCACTCTTTCACCTAATTTAACTATCTGTTCTTCTGCGGCGGCCAAATCTAGCTGACCATCCTCTAATAAAGGTAATACGACAAAGTTAGCGCGGCGGCGAGACGCCATTTCCTGCCAGGGTACAAAATTGCTATGGTGTTCACTTAACCCCACTAAAATGGCATCGCCGCCGCGCACCTGACCCTCCCAACCACGGGCTAAAATGTTTAACGCCTCGGTAGTATTGCGAGTCACAATTAACTCTTCTGGGCTGGCGCCAAAAAAATCTGCCACTTGTTGTCTGGACTCTTCCCAAACTTGTGTGCTGGTTTCGGAAAGTTGGTGTACCCCGCGATGAATGTTAGCGTTAAATTCCTGGTAGTACTTAGTAATAGCCTCAATAACAACCAAGGGTTTTTGGGTGGTAGCCGCATTATCCAGATAAACAAGCGGTTTATCGTTAACCATTTTATTTAAAATTGGAAATTGGTCGCGGATACTTGTTGAGTCGATAGTCATAAACCTAGGTCCGATCTTTTTTAGCTGTCTTAATTAAATACCTTCCAATTATAACGGTCATTTTTTTGAAGTGATTTTCTAATTTCATTTAGTGCCAAGGCTTGACAGCCAGAGTCAGTCAGAATCAGCTCGGGTTTCAACTTTTGTTTATCAACCCACAAAATCAATAACCATCAGCCGTTCACCAAAACTTAAGTTACAATGCCTTAATGCGCATCGCAATGTATACCGATACTTTTTACCCCAATATCAACGGAGTAAGTACTTCAGTGGTAAATCTAGCCTTAGCCTTAGCTAAACAGGGACACCAAATTTTTATTCAAGCTCCCAAGTATAACGAAGGAGCAGATTACAGCTGGCTACCGGAAAATATCGAGTTAAATTTAGTCAAATCTTTTAACGCCAAGATTTATCCGGATTTTAGAATCGGTACTGGCCTACCACTTTCTTTACAAGCAATTCGCAAATTTAAACCTGATGTCATACATATTCACACCCCATTAAGCATCGGAATCGAAGGCACCCTGATCGCCAAGGCTCTCAAAACTCCTCACATTCATACGCTGCATATGCTGTTTATGAAGGAAGATTCTTTAAAAATAGTCAGTATTAAAAATCAGCGGCTTTTAAAGTTGATTTATCAGGGTGGTTGGAAATTTACACGCACTTTTTGTAATGGTTTTAACGGGGTTATTGCTCCATCATCCGGTACTGCCAAGGAACTTCACCAAAAAGGTGTTCACACCAAGATCGCTACTATTCCCAATATTGTTAGCGATGATGTTTTTGTTTACAAAAAACCCTTTACTGGCCAGCGCAAAAACTTACTTTACGTTAGCCGCTTAAGCCACGAAAAAAGAATTAATTTAACCTTAAAAGTTTTGGCTAAGTTACTCAAAACAGATCCCAATTATCATCTAATCCTGATTGGCGATGGACCTGCCCGCCAAGAATTATTTGATCTGAGTCTTAAATTAGGCATATCGCACGCCGTCACCTGGTATGGATCTATCGATCATCAGCGCTTAATTCAAGAACATTATTATCATTTAGGAGATGTTTTTGTCCTGAGCAGTAGATTGGAAACACAAGGGCTTTCAACCTTGGAGGCAATGGCGCATGGCCTACCAGTAGTGGCAGTGGCCTCTCCAACCAACTCAGAAATTATTGGTACCGGCGGAGTTGTGGTGCCAAATTACCGTTCAAACAGTAGTATTGTTTCTTCACTCGCTAGAGCGATTGATAAAGTTGCTAGTGTAAATGGCCAACCATACTCCAAGCAGGCATATGGTCAAGCACAACAATTTAGAGCTGCCAATTTACTACCTGCTTATCTTGATTTTTATCAAGAAATTGCCGATCGACAAGATTAGGTAAAATAGAATTCTTATGCAACAAAAATTAATATTTCTAGCTCTCGGTAATCCAGGAAATGAATACATTAAATCAAGGCACAACGCCGGTTGGCTGATGCTGGACTGGCTGCTAGAAAAGTGGTCTGATCCCACTATTCCCTTAGTTTGGAAAAATGAGCGCAAAATCAATGGTTTGGTAACTAAAATTCAAGTTGGTAATCGTGAAATTGTAGCTATCAAGCCACAAACTTTTATGAATCGCTCCGGCGAAGCGGCTAAGGCTGCTCTACAGTGGTACAACAATTGGGATCCAGAAAAACCTGACGATAATGTTCCTAATTTAATCGTTTTACACGATGACCTAGATCTCGAGCTTGGAAAATATAAACTAAAATTCGGCTCTGGACCCAAAGACCATAACGGTATTAATAGTGTTCGTCAGAACTTGGGTACCGATCAGTTCTGGTACGTACGACTGGGTATAGATAATCGACAGGGGATACGAAATATTCCGAGTGAGGTTTATGTGTTGCAGCAAATGAATGCTGAAGAAATTAATCAGCTCCAGCAATTGAGCGATCAGTTGGCCACCGAGATTGAGTATTTGGTTTAATTACTAATTAAGTTAGACAAAATCTTTACTTTCGCTTGTGCTAGAGTAATCGTATGCCTTTGCGGTCATTGCTTGAAAGTTGGTCAGGACTTCGGTCCGTCTCAAAACAACTTAAATGGCTTTATATATCAGTGGTTTTACGTAGAGTTGCCGAGTCATTTTTAGTTGTGGTTGGACCGGTTTTTTTGTTTAATTTGGCCGGTCAATTACCAATTATTGGCCAAGTTTTTCAGGATGAATTTCGATCGGGATTGTTGGCTGTGGTGATTTTCTATCTTTTAAAAAGACTGGGTGTTCTGCTGCTGGCGCCACTGGTGGCAAAATCATCGATATCCAAAAATCCTAAATTATCGTTAATTATTGGTCAAAGCGTACTGATGTTAGCGATAATTTCCTATACTTTTATCCAAGATAATATCTGGCTGTTTTTTGTAATTCCTCTCTTGAGTGCCTTAAACTTACTTTGGTACTGGACTAACTACTATGTTATTTTGGCAAGCGAGGTTGAACCCAAGCACATAGGTCAGGAAATGGGTGTTTTAGAGGTTTTGGTTAAGCTAATGGGGTTGTTAGGACCACTACTGGGAACTTTTTTGGCAGTGTCGGTTAGTTTTGCCAGTGTCTTCTGGACCGCTTCATTTTTCTTGTTGTTATCGATACTCACTTTAGTTGAACTACCAAATTTAAGACTCAAAACTGTGTGGCGATGGTCAGACTTTAAACTGGCGGCGGCCAACTCCGTTGGCCGCCGCCAACTACTCGGCCTCGGCGGTTATCACTGGGAAAACCTGGGCTTACTGGTTTTTTGGCCAGTACTTTTATTTTGGTTTTTCAACAATATTGTTGCCGCTGGCTACATTTTGGCTTCAGCCGGATTTGTATCTTTGATTTTAGCTTACTTATCTGGTCTGGCCTTTGATAACAAACGACAAAATAATCGTTGGAATCTAAACACCGGTGGCACCAGGGCAATTTTGTGGCTAGTTAGAGCTCTGGCTTGGCATTCACCACTAATCTTGGTCGCTATCGAATCGCTAGACCGCTTAGTCTCCGGCTTTTTTGATACCACCTTCCTATCATTAACAATCTTGCGCGTACGCGCTAACAACTCCATTATTTATGCCTATAATCGACAAATTGCCTTTGCTATCGCCAATATTATTGGTAGCGGGCTAATAGTCTTAATCCTACTTCTAGATCTTCACCTAATTTGGCTGCTAACAACTTTCTTTCTTGCCGGCAGCTTAACCTTAATCTTTGTCAAAGATCAGCGTTTGCGGTATGTTCTAGCTAAATGAAGAAAAACAGAGATCCTCAAGCTATCAGTGATATCTTAAAGCAATACCAGGCTAAAACCGACAATAAATATATTTCCAAAGAATTTCAGGATTACGCCTATCGGCTGGCAATGGATCTGGGCGGCCAAAATCCCAGGCAAACCATTAGTATGTGTATGCGCCTGGTTAAGAATAAACCGCGCGGTTTAATCGAGAGTGCCCATCAATATGTCAGAGACGCCAAGGCCAGAAATAAAATCGCCTTGTTCCTCTGGAGATTAAAGGAATTAGAAAAAGAAAGTCAGGCTAAGAAGGAAAAGAAGGCTAAAATTAAGCCTGAAGCGGCTAAAAAGACAAAAAACGAGTAAATCAATAATTAGCGATCGGTAACTAATTTTCTGGTAATCAATTATTAGCAGTCCAATATTTACTCTGCTAATTCTGACTAGTTATGGCTTTTATTTGGGTTGTGAATACTTGAAAATATCTTTACGATAGCAATATGCGTATATTGAAGCGTTTCGGGTGGTTATTGGTTGGTTTGATGGTAGCTTTGGTCACGACCAATCAGGTTTTAGCTGCCTCCTACACCGTTACTATCGATGATACTCAATTTGTACCTAGTACTCTTAAGGTCAAAGTTGGCGACAGCATTACCTTTATCAACACTACCGATGCCACTCAGAGTGCCAAAACTTCTTCAACTGCTGGTTTTAACACCGGCGATATCGGTCCAGGTGGTAGTAAATCGGTAACGGTCAACACAGCTGGAACTTTTTCCTATACCTCGGCATACAACAGTGCGCTTGAGGGAACCGTTACGGTTGAGGGAACAGCTACTGCCTCGCCATCACCTTCGCCAACCGCTACCACCAGCGCTACAACTAAGGGCGGTCAAGAAATGCCGGTTTCCGGTACGGCTGAAGTTTTACTGGCCATGATCCTTGGCGGTGGCGCGATGGTTGCCACCGGCTTACTTTTCCGCAATGGTCAGATCGTTTTACCTGGCAGAAGAAGCGAGTTGGTCGATCTTCCCAAGATTTCACCGTATAATAACGGCGATGAACAAAAGTAATTTGCTGGCCAAATTCTTAAGTAAACTAAAATTCACAATTGGTAGTTATTGGTTGTGGTTATTGTTGGCTTTACTAATAAGCACAATCAGGTATTTCGATTGGAATTTGTCTTTGGTAGTACTGTTGTCGATACTACCGCTGATTGGTCTGTTTACCCTGGGTGCTCTACTGGGACTGTTAACCTTTGCCTTCGAGGCCCAAATTGGCGCCCTAGCCGATAGGATTGGTGGTTGGCTAGCCAAAGACGAGCGGTCTTGGCCGACTACACAGTCATCGTCGGCAGCTCCAACTTCAACATCATCATTGTCACCGGAATCAGCACCAACAGCAGTATCAACAGCCGCGCCAGTATCGCTAGAAATGGTAAATAAGAGTCATATCGATCAAACTCCAAGCAACACACAAGTCAAGCAAAAAAATTGGTTTAGGCAAATAACAATCTTGGTTATTCTGCCGATAGTTGCTTTATATTTACTAACTTCTTCTCGATCAGCTTTGGGCCACGGTTTTCTGTTTGGTCTGTCAAGCGTTTATTTTAGAGACATTTGGCTTTTTAGTCGAAATCGGTGGCCAGGTTTTACCGATGTTTATTTAGGCACAAATCAAACCTGGAAGCCATACTTTAAAACAATTTTGGGAGCGTACTCGGTGTATTTTTTTGGATTAATAATTGCACTATTGATCTTTTAATTTATCAAGCTAAATTTAATTTTTTATCTAAAATTATATGTTCTGGTCGATATCCAACCTGTTTGCTTTTTCTAGTTGGTCATTTTCCTCTTATTCTTCTTATCGATCTTTTCCACAGTTGCAGCTGCAGTTTTCCTGGTACGGGTTCGTTATTGGTTTGTCGACCGTAGTTTTTTTCACTTTGTGGCGACTTTTTTTAATTGATTACCTAGAAACCAAAAAAATCAAACGACTAGTCAGCCCGTTAAAACTCAGGCTGGCGGCAATTAAAAAAAAGGGTCGATTAGCTGTTTTAACAGAAAAAAAACCAGAAATAGATCATGCTTTGACATCAACCCAGTTTAATTGGTTGTGGCTAATCGTAATGTTGATGGCGGTGGGCGGCGCCAGGGCGTGGCATCTAATTTCTGATTGGCCGCTTTACGCCCAGGCGCCGCCAATTACCTGGTTACAAACTTGGCAAGGAGGCCTAGGTATTTGGGGCGCAATTATTGGTGGTTGGCTCGGCATTCTAATCTGGCATAAATGGCAGAAAATTAAATTGCCTAGGCGTGTATTTACCGATGCCGCCGCCCTGGCCTTGCCCTGGGGGCAGGGCCTAGGGCGGCTGGGTAATCTAATTAATTCTGAACTCTTCGGGCGACCGACCTTATTGCCTATTGGCATCTACATTCCACCGGCGAAGCGCCCTCTTGATTGGCAGGAATTTGAGTTTTTTCACCCGCTATTTTTCTACGAAGCTTTTTTCTCCTTAATTTTTGGCGCCATGTTGTGGCTGATTTGGAAAAAATATCGACAACTGTTACCGCTGGGCAGTTATTTTTATACCGGATTTTACCTACTGGGTTACAGTACCATCCGATTTTCGCTCGATTTTTTGCGATACCCTCAGCCTTGGTTTGGACCACTGACTTTAGCTCAATGGGTCAGCGCGTTAATGGTACTAGTTAGTTTAGTTTTATTTTCAAAGTTAACGATTTCGGCTCCAAAAATTTCGACTGTGTCGATTCCATCTGGCGATTCCAACTAGCGATTACAACTAGCGATTCCAGTCATTGAGTAAGAAATGAAGATTAAAGCAGCAAGCTTGAGAATTGTAAGTGTTGCTTACACGAAGTTTTAGCCGAGAAGGTGACACCCGGGTGTCACCTTCTTGAGGCGAAAACCGTGTAAGCAACACCCTTCTCTGAAAATCAGCCGCTAACCGCTCAAGTTTGCGGTAAACTGATGATGTGACCAACATTAATTTTGAGCATCATTATCGACATCTGCAAATTACCTACCTGAAAATGCTGAGTATTTTTAGAACGCTGGTGCTTTTTGCGCTTATAGCTTGGGTGGCAACCATTGGCCAGTCGGCGTTGGCACAAACAAACAACCTCGGAACAGATATCCCAACCGCAGGCTCAGCATTGACTACACCTGCACCTTCCGAGTCTACTCAGCCAACAACCGCTGCCCTGCCGTTTGACTTACGGGTATCGCCATCAGTAGTGGAATTAGCGATGAAACCCGGAAAAATTGTTACTCAAGCCTTTTTGTTAACCAATCATGGAACCATCGATCAGCAAGTTACGGTTGAGTTGCGCGATTTTAAATCACAAGGTATCGACGGTCTACCTGATATTCAACCTGACACTAATTTTACTTACGCTACTTTAATTAATTCGGAAATCGATTTTAACCAGCCCTTTTTGTTGCCAGCCGGTGAAAGTCAGCAATTAATTTTAAGTATTGATCTACCAGAAGAAGCTGTCGAAAAAGATTGGTATTTAAGTTTGTTGATGCTAACCGAGCCAGATTTGAGTCAAACAGTTGCTGGTGGAACAAACGGTCAGAAAGAAATAGTCAGTCAAGGAAAGGAAAACAACCAAAGTGAGACAAATAACCAAGACGAGCTGCTCAACCAAGACAGCAAATTTGCAGAATTTGATCAATTCTCCTTTTCACCACCTGAAACAAGATCGCAAACCCTAACCAAAGGCGCGGTGGCGGCCCACATTTTGTTGCGAGTAACCAGCGACAACCAACCACAACAAGCCTGGAAGATCCAATTAAAATTACCCAAAGTTATCGATAGTTTGCAGAAAATTAGTTTATCGCCGGTGGTGACTAACCTGGGAAACAGCTACGGTACACCCCAATTTTCATTATTGGTAACTGATTGGCGCAAACAGGTTATATTAGATCAGACTGGCCTGCCCGAGCGTATTTTAGCTGGCGGCCAAAGAAGAGTTTTGGCTCAACAACCTCAGAAAGAAGACCCGCGTTCGTTGGAGGGAATACCGTTTGTGTTTGCTCCTAAGTTCGCCTTGGGCCCTTATACTTTTCGAGCTAGCATTGCTGATCCAGGCGGCGGTAGTCCAGAGGTAGTGGAGGAAACCGTAGTTGCCCTGCCATTCTCTTTAGTTGGATTGGTGTTTGGTATCTGGATTATTCGTAGGATAATTAAAAAAATAACCTCGAAAAAAGATCGGCAGTTGCAGACTATCGATTGATATGAGGTAGAAAGTTAAGCTGGTGAACATTATTGAACAGCTTAAGCAAACCTCGGTAAAAGGGACCGAGCTTCCAAAAATCAAGCCCGCCGTCTCTTTGGTAATACTTGTAATTGGCGTCATTTTAACTCTGGCCTTTACTTACTCGAGCATTAGGTTTGCCAAAACTAGGGAACTAGCCAACTTTTCCGAATCTGTAAAACAAACGCGGCTAATGGTTGAGAACAAGTTTCAACACTATGTTTTTCTTTTGCGCTCCACAGCTGGTTTATTTATTGCCAGTGATCAGTTATTACCTAATGAGTTTGATAGTTTTATCGATGGCTTGGAACTAGAAAAAAATTATCCTGGTATAGCAGAAATCGGTTATTTTACAGTTAAAGATAATGAAGATGATTTAGAAATAGAAGTGGTGTTTGGGCGGGGGGGGGGGGACGTGGGGGGGGGCGGGCCCCCCCCCCCGCCCTACCACTCCCAACTCCTCAAAGATCGTAACTTCATCCAATCTCCCAGCTTTATCGGAACTCGATCAGGCATTGAAGAAAGCCAGCCGAACCGGCCAACCAGCCCTATCGACACCAATTAACTTACCGATTTTAAATGAATCAGACAGCCAGACCTCACCTCAGTGCCAAAATTTATTCTTTCTGTTGTTGCCAGACTATCAATCGCCAGCTAGCGATTCGGTTAATAATTTTGACTTCTCCAACAACAATTCAGAACCTTTTGTAACTGATCAAGTCATCGAAACTCAAGAACAAAATAATCAACAAAAAAATGTTGAGGGTTTTATTTTTCTATCCTTTCAAGCAGACTACTTTTTTTCAACCGAAATACTGCAAAATCCTTCCCTTCCGGTTGATTTTGTTGTTTATCAAAATATTGACGAGCAACCACTAATAAATGATGTTTTGTATTCATCAGTACCAAAATTAACTGCTCAATCGCTAGCCAAAACCAACGCATACACCCAACAATCAATCTTACAAATAGTAGATCAGGCTTGGCAGGTCTTTTGGGCGCCCAATGATAACTTTACAAAATCTTTTGAGAGAAACCTCTATCCGCTGTATTTGTTTGCTGGTTTAAGTATGAGCTTCCTTGTCTTTTTATTGAGTCGTTTGCATTCCAAAACCTTAACCCAAGCCGAACTCGCCACCCACGATCTTTACGCTTCACAAGAGGCATTAAAACGCAGTCGCTTGCTATACCAAGCAGTAGTGGAGAACGCCAGCGATTTGGTTACCATTATTGATTTGGTTGGTAACGTGCTTTATGCCTCACCTTCTCATGAGGAAGTTTTAGGCTACAACCCTGAAGACCTAGCCAATATCAATGCTTTTCAACTTCTTCATCCCGATGATTTTGAAAGTGTCCGCATCAAAGTTGCTGGTTTAGCTGACGGCGGCAGCGGTCGAGCCGAGTTCCGATTTAAACGCAAGGATGGCAGTTACATACTGCTTGAGGGAATTGGCACTGGTATTGTCGATGATCGAGGTAAAGTGGGAGCAGTTTTTATTATTTCCAGAGATATAACCGAACGAAAGGAAATCGAGAAACGAAAAGATGAGTTTATGACTATCGCCAGTCACGAACTAAAAACTCCAGTTACCAGTTTGAAAATCTATACCCAATATCTTCAGGAGTACTTCCAAAAATGCCATGATCCGGTAGCGCTAGAATTACTCAATAAGATGAATCAGCAGCTTGGTCGACTAACAAACCTAATTCGAGATTTACTTGATGTCTCCAGACTTGAAGCTGGCAAGCTCCAACTACGCACCTCAATTTTTGATCTTACAAAAATCGTTAAAGAAACCATTGCAATTGTTCAGTTAACAACCGAAAAACATACAATTTATTTGACCTCTTCGCGGGTAGCCATGGTTCAGGCAGATCCTGATAGAATTAGCCAAGCATTGGTCAATTTATTAACCAACGCCGTTAAATACTCACCGCAATCGGATCGGATTGAGGTTAGTGTGAATGCCGATAATGAACAAGTTAAGGTGTGTATTCGTGACTATGGTTTGGGTATTCCTAAATCCAAACGCAAACAGGTATTTGATAGATTTTTTAGGCTTAATCGACCAAAAAGTGAAACATACGCCGGTTTTGGACTTGGTTTATACATTTGTGCGCAAATCATTGATCGACATGAAGGTAAAATTTGGGTGCAAAATACGGTTGGACCTGGATCCACCTTTTGCTTTTCTTTGCCAATTGTGGCTAAAAAGCGAAAATCGAGAAAAAAGCAAAATCGCTCAACTAAAATAAGGCAAAAAGATAAAAAACCAAATAAATTATTAAAATAGAAAAACATGCCAACCAAAATTTTAGTCGCTGATGACGATCCAGCCATTCTTGATTGTTTGCAGATGTTTTTAACGGCTGAAGGTTATCAAGTTGACTGTCTGGCAGATGCTGCACAAATTACCACCAATTACTCCCGTTCAAATTTGCCAGATCTTATTTTGTTGGACATTTGGATGTCTGGTTCGTCTGGAAAAGAAGTGTGCTTACGCCTAAAAAAGCACCGCCTCTTCAAAAAAGTACCGATTCTTTTGGTCTCTGCTCACCAGGATACTGCTAAAATCGCCCAAGAAATCGGTGCCGATGGTTATTTATTAAAACCCTTTGACATCAACGAATTACGTAGTCTGGTCAAAAAATTTGATAAATCATAACTTTTCCTGAGTAAATACGTGCTTGCGGGCTAGAGAATCCTTTAGTAAGCTGGCTTTATGAAAACAGAAAAAATGTGGACAGCAATAACAATTTTAGCCTCTATTGGAATCGGACTGGCCTTGTATTTGCTCTACAACTATTTATCACCAAAGCCGCTAGAGATCTGCAACGTCAACGCTACCATCAATTGTGACGCCGTTACCAAGGGTAATCTGCGCGACTTTTTAGGCTTACCAGTGCCGCTCTTTGGTTTAGTTGGCTATGTAGGTATTTTATTCGCCGCTATTTTCAAACAAAAAAAGTGGGTTTTAGGACTCACCACTTTTGGACTATTGTTTTGCTTACGACTGACCTATTTAGAAATTTTTGTGGAAAACGTACTGTGCCCGGTCTGCTTGCTTTGCCAGTTGGATATGTTGACGGTTTTCGCCCTGGCAGTTATGCTTTGGCGTCGACCTGAGTTAGAAAATCAACCGAGTAGTTAGTGCAGACTTCTATCTGGAAAGAAACCTTGAATTGGACAAATAATATCTAAGTAATTTATCTTTGGCGACCGAGATGCCAATCCTTGGCGATCTGGTAATTTTTGAGTCTGGAATGTCAGGTGTGTCCAGTAAAAAAATCTGACTATTGCTTTGACAAATTGAGGCCCCGTCAAAAGTTGTATCGATGGCAAAGGCTTGGCAAATTTTTCCTGGTCCGGTTAATAAAGCGGCTAAATCTGATTTTCCTCGTCTGGTTTGCATCGTCTCTATACCGACAAAAGGCTCCATACTGCGTATCAAAACACTACCAGGAAAGCCCTCTGTATCGGAAACTATATCAAGACAGTGATAACGGTGAATACGATGCACATACAAATGGCCAGCCTCTAAAAATAATGATTGGTTGCGCTGACTACGACCGCGGTAACCATGATCGGCCGGATCGTTAAAACCGGTGTAGGCCTCAACCTCGGTAATTTGACCGGCCAATACTCCTGCTGCTTCAAGTTTGACTAAAATCTTACCCAGCAGTTTCGGAGCTAATATATCGGCGCTAACAGCAAAAAAATCTGACGAAAGTTTGGGATATAAATCTAATAATTGGTGGTCAGAAAGATTGGTCATATTTTAATAACAATATTAGTCAACATTTTTAGTCAGCACTTGCTCGATAAATTTTAAGTATTTTTTCTGGTAACTCGAAATAATACTTGGGTGAAATGTTATTAACTAATTTTTCGAGCTCTGGAGCTGGAAGGTCTAGGTGTTTCACAATATTTCTAGCCTGCTTTTTAGTAATTGCTTTACCATAAATATCGATAAAACTGTGGATAATTCCTTCCCTAAGAGCGTTCGCCACCTTCATATCTTCATGGTTGTATAACCAGCGTCGCCAGTAGAGAGGAAAGTTTTTTGTTAATGCGGGATCCTCGATTCGATGAAAGTAAATAATGGCTGACTCAGTGTTTGGCTGGGGATAAAAAGCTGATTTTGGCACTTTTTCAACAATTTCGGCGTTAAAATAAGCTCCCAAAATTGGCTCGGAATTGACCTTTTCGGCAAAGCTAAGTGGTGCTAACCAAACAACATCTCCCTGAAACCACTGCCAGTTTGTGTAGTTGTGCAACATATTTTGAGCCTGACTATAAGGAATAGAGGCAACCGTCTTGGTTGGCGATTTGTGCGTGCGCTGAAACTTGCGACTGTTTAACAGCTGATAAGCGTCACCAAAAATCACCTCCACATTAGGAGACAGCTGATTCAAAAACGGGGAAAATTTGGGATCGATCTCGATGGCTAGAACAGAGTTGGCGCGGGCGGCCAACATCTTGGTAAGAAAACCCAAGCCGGCGCCCACTTCCAAAACGCGGTCGGCACTGGTGATGTTGGCCGCCCGTATCAAATTTTCCAGCACGTTTTCGTCGATCAAAAAATACTGATCCTTGGCAGAATCAGCACCAAACTCAGTCGTAAATTGTTTGGCTAGAGATAGTAATGACATAAGCAAACATTATAAAACCATCACCCTGTTTTAATTTAACAAATCTACAATAAACAGGCTTACTTACGAAAGATAGTCAATTAAAAGATGTTCTTTATACAGAATTTAGTAGCTTACTTTATATGCAAGGTGTAGTTTTGTAATAAAATTGCGTACATAAGATACTTTTCAATTTTTTCTTGAGTTAGACCTACCTCGTCTTCCCGATCTAGATCTTCGGCAATTTGAATAATATGTCTTTTTTCCTGGAGATGTTTAAGTTGTCCTGCCCAACGCTTCGATTCAGATAAAAATCTTTGCGCTGCTCTAACTGCTCCGCGCTGTTGCAAGCTCACCACTCGAAAAAGATCATTGGAAAGAGCGCCAGTTAAATCTGCTGTGGATTCACTAGTTTGTTTCTGATTCATAACAACTCCACAAAAAAATATTCTGTTAACTGCTGGTATTGCTGTCGAATTTTTTCACTCTGAATTTCATTTTGGGGATTGTTATCCTGCGGACGAATATTTATTAGCGAATTAAAGTCAATTTCTTTGGTTTCCACATCAATACCACCACCCCATATATCACTTTTGGCCGAACCCTTTCCAAGTAATATTTTTTTACCTTCAAAGTGACGATCCATTCCCGCGCTGCAAATTTTCTTATTAACATCGATTACCGTTTTAATATACTTCGAATTGTTCTTTAAGCTGTGCAATCTCATCTGGCGTAAAAGGCTTTATCTTTGTGATGATCATGGTTGCATTATAGCAACGTAGTCGGAGAGTACAGAGCACTGTACATTAAATTTCAAAACTGCTTAATTGCTTCGCTTTTCTTTCAACAAGCTCGGTCGTAATTTTTAACAATTGATTGTTGGTAACTTTAATAAGCTGCTGTTCAACCAACAAACCTTGCTCCAATAAAATATCTAGATCTTCACTCTCTTCTGGTCGACGAAGTTTTAAATCCTGTATGCGTTCAGTTAAAGTCAGCAGTCCAAAAGGACCGATTCTCATATCAGAATAAGTACAGATTTTTATATCCCAGCGATTGGTAGAAACATTTTTTTTAAATTCAACCAGTGCGCTTGCTCGCATAAATTCTCTATTCTCTTATCAGTTGAAGTTTCTTTAATAATCTTTAAGGTGGCAATATCTGGGTCTGAGCCATATCTTGCCTCAAAGTCTCGCTGCACTTTTTTATATTTTTCAATATTTTTTCTATCAGCTTCATCAAATAAATCAATTCTAGAAAAATTATATTTCAAAATATTTCCCATATCGTGTAATAGTAAAGTTTTCACAATGAGATCTTTATCAACTAGCTGCCGATCCAGCTGGTCACAAATCAAGGAGCCCAAAGCCGCCACTCTCAGCATATGATTCTGAAGGTTTATTGGAATCGAGTACTCGGCATAAACTGCAGAAATGTCCATAGATGTATTACGGCATATTTAGGTCAATGTTTACTTACTTTTTGGCTCGAATTTGAGATCAAACCACGACTAACTTAGAAAGGTAAAGAGGTTAAAAAAGTTTGGCGGGATAAGTAAAACAACTATTTTCCTACCTATTCATAATAAATTTGCGTGAATAGGCGTTTAGTGCTTGAAGCACTTCTTTCTCACTTGTTAGAGCCGCTATTGTCTTTGCCTGCTGCTGGATAGCCTCAACTGGTGTCATTTTGCCTTGCTGACGCAATTCCTCAACTTTCTGAATAGTAAGCACATCTAGACGCATTAGCTGCGCCTCATCTCCACTATCAGCTGCTTGTTGTTGCAAATCAGTTATTCTCGACAAAAATAAAGGGTCAATTTGTTGGAGCTCTATCATCGCTAGTTGATTAATGATCGCCATCTCCTTCAAATATGGTTTGAGGCTACTCCAGGAGTCATATCGAAAAGTTTCTGTCATATCCAGATTATACACAACAAAAATTTAAAGCTTCTAACTTTGTTAAAGGCACATACTTTCCGGAAAACTCTTGTTAATAAATTGCATTGGGGATAGGTATCCCAGTGATGCATGTGGCCGTTTGTTGTTGTACCAATCTAAATACCCAGTTAGTTTAACTTGGAAT
>Ga0334896_1001688_pt1 | contig 17682 bp, 14 predicted proteins | sample GraSluR3_MG_8_FD_207734 | JGI IMG/M metagenome (GOLD analysis project Ga0334896, IMG submission 207734) | Sludge microbial communities from methane-producing bioreactor in Wageningen University, Netherlands - Granular Sludge_27_06-R3 | ecosystem: Engineered > Bioreactor > Anaerobic >... | reverse complement strand
CTAGCTGAACCAAAAATTTTTCATCATACAATTACAAGGCTTTGATCTTCTAATATTTTTTTCATCTCAATATTTTTAGACAACATATCAGATATAGAAGCATTATCTCAAATTTCGTTTCAATTAAGATTATTTAATGCCAAATGTATAGGTTCTTGTGGAATTTCCTTTTTTTCATTATAAGATAAAATCAAATTTTGAGTAAAAGGATCCTCTTTTACATTAATAAAAACATTAGAATTAACTGCTATATCAGATACTTTTTGAAATAAAGAAATATTTCATTTTGGCAAAACAATAGACAATTCTTCAATATTGTTTTTTTTACAATAAAATATCTGATCTAATAATTTTTTTTCATTATTTTCATTTAATATTTTTTCCTTTGATATTTCTCATATTTTATGTTCAAATTTTTTATTTACAAGTTGATTTTGTAAAGAAACATTTATTAAAGAATAAGGAAATTTATCATAAGATTTAAGCTGGTTTCGCGTTTCTTCTATAAAATCATTTGAGTTTTCAATAGAAGACAAAGCTTGTGCAAAAGTCGTAATATGTTTCTTATTAGTATTTTTCAAAAGCATTTCAAAGTTTGATTTATCAGATCAAGAAAGATTTAATTTTCCAATAAAAGAATCATAAATATAATCTCTATTTCACTCAACAACCAAATCATTTAAAGAAGATATTATTGATCTATATAATTTAGAATTAGTTCTACCTTCTTTTATTTTCAAATATTCTGAAGATTCTATTTTGCTTTTATCTATTTCTTTATTTAGAATACTTATTATATCATTTTTGGTATCTAAATCAAAATCATATAATTCTAATTTTTCAACAACCAAATTTTTATAGTAGTCTTTTGTTTCATTAATTTTATATAGATCTGACAAAGATTTTATATCATTTCTAATATCTTCTCTAGAATTAAGCCAAAATATATTATTATTTAACAGTTTATCATTTACATCATCTGGTTTATCTTTATTTATTTCTTTTTTTTGTTTTTCATCAAAAGAAAAATTAGTTTTTAAATAACCAACCAATCATTGATCAAGACGATCCTTATCATTTAAAGATCTTGAAATAAAAACATCTTTAACTTTATCAAAAAACACTGATTCTTTTAGCTCCGAGCATTCAAATCAATATAATTCAGAGACATCTTTAACTTCTTTTTGTTTATCTTTAGTATCTTTAATATCTTCAAAACTATTATCATTAATAACTTCAAAATTCATTGTAAATAATTAATATATAAATCACATATAAATTATAACGACAAATCCAAAAAAAAACAAAATCCAAACAAATAATAAATCAGATTTATTTGACTTATAATACAAAACAGATATAATAGATAAGAATTTATATTCTATAACAATAAATGAAGAAATCATCAATAATTATACCACTAATCATATGATCCTCTCTTTTACCACTAAAAGCATTTTCTCAAACAAAAGAAAATATAAAAAACAAAGCAAAAAGTGAATTAGTTGAGAATAACGATATAGAAATTAATCATGAAACTATTATTAATACAAGCATAAAAGATATTATAGAAAAATATTGAGAATCAGAATGATTAAATATAATAAATAAACACCTTATGATAGAAATGAACAAAATAAGAAAGGAACAATGAATACCTGAATTAATATGAGTAGATGAAAAATTAAAAATAGCTACTCAAAAACAAGCAGAATTTTTAAATAAAGAATGACGTATTTATCATATGAAATGAGAAAACATTTTACGAAAAAGATTACAAAAAGATTGAATAGAATTTATAACTTCATGAGAAAATTTAGCATTATGACAGGAAACGATACAAGAAGTTATGGAAGATCGATTAGCATCTACCTGACATAAAATAAACATACTCAAATCAACTTATAAAAAAATGTGATTAGGTATAAAAAACAAAACACGAGTTCTTAATCGAATTGGTTAAGAATTTTTTGTTTGAAAATAAAGAGATAATAATACATAATCTTTAGGAGAAATATATCTTTCTTGAACAGGAACATTATCAGCATAATATCTATGATTTTTTCATTCTCAAACTCCTGCATATCAAACTCATTTAACTTTATTTTCTACAACAAAATCTTTTAATGATTTACCAGATTCCAACTGTTTGTTTTCTAAAAATGAAGTATCTTTATTTTTTATAATAGATGAAAATTCATCACTAGATATAAGTTTATCATTAACGGCTTTTATAGTACAATACTGTTTAAGAGTAAGTGACTTAGCACTCCAAACTCAATTATTATATTTTCATCAACAAATATGAATTAATGATCATAAATATTGTTTAATTTGATTTTCAACTTTTTCTTGCATAATAGGATCTGAAACCAATGCTTGAGGAAGATTTTTCATAACACGCATATATAATTTAGATGGATTTTCTGGATCTAAATGAGTTTTTAAATCTAGATTTACCATACCATACATAAAAGTAACGCCTCAATTATTTGTTGATCAATAACTTTTCAAAAGATTTTTATCAACATCATTATTTCTTTGCCAACCTCATGAAAAATCTTTAAGTTCTAATTTTCACAAGAAATCATATATAGCTTCTGTCGTAAATCAATCTACAAGATGATTAACTTTTTCTGTATAATCAGCTTCTATATCAAAACCCCTTTCTTTTGGATCGTTTTCATTTTGTCAAAGTACATTAGAAATTTCAACTTTTTTCATTTGATCCGAAGATAAATTTAACGAAATTATTCATTCCATTGCTCTTCTATATCAAAGAACTACATTTTGAGGATCTTCTTCTGATTTCAATAATTCATCATAAGATAAACAATTTCATCATCTTTTAATATATTCTTCTCTTACTACTTGAAATTCATTTTTATTAAAATTTTTTGATTCCTCTGAATTTATTTGACTTCAATCTGTACATCATTTTATTTTAACTTTTTCAAATTCTCATAAAGAATTAATTGTATCAATTATTTGTGATCTATTTTCTAAAGGAATATCAGATTGATTAGAATCCATTCATCTAATAGATAAAATAGGTTTTGTATATTTCTCAATAGGACCATTTAAAGGATTTTTTCACAAATCAATACTTTTATGTCAACTTATTTTCTTATCAATACTAAGATTTCTCCCAGTAGTATATTCATTTTTTTCAAAAACATCCTTCATATTTTCTGTAAGTTTTTTTGAGTCTGATATTTCTTCAAATTCTTTTTGAATAGAAGCATCTACATTTTCAGGATTTTTTATATTTTCTTGCGTTTCAATTGGTTGTTGCATTTCTGGATTTGGATTCATATTTAATTATTAAAAAAATAAAATTACATATCTTTCAATATTTCATCCAATTTATCGATATCTTCTTTATCAGCTTTTTGAGAATCTAATTCCTGCTGATGCAAAGACTCCAAATAATTTGCTAATTGATTTACTTTTTTTTCTTTTTGATACAAAAAAGTTGAATGTACTGCTTTTACACATTTTTGATAAACTTCTTGTATATAATCATCAGTTACATTTGGGTCCAAAACTTTTTCTTTGATAGAAACAGCTCATTCCCAATAAGGAATTACTTTATCTAATACTTTCAAAATATATTCTTTTTTTGTCATTTAATTATATGGTTAATAAATATATTTATTATTATATATCCAATCATTACAAAAAGCAAAAAAAACAAGCATATTTATTTTTTTTAATTGACAAAAACATATAAATATGTAAAAACAAAACTCACCTTTAAAAAAACTAATATGGGAGACAAAACAATTAAACTTGGGATCTCAAAAAAAGGACTTTTGGATGAAACTAAAAGAGTTAAAAAACTAAACATCAAATTCATTCCAAACAAAAATGGTTGGCAAACAAAATTTACACAATAATTTGTCAATAAAACAAAAAAAACGGCAGGGTTTTCCTACCGTTTTTTGCTTATATATTTTCAATAAAAAAAAGCTATCTAGTGATAACCAGATAGCCAGACTTCTGGCCCCGGATTCCTCCTTAGATACTATGGAGGTTATAAAATAGGTAACGGCGCCACTACCAACTTTATATCCCCAATAATTAATCTACAAAAAATTCAAAAGTCCGAGTCCAAAAGTATATGCGCATATTTCACTTGGGTAAGTTTCCTATGAGCGGACACTTTTTGATACAAAAGTGTAATAAATTTTTTTGCCCCAATGAGCGATCAATCTTTTTGTATTTTTTTGTTTACGACTTGTTGATAAGATTCATAACTAAAAATACAAGTAATCAATACAACTTTCCTCTATACAATAGTTAGCACATATTTATCAAAGGAATTACATAAATATTGACAAAAAGAAAAATAGGGATTTTTTCCCTATTTAACTCTCTATCTACTTATCTCTATCTATTTAAAATTGCACTTCTGGAGCCACTTCCGAACCCTGATCAGCTTCAAAAAGATTTGCTTTTTCAAAACCAAATAATCTAGCTACCAAATTCGTAGGAAAAGAACGTATCATAATGTTAAATGACCTAACTGTATTGTTATAATTCATTCTTTCTACTGAAATTCTATTTTCTGTACCTTCAAGTTGCACTGTTAAATCACGAAATGCTTCAATAGATTTTAATTCTGGATAATTTTCTGTAATCATTAATAATCTTCAAAGTGCTGAAGATAGTTCTCATTGTGCTTCTTGATATGTAGACAATTCCTGTGCGTCTTTTATATCAATATTTGTTCTCATTGCGCTTGCTCTAGCCTCTACAACTGAAGTTAAAACATCTTGTTCTTGAGCAGCAGCTCATTTTACTGTATTAACCAAATTTGGAATCAAATCAGCTCTTCTTTGATACACGTTTTCTACTTGTGATCGAGCTGTTTTAACTGATTCATCTGTTCTAACTAAACCATTATATTTACTCGTAAACCAAAGCCCTAGTATCAATACTACAGCAATAATAATTAATCGCGTTTTTTTCATTGAAATATTTTATAAAGAATAAAAAACAAAGAATTATAAACAATATAGAGATTAAATTCAACCAGATTTTTTTATATACAATATTTTTTAAAACTAGTTACTAATTTTAATCCCCTGCTCATCAACCTCCAGAGCTTCCTCATCAACCACTAAAACCTCATCATCCAAATCATCATCAAAAACCTCATCCAAATCATCTACCTCCACGTCATGGCAAAAACCCCGTAAATCCAAATACCAAACCTGCAAAAATTCAAACCATAAGCAAAGTACCAAGCCAAATAATAAGCACAACAATTAATATAACCAGCAATGGAATTCAGATTTTTTTAATAGTTTTTTTTATCTTTTTTTGTTTAATCAGAGATGCCAAAATAAATCAAAGTATCAAACCAAATATCCGAAATCACTCTTCTTTCTGTTCTACAGAGAAAAATTCATTTTCTATACTAGAAGCCTCATCATTTGCTATAGCATCACTACATCTTTGATAAAAAACACTTACAGCTCAAGCAAAATCACCTTTATCTACCAATGGACGAATATCATTTTCTATAATACGTTTTACCAAAGCATCAGGCAAATCTCACTCCAATCAATATCAAACAATAATTCTGATTTTCTTTTCATCAGTAGCAATCAACAACAATAATCCATTATTTTTTCAAGCTTGGCCTATCTGATTTTCGTTAAATAATTTCATTCATATATCAAAAAGTTCATTTCCATTTCTACTAGGAAAAAGAACAGCTACAAATTGATTAGTTGTGCTCGAATTATATGCTTCTCATAGAGAAGATAATTGCTGTAACGAAGATTGATTCAATACATTGGAATAATCCATTACATATTGAGTAATCTTTGGCAAATTCATTGGATCAACAGATGATTGCGCAAAAACAGATCATCCAAATATTACCAATCAAATTATTAAAATTTTTCTAAAATAACTTTTCATTATAAATTATAAATTGTAAATTAATAACTAAGTTATAATAACAAATCGAGCAATAAAAAGGACAAATAAAAGAAAGAAATCATCGCCAAATCAACATTGTCTGTAGCCAAAAAGCAGCGATACAATTCTAACTAGAATATAATTCTAAATATGATATTGCCTTGATAATGAATGAATTTTATTTGTTTTTTATTGCGAGATAAATATTAACAGTTAGATATATTAAAACTTATTTTTTTTCAAAATTATTCTCCATAACCAGTTTTTCATGTTTCTACAAATTTCATAGTCTCTTTGTGGAACATAAGTTCTACTTCACCAACTGGACCATTTCTATTTTTTCTAATACATACATCTGTAAGTCATTTTTTATCTGTATCAGGATCATAATAATCTTCTCTATGAAGCATCATAACTGCATCAGCATCCTGTTCAATAGCTCCTGATTCTCTCAAATCAGAAAGTTGTGGTTTTTTATCAACCCTTTTTTCTACTTCTCTAGAAAGTTGAGATAAAGCTACAATTGGTATTTCAAGCTCTCTTGCTAATTCTTTTAGTCATCTAGATATTTCAGATATTTCTTGAACCCTATTTCCCGAATATCACGTAGATGTACCACTCATTAATTGAAGATAATCTATTATAACCAAATCCAATCATTCTTTTATTTTTAATCTTCTTATTTTTGATTTAATTTGTGGAATTGTTGTTGAACCTTTATCATCAATAAAAACTTTGGTTCAAGAAAGACTTTCCATCGCTTCTCATATATTTGAAAAATCTTCAGATTCTAACCTTCATTTGGTTATTTTTGTCATAGAAACTCAAGATGCAGTAGAAAGTATTCTATCAATAATTTGCTCAGAACCCATTTCCAAAGAAAATATAGCTACCGATTTCTTTTGTTTAATAGCAGCATGCTCAAGCAAATTAATAGCAAAAGCTGTTTTACCCATACTCGGACGAGCAGCTAAAATAAGTAATTCTCATGGTTTAAATCATCAAAGCATTTCATCCATATTATGATAACCAGACATTACTTTTTTATCATTTATTTTTTCTGGGTTATCCACTATCTCCATATAATCTTCTATTCTACTATCCAACAATTCTTTAATTGAATGAACCTGATCTGATGCCGTATCTTGTGTTAAATCAAATATTCTTTTTTCAATAGTTTGTAATATATCAAAAGTTTCTTTTTGTTCATAAACATCACCAATAATTCTTTGAGAAACTTTTAAAATATTTCTAAGTATTGATTTTTCTTTTACTATTTTTGCATATTCATCAGCTGAAGATGATGTCAACAAAAATCAAGAAAGTTCATATAAATAGTCGGTTCATCAAATAACATCAATTACTCCATCTTTTGTAAGTTGATCAGCTAATGTTAAAATATCAATAGTTTTACGAGCCGCCCAAAGTGTTTTTATTCATTTAAATATATATCAATGTTCTTTATGATAAAAATCTTCTGGTATCAATCAAATACCCTCACAAATATATAGCAGTTCAGAATCCATCAAAATACCAGAAAGAATACCTTTTTCTGCATCAAGATTATGAGGAGGTAATTTAATGTCTTCAAGGCTAACCATAATTTTTATAGTTCAAGAGGTAAATAGTAGAATAGATAAATAGATTTTAATTTTCTATCTCTATATGATCAAATATCTATGTAAGATATTCAAAATCTTTTTCAAGAGATTTTTTAAAAAAACTAGGTTTAACCTAGCTTTCCAACATTTTTTCCACATTTTTTCCCACAAAACTAGGTCCATAACTTTTTTGGATACTCTCAAGAAGATATTAATTTTTGTATAGAAGAAACAACCTCTGATTTATCTTCAGGATAAGTCACACCAAACCACGAGGAATTATTTGGTAAAACATTACAGATTATTTTGTTATTTTTTATAAGTTCATCTAAAACTGTTGGAATATAATACTCCGAAGTCAATTCTTGACCGTGATTTTCTAAAAACTTTTTAAATCAGATTTCTATATATTCCAAAATAGATGGCATAAATCAAAAAAAATTCATAGAAACTAGCGTTTCTGGCGAGAGATTTTTTGATTGATCATCTTCTATATAAATAATTTTTCAATCTTTTTTAAAAATATTTTTAGTTTCTACAATGTTTGATAACAAACCATTATTCGCTTCACAAATTCCACGATTAACACTACCAAAATCAGAAACTGTATTTTTAAGATAATATCAAACCAAAGCATAAGAATTTGGATCTTGATTTTTAATAAGAAATTCATTTATAGCAAAAAATGCTTCTCTACCATAAAAATCATCAGCATTTAATGCTACAAAAGGAGCGTCAATACAATCTTTTGCTACCAACAATGCGTGAGCTGTTCACCAAGGTTTAATTCTTCATTCTGGAACAGAAAATCAAGAAGGTAGTTTATCTAATTCTTGATAAACATACTCAACAGGTAAAAATTTTTCAAATCTATTTCAAAAAAACATTTTAAAATCAGACTCTATACTTTTACGTATAACAAATACAACCTTTCAAAAACCTGCTTTAATGGCATCAAAAATAGAATAATCAATAATAACTTCATTGTTTGGACCAATAGGATCAATCTGCTTTAAACCTCAATAACGACTACCCATACCTGCCGCCATAACTACCAATATTGGTTTTTTCATTAATTATAAACTAAAAAATAAAAAATAATCTAAGCAAGCTCCTTAAGCTTCTGTTTAGCTTTTTCATTACTTGGTTCATATTCTAAAACTCTAAAATAATATTTTTTTGCAGATCAATAATCTTGAATTTCAAGATACAAATCAGCTAATGTTAGAAGGTAAGATGGATTAGTTGGTCTCAATTTGACTATTTTTTCCATCATTTCAACCGCATCTTTTTTTCTATCTGTATTATACAATACTTCAACCATACTTATATAATATTTAGGGTTTGATTGATTAATTGATATAGCTTTATCTATAAGTAATTCCGCTGTCTCAAAATCACCAGTAATTAAATACATTTCTCATATTTGCCAAATAGCTTTATGATCCTGAGGATCTATTTCAATAATTTTTTTAAGCAAAGATAGTGCTTTTTTATAATTTCCAAGATTAAAATAAAAATCAGCCAACAATTTATTAAGATCTCTATCATTTGGTTCAATAGCCAATCACTCAATTATTTTCTTTTCATATTCGTCTAATTTTCATTCTTTTCTAAAAACCAATGCTTCATACACAATTTTTTCTATCATTTTTTTCTTTTTTTTGGAAAATTCTTTATCAACCAATTCTTCTAATGAAGGTTTATCTTTTTGAGGTTCTTGAGAAACATCTTCTCAAATAACATCCTGATCCTCTTCAGATAATTCTTCTGATTGATATGTATTTACCAAATTTTCCTGAATAATCTCGTTTTTTATTTTGTTTAAAATCTTTTCACTAAGTATTTTATTCCAAAAAATAAAAAAATACTTTGTTACATCCTTAAACAAAAAATAAAACAAAAAACCTATAGGAAACGATAACAAAATAATACTTAAGACAATCCAAGATACAACACCCAATTTCAGCATTATAAAATATTATAAATAAATTATTTTTTAATCACCTTTGTTATAAGGCTCAAAGGTACTCTAAAGAATCATCAATCTTTTGTTCTGACACTAACATCATTTGTCATAATATTATAAGAAGCAACAAAACCACACATTTCACAATTACTTTTCAAACAAACTTCAGATCATTTTTGTGGGAATTTTTTGCTTTCTTCTGCATATTGTTCTAATTCATACATAAGACAACATTTAAGTTTTCAACATCTTCATTTTAGTTTTTCAATATCCCTTCCTTCCAAGTTTTGTAAGACAATATTTTCTATTTCAATACTTGGTAAAGGTCTAGTACTTTTACAACAAAGTTGAATACCATTACAACCAACAATACAATCCGTTGCTGGAGACATTTTTACCATATCTCTAGCTCAAACCTGAAACAAAAAAATATTTTTATTTAACGTTTGTCTAAGTTCTTTTACAAACTCTGAAAACACATATCTTTCTTCTGCATAAAAATAAAAATAAATTTGATCAGCAAAAACATGATATCTTGCTGTAACAGGCGTTGATGTAGAAAAATACTTTTTAAACATTTTCTTAAATAATGGGAATATCTGCAAAGAAAAAGACTGTTGTTCATCAAAAAAATCTTTTTCTTCTCATTTCAATATACGATGAAAGATTCATTTTCTATCAGTAGCAATAGAATGTCACAAAAAAACTCAAATAGTTAAAGAGTTATTTCAGGTTTGGTCCGTTGTTTCATAAACAATTTTGTCTCATGATTTCAATTCTCAAAAAACATCATTATCTTTAATTTCCAAAACCACATTTTTATTTGTATACCAATCTAATACATAAGCTAAATTCATCTTAAATTGTTAAATATAAATTATTTCCATAAATTATTTCCATTATTTATTTAATATATTCTTCCATTAAAGATTCAAATTCTTCTCTAGTTAAATATTCTTTCTCCAATAAAGAAACAGAAAGTTTTTCAATAATTGATTTATTTTTTTTGATAATATCTTTTGATTTTTTATAACAATCTGACATATATTCATATATTTTATGGTCAATACGTTGAGATATTTCTTCACTATACGGCTTAACAAATCTATAATCATCTGAATCAACATCTCAATAGGAAATAGTTCAGAGTTTTTCATCCATACCATATTTAGTAATCATGTTTTTTATAATCAATGTAGCTTTTTCAAAGTCATTTGAAGCTCATGTTGTTATTTCTTCCTTTCAAAAGAAAATTTCTTCTGCAGCTCTTCATCAAAGCAAAGATACGATCTGATCTAAAAATTTTGCCTTAGAATATAAATTTTCATCTTCATTTGGGATCATCCATGTTACTCAAAGAGCATGTCATCTACGAACTATAGATATTTTCTCAACAGGATCAGTTTGCGGCAAAAAATAAGCTGTAACGGCGTGTCAAAGTTCATGCAAAGCAACTATTTTTTTTTCTTTTTCATTCATTGATTTTACCTTTTTCTCTGGTCACATAAGAACTTTTTCAAGTGCATATTCAAAATCTTGAACATCAATTTGTGCTCTAGCTTCTTTTGCTATTTTTAAAGATGCCTCATTAACAATATTTTCAATATCAGCACCAACCAATCAACTAGTTCTTTTTGCTAAAGACTCTAAAGAAACTTTGGAATTTATTTTTTTGTTTTTAAGATAATAACTAAAAATAGCTATTCTTTCTTCGTATGTTGGTCTAGAAACCATAATTTTTCTATCAAATCTACCAGCTCTAAGCAATGCTGGATCCAATATATCAGGTCTGTTTGTTGCTGCAATTACAATAATATTTGTTTTGTTATCAAAACCATCCATTTCAGTCAAAATCTGATTTAAGGTTTGTTCTTGTTCTTGATGTCATCAAGTATGTCAAACCCCCCTCTTCCTTCAAATAGCATCTATTTCATCAATAAAAATAATCGCTTTACCAGCAGCTTTTGCTTTTCCAAAAAGCTCTCTTACTTTTGCTGCTCACATACCAACCAACATTTCCATAAACTCAGAACCAGAAACACTAAAAAACGGAACATCTGATTCTCAGGCTACAGCCCTAGCCAAAAGCGTTTTACCAGAACCAGGTTCTCAAAAAAGCAAAACTCATTTTGGATGTCTAGCTCATACTTTATGGTATTTTTCTGGATTTTTTAAATAATCAACAATCTCTGACAATTCATTCTTAACTTCCTCCATACCTGCTACATCAGAGAATCTTGTTTTATGTTTTATTTTTGGTTCTAATTTACCAACTTTAACACTAAAAGGAAATCAAGATCATCCTTTTGGTAGCATAAATTTAAAAAACAATATGAACACAATAAAAAATATTAAAATTGGTCATATTTCTTCAAAAAATTTTTGTAAGAAAGATTTTGTTGTGTATTTTACATCCACCAAAACGGATCATGTCAAAGAGATACCAAGATCAGACAAAGAAGTATCCATTGGTTTTTTGGTAGAATAGGTATCAAAAACATGTTCAGTATAAGTTTTTTTTAGAGTCATCATAGATTTTGCATCTCACGAAGAAACATAAACATATCAAATCAAATCAACAGCATCTTTTAATTCTATTTTTGAAAATTCATTATTTTTATAACGTTCAAGAAAATTGTTTAATGATACTTCTTCCTCATTTTCAACAACTTGAACAACATCTCACACTATTTCATAGTTTTTATAAAGCTGTAAAAGCCCGCTCACAACAACAACAAAAAAAACAAAAAAAATAATTCACTTTTTCATATCATATATAGTAATAATTAAATATCTTGCAAAAATTAACTATATAAAAAAGAATTTGAAAAGCAATTAAAATTGATTTAAACAAACAAATACATAAACTAAAAGTATGCAAACATTCAAAGACCAATTAAGAACAACAAACAAATATATAACAATATTGGAAAGCAATGGAATAAAAAGCATAAAAGACCTTCTCCAATATTTTCCTAGAAGTTATGAAGATAGAAGCTTTATAAAGCCACTTTCAAAGTTAAGTATAGATGAGAAATGAACAGCAACAACCAAATGAAAAATTATTGAAAAAATTTTCTCACCAAGAAGATGAAAAAAAGTATATGAATTTATATTTTCTGATGAACAGTGAGAAATATGAAAAATAAACATATTTAACTCATGATACCTTGCAAATAAAATAAAAAAAGACAAACGATATATTATAATTTGAAAACCTTTTATTAAATTATGAAAATATATATTTAATCAACCTGAAATTATTGAGACATCAGATACAATGATAGAAGAATCAAATATTCCAAATATGGGAAGAATATATCCAATTTATTCAGAATTATACGGAATAAAACCAGGTTGGTTCACAGAAAAAATACGAACATGTATAGAAAAAACAAATACAATTTTTGATGAATACTTACCAAAAGATTTTTTAAAAAAATACAATCTTTTGTGAGTGCATGACACAATAAAAAATATTCACTTTCCAGAAAATTATGATTTACAAAAAGCGGCATTAAAAAGAATATTTTTTGATAGATTACTTAGAGTTCAATTACATTCATTAATCCAAAAGGAAGAATACGAAAAAACATCTTTAAAAAAGTTTGATGAATCAGATCCTCGTCGAGAAATCATAAAAAATTTTATAGACAAATTGCCCTTTACATTAACAAATGCCCAAAAAAAAGTAATTAAAAATTGCATAGAATCAATACACAACACAAAACCTATGATGGCTTTGTTACAATGAGATGTGTGAAGCTGAAAAACAATTGTGGCTGCAATTATTGCTTATTATATACACAAATTGAAACAAAAACAAAGTATTTTTATAGCACCTTTAGAGGTCTTAGCAAATCAACACCATAAAACACTAGCTAAATTGTTTTTACCTTTATGAATACGTATAGAATTACTTACCTGATCAACACCAAAAAACCAAAAAGAAAAATTAAAAAAAGAAATAAAAGAATGAAAAATTCAAATAATTATATGAACACATGCCCTTTTACAAGAAGATGTTGGTTTTGCCAATCTCTGATTTGTAGTAATAGATGAACAACACAAATTTTGAGTAAGACAAAGAGCTGTTTTCAAAAAGTTTTGAAATCCAGATATATTACAAATGAGTGCTACACCAATACCAAGATCAATGGCTTTAGCATTTTTTTGAGAATTTGACGTTCACATTATAGATGAATTACCAAAATGAAGAAAACCAATAACAACAAAAATAATTTCTGAAAACGAATATAAAAAATTAAAACCACGAATTGTTTCAAAAATAAAAGAAAATCAAAAAGTTTTTGTTGTCACACCTCTTGTAGAAGAATCAGAGAAACTAGAAGAAGTAAAAGCAGCTACATCAGAATATCAAGAAATAAAAACATTATACCCAGAATTAAAATGAAAAATATGATTAATTCATGGTAAAATGAATTCAAAAGAAAAAGAAGAAACTATGATAAAATTCAAAAATTGACAATATCGTCTACTTGTGTCTACAACAGTAATAGAAGTTGGTGTTGACATACCAGAAGCCACAATTATGATTATCAAAAATTCAGAAAGATTTTGACTTTCACAACTTCACCAATTAAGATGAAGAATAGGAAGGTCAGATTTAAAATCATATTGTTTTCTAGAAACAAAGAAAAAAACATGAGATAGCTACAAAAGACTTCAAGCTATGGAAGAAACAAACGACTGATTTAAATTAGCAGAACTTGATCTAAAAAACCGCTGACCTTGAGAAATACTTTGAACAATTCAAGCTTGACAGACAGATATTCCAATAGAAATTTTATCAGATTTAAAATTTATAGAAAAAATTCAAGAATGAGCAAAATATTTATTAACAAAATACCCAAAATTAAAATGATTAGACAAACTACAAAGATATCTAAATGAAAAAATTTGAGATATTTTAGCTTAATTTCCAATTTATAGGAGTTTTTCAACAAGAAAACAAATAATCATTTGATTTTGAAAAATGTTTACATCCAAAAAATCATTTATAAGCAGAAAATGGTGAAGGATGTGCAGCCTGCAACACCAAGTGTTTATCTTGATTTATCAACTCAATTTTCCCCTGCGCATAAGCTCCCCAAAGAATAAAAACCAATCAAGTTTTTTCATCCGATAACTTTTTAATAACCGAATCAGTAAATTGTTGCCATCAAGCATTTTTATGTGAATTAGGCGTATCTTTTCTCACCGTCAACGTAGCGTTCAAAAGAAAAACTCATTGCTTTGCCCAAACAGTAAGATTTCACGAAGTTGGTGGTATAAAACATGGTATATCATTTACCAATTCTTTGAAAATATTTTTGAGTGAAGGGGGAAGGCGGATTCCATGTTGCACAGAGAAACAAAGACCATGAGCTTCCCCCTCTCCATGATATGGATCCTGTCCCAAAATAACTACCTTTACATCACCAAAAGGAGTCTGATTAAATGCATTAAAAATATCAGAAGATTTTGGATAAATTATATTTCATTGTTTTTCTTCCTTCTTCAAGAACTCTTTAATGTTTTTAAAATAGGGTTTTTGAAATTCATCGCCAAGAACTTTTTTCCAAGAAGAATGAATTTGAATAGATTCGAAATTAATCATAGAAAAAATTATTCATTAAAACAACATCATCAGATTACTAATCCAGCATTTTTTTACAACAAAAAAATAGCTACCCATCATCAATGAATAGCTATTCCAATACTTATTTATTTTTTACATTTACAATGAGTCAACTCTGCGTAAGCAACAAATACTGCTGAAAGTCAAACCAATGAATATACCACGCGAGAAAACACTGACATATCACCAAATATCCAAGCAACCAAATCAAACCCAAAGAAACCAACCAATCCCCAATTAAGTCAACCAACTACCAAAAGTAGTAATGCGATAATATAAACGTTTTTCATAACTATATGTATTAAAAGATAAAAAACATAATAATTGTTTTTCATCAAAGATCTAAGCTAAATCAAAGATCATTGTACCAACTTGTAATTCATAATAAGATATGATTATAAAATCAAAAATCAAAAAAAAAATTTAATTTACAAAAAAACAGGGTATGAGGGATTTGAACCCCCGACACGTGGCTTTGGAGACCACTGCTCTACCAAACTGAGCTAATACCCTATTTTTATTCAATCCAATAAGCCTGATTCTGTAATATTTGGAATTTATCTAAGCCAACATATAGTTAGCATCTGCACTTCCACGCAATACTGCGCAACAAGCTTGCACCAGCTATGGTTTACCACTCGAACACCTATCAGGTGAACTGAGAAGAAGTATCCCGCTTTAGCGGGAATCTTCACGTTGCATCTTTCCCCTGCCGAAACAAGGTAGTTTTCGTTTCTGTGGCACTTTCATTTAACATGATTCAACACCCATAAGGTGTTAGCTTTTTTATGGTGTCAGGACTTTCCTTCCCGCTTTAGCAGGATACCAAATAGACTGAACAAAGATGACTTTTAAGGAATTACAAAAAAAATGCAACAGAAAATGCGGCATTAGCCGCATCTATAATTATTCCAATATGTTTTCACTATTTTCTGGTTTCATCAAAGGAAACATCACCACATCTCTCAAATTATCTTGCTGAGTCAAAATAGCCAATATTCTCTCTAATCCCATACCAAATCAACTTTGTGGAGGCATACCGTATTCCATAGACATTACAAAATCATCATCCCCTGCTGTTGCTTCTTCGTCTCATTTTTGTGCAGCTTCAGCTTGCTTATCAAAATTTTCTTGTTGTAAAATTGGATCTACTAACTCAGAATAAGCTTTACAAATTTCCCATCAATTTACCAATAATTGAAACTGTTCGACAATACCAGAATCCTTATCAGAAATCCTAGCCAAAGGCTGCATAATTACTGGATAATTATAAATAAATGCTGGTCAAATAATTTTTGGTCTCAATACTTTTTTATATAAATAATCTATCAAAGTAGTTGTTCCCATACCGTCCATTCTCTCAAATTCAATTCATTTTACTTTAATATCAGCCCTAAGTTTATCAGAATCATCCATTCAATATTGTGTAATATCAATACCTGAAGCTTCCAAAATTCATTTTGTATAATCAATTCTTTCCCATGGAGTTGTAAAATCAATATCTCTTATTTCTCACTCTTTATCCTTTACCTTTAAAATTTTTGGTAATCCTAATTTTTCAAAGAAATAATCAAACATTTTTTCTGTAAATTTCATATTATCTTCATAATTCCAATACACAGCATAATGTTCTACTTGAGTAAACTCTTGAAGATGAGAAGGATCAGAACCCTCATTTCTAAAATCTTGTCCTATTTCAAATACTTTTTCAAATCTCCCTACCGTTGCTTTTTTCAAAGAAGTCTCAAAAGCTATTCTCAAATACACATCCGTATCATAATCATTGTGATGAGTAATAAACGGCTTTGCTGCTGCCCCACTAGCAGCATTTCCAAGTATTGGAGTCTGGATTTCTACAAATCATTCTTGTGTATAAAAATCCCTAAGTGTTTTATAAAATTTTGATTTAAATAAAAATCTCTGATAAGATTCTGAATTCATTGTCATATCCAAATATCTTTTTCTATAAATATCTTCTTGGTCTTGTAATCCATGAAATTTTTCTGGAAGAGGCCTAATTGCTTTTGCCAAAAAAGTAAAAGCAGAAACAAAAATAGTTAATTCTCATTTATGTGTTTTAAAAACCTCTCATTCGATTCATATAAAATCTCAAACATCTACCATTTTTTCCATAAATTTATATGCTGTCATTCAATCTTGACTTCAATCCTGTAATATATTTATTTTTTCTTCTCATTTAATAAAAAAACAATTTTCTCTATGAAACATTAGTTGTATTTGCGCAGTACTATCAAGCAATTTTACAAAAGCTAATTTTCCATGACTACGATAAAGCATAACTCTACCAGCAGTTTTTACTTGCAAAACAGGATTTAAAATAACATCATTTATATCACGCAATTCTTTATTCTCATATTCTTTTATAACATCAGAAACAAGATTTTTTTTATCAAAACTCTGTGCATAAGGAATAATTCCCATACTTTTCATTTTTTCAACTTTAGCAATACGAACATCACGTTCTGATTGTTGTAAATTTGTCATAGCAATATGTATATCAATAAATAAAATCAGAT
>Ga0334896_1001655_pt1 | contig 17977 bp, 17 predicted proteins | sample GraSluR3_MG_8_FD_207734 | JGI IMG/M metagenome (GOLD analysis project Ga0334896, IMG submission 207734) | Sludge microbial communities from methane-producing bioreactor in Wageningen University, Netherlands - Granular Sludge_27_06-R3 | ecosystem: Engineered > Bioreactor > Anaerobic >... | reverse complement strand
GCATTGGGATAAGAAGAACCTCAACATTCTTTTCATCTATGATTTCCTGAAGTCCCTTGCTAATTTCCCGGGCTAGATTTCTGTCATCCTTCCAGTACCTGACTGAGACCCCCACAAGAGGCTTTTTTGGATATATCCCCTCATTTACAAATATCTGGTTGACCCTGTTGTTGTCTGCAGCCTCCAATGTGAACACCGGGTCGGCTGTGACCTTAACATTCCTGTTTGTTACACCCATCCTTTCAATGTACTCAAGGGACCCCCTGTCCCTTAAGGTAATCTGCTGGACCCTGTTCAGTGTGTTCTTTGTCAGGAAACGGTTAAATGGCTTGTTCACAGGTCCTATCCCATTGGCATAGACCATTACCGGCTTTTTCAACAGAAATGCCAGCCTCATCAGTGCAAGATAGTACAAGAGTGACCTTGTTGATGTGACATCCTGAAGCAGACTTCCTCCACCGCTGATAAGGATATCAGAATCCCTGAGGGACTTGTAGACATCCCTTATCTTGAACCGGTCTGAGGAAACCACCGGACATATGCTTTCAGTTTTGTCAGGATCCTTCGAGAGGACATTTATCCTCACAAGTCTGTTGTATTCCTTCATATCCTTCACTATTGCCTTTAGTATGGCATCATCTCCGCTGTTGTCAAAGCCAAAATAACCGCTCATGACCACATTGGGGCCTCCATGAAGTATTTTCTCATAAATTCTTATATGAGACTCAGCCATGGCGGCGTATGAGAACTTTCTTCTTACAGCCATAAAAAGCTTTCTGCCCATTTCCTCCCTTAGTTCTTCATCCCTGATGAGCTTCAGTAGGCGGTCCCTTAGTATAACCTCGTTTCCAACGGGAACCAGGTAGCCGTTCTCACCGTTTTCAACAAGCATATGGACTCCTCCCACCTGGGTGGTGACAACTGGCTTCATCATTTTTGCACCTTCAAGTATAACATAGGGGAAGCTTTCGCTGACGGAGGTAAGGGTATTTATGTCAATTGCATTGAAGAAGGAATATGGATCCTGCACATAGCCCAGGAATTTAACCTTATCCTGGATTCCATACCTTCTTGTAAGCTCCTGAAGATACTCCGTCTCCCCACCTTCACCGGCAATTAGGAAGGTGGCATCCTCCTCCTGAAGAACAAGCTTGGCAGCCTCAATAAAGGTCACGTGATCCTTCACCTTGTCAAGCCTTGCAGCAATGCCAACAAAGGTTTGCCCTCTGTTCTCAATGCCGTATCTTGCCAGAAATTCTTCCCTGGGTACGTAGCTTTCCTGGGAATCACAGTCAATGCCGTTATAGGTAACAAAAATCCTGTCCCGCCTGAAGCCCCTGTCCACCAGCATCTTTCTGAACAGGTCTGACACCCCTATATAGTAGTCAAAGCGTCTCAAAGCTATTGTGTTCAGGGTCGTATATACAAGCCTTTTGTAAAAGTTGTCCTTGAAGTCAAGCTTGTAGTCGCTATGGATTGTTGTGATAAATGGTTTCTTTACCTTGCCTTTAAGAAACTGTGCAATGAAATTTGCCCTTGCCCCATGGCAATGGATCAGATCATAGCCCTTCTCCTGGATCTCATCCACCAATCTGCTGATGATGGTCAGGTCGGACCTGCTCTTTTGCTTGAATACCTTGATAGGTATTCCCGCCTTTACCACGTCATCGTAAAAGGTGTCTTCAATAAAGCAAATTATCTGTGCATCAATTTCCTTGTTCAATCCTTTTAGCAGGGCTATAATATGTGTCTTAGCACCACCTGTATCGCCACCGCTTATTAAGTGAAGTACCTTCAATGGTATTCTCCTTTCATCCTATTCAGCCTCTCCGCTAGGACTGTAGGTATTAATTAGTGCCACTGTTATCCAGAAGTACGCTATCATTGCAGGAACCTCAAAAATATTTTCAACAAAGTTCTGTGCAAGCACTCCCATTGCCCCTGCAAAAAGTCCAATCACCATAATCTTATACCTAAGAACAGTCTGACTTCTGATTATTCTTGCTGTGGATACAATAAACGAAATAATCACGAACAGTAGTGCCCCTATTCCATAGATTCCCATCTCAGTCAAGGTCTTCAGGTAATAGTTGTCCAGGTAGAAGGGTGTAAGGTTATTGTTCATGGCGACGGCTCCACCGTATCTCCCAAGACCCATTCCAAAGGTTGTGTCCCTTCTCCATATCTCCAGTCCTATGTTCCACCTGTAGAGCCTTCCACCGGCTGCCGATTTCATAAGGTACACAGGAGACAGCATATAGAGGAGTCTGTCGGATAATGCTCCTCCAAACAACACGAATGCCCCTCCAAGACCTGCAAATGGAATTATCAGCTTGGGAACAAGTATTATTACGAATATTCCCGCTGCGAAGGCAAATGCAAGCCAAGCACCTCTGGACATTGTGAACAGAAGTCCCGCAATCATTACAAGGGAAACCCCTCCATAGTAGACCTTCCCCATGATAGTTTCTGCAGCAAGTGCCATAGCCACTCCAATTGGTATATAAAGAACAAAGATCACTCCAAGTATATTGGGGCTACCAATTATGGAAAATGCCCTGGTTGTAATGTTTTCAGCCGTATCAACCCAGTTTCCAGGCATGGGTACCTTAACAAGGTATTGATAAATCGCATGCAGCCCCAGAAACAGACCAAGAGCCATCATAACATTCATTACTCTTTCTGAATCCCTTATGGTCCTGATATACTGAGTTGCTATGAAGTACCACAGAATGTGCTGGAACACTGACCTGAAACCCTCAATGGCAATCCCGAGATCAGGAGCCTTGATGAGAACGTGGCTAACCCCGAGGATGATGTAGATTATGACAGGAAGGTCCATGGGACCAAAATTGTACCTTATCCTTCCACCGCTGGCAATTCTCTTGAGTATGAAAACTCCTGCCATAAACAGAAGAAGCAGCTCATCCCACACGGATCCAAGCATATTGATTACTGGAAGCCTTCTTACAACATAATCCACCGCCACATAGAGAACCGGCAGCAGCATCAGCAGGTCCGACCACTTGGGTGAGTTAAAGGCCGCAGAGAAGCCTTTGTAGATTAAACTGTTTCCCAGTATCCCTCCAGCTTCTGATGGTCTGGCCAGGGATTTATCTTCCTTCAGTGACCAACCAAGGAGTTTGCTCCCTTTTACCCCTGTATGAATCTTTTCTTCAATCATCCTTGCAAGGTTATCAAGCCTCGCAAGCAATCTGTAGAAGAGACTGCTGTATATCCAGGATTTGTGCTCCTTCCTGGCGGCATTCCCATCCTTGTTCAGCTCCATGCTGAATATGAAGCTGTTTTCCGCAAAATATTTAATTTTCATAAGCAAGCCTATAAAAAAGCTGTTTTTTAAGGTATCTTTGATTCCCATACTAATTCACAACCTCTATGGTCTCTATCTGCCCCTTAAGTCTATAGAAGTCACTTTCAATGAAAATTATCTTGCCCTGTCTTATTTCCTGGGCACCAAGCTTATAGCTCATACTCTCATAGGGAAGGGTTCCCTCTATCGTCACCCTTGCCTCCTCCATTGTTGGATCAACTGACCTTACCGGATTACCCTCCCAGTCCAGATTGGTTTCATAGACTGGCACTATCTCAACATGGACAACCTCTGCCTGAAGGTACTGCTTTGTTTCACCAATAGTGTCTCCAATGTTGATGGAATCAAGGTATCCCTTTTCATATGGTATGGATGCAACAAATCTGACCTGTACTGATTCAGCCGATGACCCTATGTCCTCGATGTCCTTGCCCATGATTTTTATTGCAGACAAAAACAAAAGCAGTACAATGGCTGCGACAAATATCAAATCCAAAATATTTATCCTGTTAAATACCTTACCCTCTTTATTTATTATCTTCATTGTCCCACCTCAATACTCTTTATGTCGCTCATTGCCTCAAACTCTGTGGTTTTGAGCACAAATGTAAGACCTACCTTGACTTCCTGGCCACCAAGGTCCATGTACGGTCCGCTGGTTACAACCTGGGCATCAATTACCGCCCGAAGGGTTACCAGATCCTGACTTTCAAAAACCTGAGCCTCCCCCTGGCTGTTAACTGCCTTTATTTCCATGGGTCTGGTATCTATCTCTCTTATTGTTGCATTCTGAATTCTATATTGGGAAAATATCTGGTCCCCCACCTTAAGGTCTGTAACCATATCAGGCTTCAGTTCATCAACCTCAACAGTCATTACAATATCCCTTGTGTTGGATGGTCCGGCTGAAATTCCTCCAGTTAACCTCTCCCTGTTAAGGAACAATACCGCTGCTGCAATCACCAGGACCACAACCACCGTATCGATCCAATTCCACTTTCTCTTCATAATTTGCCCCTTTCTACCTCTTCTCTTGGAGTTGCTCCAAAAATATTTCCGCAAGTTTTCCAGTCTGGGATTTCCTGCTGTATTTCCTGACATTATCCCAATCAGGGCTGTGTTCAATATTACCCTGCTTCCACTGGCTGTAATACTCCACTAATGTTTCTGCAACCCCTGATATATCCTCAGGATCCACAACAGTCCCTGTCTTGGTTTCCCTGATGACCTGGGCAGCAACTCCATCCTCTGGAACGATTGCCAGCACAGGACGGTCAGAGCGTATATACTCAAATATCTTACCTGTGTAGAAGTTTCTTGAGCCCTTGCCCTTGCCTATTACCAGAAGAATTATGTCTGAATTGAAAAGCATCTGTATGCTCTCCTTGTGTGGGAGATATCCATAGGATTTTATCTGCCCTTCCAGATCATATTTTGCTGCATAGGCGTCTATAACGGAATCGTATATATTCCCAACAATCCGTATTTCCAGATCCTTCCTTTCAATTTCTCCCTTTTGGATGGCAAGCTTCAGGCCATCCATGAATTCGTCAAGGTTTCGTCTGCCATAAAGTGACCCGGTATAGGTCACAACAAATTTATTTCCGCCGTCCCTTTCATTTTTAAGGCCTTGAAAGTCTTCCTCATCATACCCGTTTGGGATAAAGGTGGATCTTCCCAGAAGAGAGCTGTTGTCTGCGACAAAATTCTCGAGCATCAGGGGGGTGTTGGTAATGAAATAGTCACATCCCTCAGTTACCTGAAGCTCCATTCTCTTTTCTCCCTTGAACTTGATCCTTTTATAGATGCTGTCCCTGTGGTAGGGATTGTTGGTCCATTCATCCCTGAAGTCTGCGACCCATTTTATGTCTGTCAGATTCCTCCTTAAATACAAGCCCAATAGATGGGATGAATATGGAAAGGATGTGGAATAGACCAGCTTGATTCCCTCCTCTTTCACCATATCAAGCACCTTGTCCCTATTGAGCAGATACCAAAAATATTCAGAATCTGGGGACATTATTCTCGTGCCCAAAAATTTCATGGGCAGCCTTAAGATCCCTTTCCTGTTTACGGTGTCATAGGGCTTGAGTCTCTTTATTTCAACATTATCTGGAATGTCCTCCAAAAGGCTCCAATCACTTAGGTCAGCCACATGTTCCTTTGTAACCACTACCGGTTCAAAGTCGAAATCCCCAAGATACTTGACGAATTTTGTTGTTCTCTGAACCCCGGCTCCTCCCATTGGAGGGAACTCATTTGCTATTATCAATACCTTCTCCATCAGTTACCCCTGCCTAATACCGTTACCTGAAACCCTCCCTGGGCAAGTTCCTTTTGATTCAGGTAGTTCCTCGTATCATAAACCTTTTTACTCTTCATAAGCTTACCAAGCTCCGAAAAATCAAGTGTGCTGTATTCGAAATGATTTACACCCAACACTATCAGGTCTGCATCCTTTACAGTATCCTCAATTTTGTCATAAAGTCTTCCGCTGTAGGGGAATACCTCCCTGTCAACGTGTGGATCGTGAATAGCAACCTGCAGCTTGGTCCTTTGAAGCAATCCATCCACCAGCTTAAGGATTGGACTTTCCCTTGTATCGTCAACATCCGGCTTGTATGTCACCCCAAGTATTGCAACCTTTGCTTCCTCATCCTGAACAAGCTGGAGGATCCTGTGGAGTACCTTGTCAGGCATTCCATCATTTATGTCCCTGGCCTGTCTGATAAGCCTTCCTTCAGGATGGTTCTCTATGACAAACCATGGGTCAACTGCTATACAATGGCCTCCTACCCCTGGACCTGGCTGATGAAGGTTGACCCTTGGATGCTTGTTTGCAAACCTGATTACCTCCCAGGCGTCTATTCCCATGTTCTCAGCGAGGATTGCAAGCTCGTTTGCAAGTGCTATGTTCACATCCCTGAAGGTGTTCTCCATCAATTTGCACATTTCTGCAGTCTTGGAATCCGTGGTATAGATTTCACCCTTTACAAAGGTCCTGTAAATCTCCTTTACTGCCTCTGTGGATTCAGGATTTATTCCCCCTATAATCCTGTCATTCTGTACCAGCTCCTGGATGATCTTTCCGGGAAGTACCCTTTCAGGAGAGTGAGCCACAAATATTTCCTCTCCTATCTTTAGCCCTGACCTGGCAAGTATGGGAGCCACCATTTCCTCAGTTGCTCCCGGTGGCGATGTGGATTCAAGAACCACTATGTTCCCAGGCTTCAGGTGAGGTGCAATTTCCTCAGCTGCACTCTCCACATAGCTCATATCTGCCTTTTTATCCTCGGTAATTGGAGTTGGTACAGCGATTATGAAGACATCGGATTCCTCAAGGGAGGATATTCCCCTTAGCCTTCCCGCACTTACCATTTCATTAACAAGGTCTGACAAGCCTGGTTCCTCAATTATTATCTCTCCTTCGTTCAGGGCATTAATGACCCTCTTGTTAAGGTCATAGCCCAGTACGTCCATTCCAGCCCTTGCCATTACTGCAGCTGTGGGAAGTCCAATGTAACCAAGCCCTACGATTGTTACTCTCTTATCTTTCATAAATATACCTCCAAATTGGTCCTTCCATGGACCTATCTAATATTATATGCTCCACGGACCATGACAAATGTCTTGTCCTTGGTTACAAATATTCCCCTACCATCACTTCTGGGTACTATCAACATATGGTTTGTTGGAACATTGCCGCCATCTGCAATGTCAGTACCAGCAGTAACATCTGAAAGTCCCCCAAGTCTTGAAGCTATGGCAACAGCCTCTCCACTTCTCTTTATGATCTCGGTTCCAGCCTCCCCTTCAAGGACCTGTCCGCTTTGAAGCTCAACAACCACAAGAGCATCCCCCGCCACTGGCGCTTCAGTTCTGTCATCAAGCTTTTCATCTATGTAATCCCTTATTTCCTCAAGCTTTATATTCAGATAGCTTAAGGATACTATGGGATCTGATTCACTTCCCGGCTCGGAAAATACAACGGTTGATCCAAGCAATAGTCCTGCCACTCCCAGAGTCACAATTGTCTTTTTAAATTTCATATAAACACTCCTCGCATAATTTGGATTGGTTTTTCGTTTCATAGTTAGCCAAATTACATTATACTATAAATAGACGGTAAATGTCACCCACATCTGGCCATTGTGTGCTTATTATGTGGAATTATTGTATGGGAGGGATTTTATTGAAGGAGCTATCCAAGGTAACGCAGAACTACCCTGCATCTGGAATCAGAAAGATGTTTGAGCTTGCAGGGAAGTATGACAATGTAATAAGCCTTACAGTTGGTGAGCCTGCATTTGACACACCTGCAAACATCAAGAATGCTGCAAAAATGTCATTGGACAACAATAATACTCACTATGTATCAAATGCAGGTATCCCAGAACTGAGAAAGGCAATTGCAGAAAAATACAACAGGCTGATTGGAGAGCATTACACCCATGATAATGTTATGGTTGCAATTGGCGGGATGGAAGCAATATTCCTGGCTTTATTGGCAACTGTGAATCCCGGTGACGAGGTTCTGATTCCTGATCCAGGATATCCCAATTACGAGGGACAAACAGTGATTCTGGGGGCCAAGGCCGTAAAGGTTCCCATCTATGAGAAGCATAGCTTCAATATCCAGGCAAAGGACATCGAAAATGCAATCACCGAAAAGACTAAGGTATTGATACTTAATTCACCTAGCAATCCGCTGGGCTCTGTCCTGTCAAGAGACGATCTGGCAGAAATAGCGGAGGTCGTAAAAAAATATGATCTATTTGTAATTTCCGATGAAGTTTACGAAGAAATCATATTCGATGGCCATAGGCACCACAGCATCTCTCAGTTTCCCGAGATTAGAGAAAATGTCCTGGTGATCAACAGCTTGTCAAAAACATATGCAATGACAGGCTGGCGAATAGGCTATGTTGTAGGCTGCCAAAAAATCATTGGCTCAATGCCTAAAATCCAGGAGGGCATCGCCTCCTGCGTTTCTCATTTTATTCAGGATGCTGCAGTGGAGGCCATTGAAAACAGTGGAGAATCTGTGAAATACATGCAGGAGGAATACTCCAGAAAAAGAGACATTGTCATTGAGGAGATTAACGGCATAAAAGGTCTTGAATACAAGGGATCCCCAGGAAGCTTCTATGCATTTGTAAACATAAAAAGCTCAGGAATGACTTCACAGGAATTTGCGGAGAGGCTGGTTGTTCAGGAGCAGGTTCTTGTGGTTCCCGGATCGGCCTTTGGCTCCATGGGAGAAGGCTATGTAAGGATTGTATTTGCAGGGTCTGATAATGACCTGCGAGAAGCCTTTAAACGAATTAATAGATTTATGGAGTCTTTGAAAAAATAACTTTAGCTTAAATTGACGGGGGCAGAATTCTGCCCCCGTCATTAGGTTACACTATCTTTGTACTCGACCCGACCCGTCTCCACCCATAAGGGCTTTTACCTCAGATGGACTAACCAGATTGAAGTCTCCGGGTATTGTATGCTTCAATGCCGAAGCCGCCACTGCAAACTCAAGGGCCTCCTGAATTGGTTTTTCAGTAACCATTCCGTATATGAGTCCACTTGCAAAGGAGTCTCCTCCACCAACCCTGTCCACAATATGTACATGGTATTTCTTTGAAAGGTAGGATTTTTCTCCGTCAAATATGGTTGCAGACCACCCGTTGTCTGATGCTGAATGGCTTTCCCTTAGGGTTGATGCCACATATTTAAAGCCGAACCTCTCCATCAGCTGTTTGGCAACCCCTTCATATTCCAAATGGTCTATTATCCCTGAGTTCACATCTGTACCGCTTGCCTTGATTCCAAATACCTTTTCAGCATCCTCCTCATTTCCTATGCAGACATGGACATACTTCATAAGCCCTGACATTACCTCATTTGCCTTCTCTGAGGTCCACAGCTTCTTTCTGAAGTTAAGATCCACAGACACTGTCAATCCCATTTCGTTGGCCATCCTGCAAGCCTCCAGTGTCAATGCTGCCGCCTTGTCACCAAGGGCAGGTGTTATCCCTGTGAAATGAAACCAGTCTGCCCCATTGAAGATTTCCTCCCAATTGAAGTCTGACGGATCAGCCTGTGAAATTGACGAGTACCTTCTATCATAGATCACCTTTGACGGCCTCTGGGAAGCACCACTTTCCAGAAAATATATTCCCAGCCTGTCACCTCCCATTGCTATATGGTCGGTGACGACTCCATACCTTCTAAGGGAATTAATTGCACTCTGCCCTATTTCGTTGTCCGGGACCTTTGTCACAAACCTGGCTTCCAGACCATAATTTGCAAGGGATACGCACACATTGGCCTCTCCACCCCCGTAGTTTACATCAAAGCTGTCTGATTGGACAAACCTGTTAAAGCCCGGCGTAGAAAGCCTTAACATTATCTCACCTAAGGTAACCACCCTTTTCATTACAGATTCCCCCCTTTTTCAGCTCTGGCTGCCTTTATTTTTTTAACAAACTCAATTGCCGTCTTCTTAACCTTGTCATAATCTCCGGTCTTGGCACCTGATGTAAGCTCTCCACCCACTCCAACAGCTATACAACCATTACTGATCCACTGGTCCACATTCTCAAGGTTCACTCCCCCAGTTGGCATCAAAGAAGCTTGTGGCAAAGGTCCCTTGACTGCCTTTATATAATCCGGCCCAACAACACTTCCAGGGAATACCTTGATAACATCTGCCCCTGCTTCCATGGCTCTTATTATCTCAGTAATGGTCATGCACCCTGGCATGTAGGGAATCTGGTATCTGTTGCAGAGTCTTGCGGTATCCTTGTCAAACCCAGGGCTTACAATATACTCAGCACCTGCAAGTATTGCAATTCTTGCTGTTTCACTGTCAAGAACCGTTCCGGCTCCAATTATCAATTCTTCCTTGGGGATTGACCTTCTCAATTCCTCAATCACCTTGGCAGCTCCCGGTACCGTAAAAGTAATTTCGATAGCGGGTATTCCTCCGGCAATGCATGCTCTTGCTATTTTTTCTGCAGTTTCCCAATTGTCAGCCCTTACCACCGCAACAATTCCTGCCTCCCATATTCTGGTCAGGGTATTGATCCTTTGAATCATACTTATCACCTACCATAATTATTTTAGTTCTGTTCTGCAATACACCGTTTCATAGTGATTCTATCAAGCTATGATGCATTAATCAATTAAATCTTTGCGGCTGTGTTGCTGTTTTACCATTGGATTAAAAAAGCAGCTCCGGAATTACAAAACTCCGAAGCTGCTTTTTATCCATGCTGGAATCCATATAGGCAATATTGCCAAGGGGTGATTCCCGTCCATGAATATAATATGTAGGAGGATCCTTCTAGTTTCCAAGGCCAACACTGATTTTAAGTGCCTGGTCGACCTTTCTCATCATATCCTCATCAAACTTACCAATCTTCTCTCTAAGCCTTTTTTTGTCAATGGTCCTAATCTGCTCAAGCAGCACCACCGAATCCTTTGGAAGACCGAAATCCTGTGCTGTTATTTCAACGTGGGTCGGGAGTCTGGCCTTATTGATCTGAGAGGTGATGGCGGCAATGATGATTGTGGGACTGTACTTGTTCCCCACATCATTCTGTACTACCAGAATCGGCCGTACACCACCCTGCTCAGAACCAATAACCGGGCTCAGGTCGGCATAATATATGTCTCCTCTCTTCACTATCATAGCTTTTCATACTCCAGTGAAGATTCATATCCCATCAGGTCAGAAATGTCTTCCTCAAGACCCATTTCAGCGAGGGTTATGTTTAACTGGTTTACCTCGAGATACCCTCTCATAAACTCTCGGTATTTTTTGCAGTGGAACTCGCTGTGATTGCATAGGGCAACCACTTTGTCAAAAAGCTCCAAGTTATCTTCTATAACCATAGGGAGACAATCGTCTCTTTCGCTCATTCGGTTAACCCCCCCTTTCATGTGTACTTAGAGAAATATCAGTGTATTTTAATTATATCGCTATAATAAAAACCATGTCAATGATTCATTGTCTATCCCAGCAAATAATCAAGGGTCTTAATTACCTTTCCCTCTTTTTTATATACCCTTGGAAGCCTTCTGCTCATCATGCATATGATTTCGTAGTTTACTGTGCCCAACTTATGGGCCACCTGCTCCACGCTAGGATAGTCCTCCCTGCCTTCTCCAAAGAAGATTACCTCATCACCAATTTCCACATCTGGAATATGGGTGACATCCAGCATAAGCTGGTCCATGCATATCTTACCAGCAACAGGAGCTATCCCACCACCTACATAGGCTTCAGCCTTTCCTGTAAGCATTCTGGTATAGCCATCTGCATAGCCAATTGGAACTGTTGCAATTATGGATTCCCTTGGTGCCTTGTAGAGATGACCATAGCTGATGCCGGTTCCCTCAGGCACTGTCTTTATGTTTGAAACTACTGCCTTAAGGGTCATTGCAGGCTTCAGCTTTATTCTTGACTTGTCCACTTCCTCAGATGGATAGTAGCCATAAAGCATTATGCCAGGCCTTACCATATCAAGATTGTATTCAGGAAGGTCGATTATGGCAGCTGAATTTGAAACGTGCTTGATGGGGGGGCTGAAGCCATTCTTTTCAAGCTCCTCTAGGATCCAGGTATACTTCCTGTACTGTTCCCTAGTAACAGACTTGTCCAGTTCATCCGCCTTGGCGAAGTGGGTGAATATTCCCTCCACGTCTATGTTCTCAAGGTCCTTCAACTTAAGTATCTCCTCCACAGATTCCTCTGTTGGCTGAAATCCCAGTCTTCCCATTCCAGTGTCTATCTTTATGTGCAGCTTTGCAGTTTTCCCCATCTCTTTTGCTGCATGGGAAAGAGCCTTTGCATCCTCGTACCTATAGATTGCCTGTGTCAAATCATAGGCTGCAACCTCCTTCATCTGCTCACCGGGAGTGTAGTTAAGTATGAGAATGGGAAGGTCAAGCCCAGCTCTTCTTAGCTCTATTCCTTCATTCAAAAGGGACACTGCCACCCTATCAGCCCCTAGTTCCCTGTACATCCTCCCCAGTTCAACTGATCCATGCCCATAGCCGTTTGCCTTGATGACAGGCATCACAATAGTACCTTCCTTTACCATCTTCTGAATTTCCCTGAAGTTGTGAGAAAGGTTATCCAGGTTTATCTCCACATATGTGGGTCTTACATCATAGAATCTATCCATGGGTACCTCCTTGTATTATTTGTGACAATATTATATCAACTGATTCTATTCAACAATCAGATTAACCGCTCTTGGAAGATTCTCAACAATATCAGTTGCAATCATTCCGTATTCACCCTTTTCCTCTTTGGCCATATCTCCTGCAAGTCCGTGTACATAGACTGCCATCACTGCTGCCTGGAAGGGATCCTCCACCTGGGCAAGGAATGCTCCCGCTACACCTGAAAGTATATCTCCGCTTCCTGCTGTTGCCATGCCAGGATTCCCTGATCTGTTAACATATATTCTTTCACCGTCGGTTACTATTGTGTTGTGTCCCTTTAGGACCGTCACCACTCCATAGACCTTGGCAAACTCTCTTGCGGCACCCTCACGGTCATTTTGAACCTCAGCCGTTGACATTTTCAACAGCCTTCCCATTTCTCCAGGGTGTGGTGTTATTATGGTCTTTCCTTTTCTGTGTCTTATTATTGTAGGATTGTCAGATAGATTGTTAAGTCCGTCTGCATCCAGAACAATTGGCTTCTCAAAATTAAGCAGGCAGTCCTCAATATTTCCCTTCTGCTTGTGCCCAAGACCATACCCCGGTCCAAGTACAAGTGAGCTCAGTCCTTCCTGTGCCTTTCTGTAGGCATATATGTCACTGGCTTCCCTTACCATGACCTCAATAACCTTCAGGCCGAAGTCCCTTGCAAGCTCCGGCTCAAGTATTGCATGCACAAGGCCCGCCCCGCTTCTCAATGCTCCATAGGTTGCCAGATATACAGCTCCCAGCATTCCCTGGCTTCCTCCGATTACTCCAATTCTTCCGAAGTCACCCTTATGGGTGTCCAAGGGTCTTTTGGGCAGCCTGAATTCCATATTGTCAGGCACCTGATATTTTTTGGTAGTTTCCCCTACTGCAATAGACATACTGTATTCCTCCTCGTTTGAAATTGATATATCAATATAACTGATTCCTTCCGTATCCATAAAGCTTCTCATTTTTTCACTGTATCCCAGATAGGGTCTTCCCCCAGCCTCGTGCAAAATCCAAATATCCTTCCAGCCAATCTTGCCGATACCAGTACCCAAAACCTTGGATACAGCCTCCTTTGCTGAATAAAGTCCTGCTACAGTTCCTGCCGAGTGATTTTTGGACTCCAGATACTCAATTTCGGAAGCGTTGAAAAGCCTTCGGTAGAAGCTGTCCCTTTTTGTTTCCATCAGCTTTTCAATTCTTCTGTTGGACACAATGTCCACGCCTGTTTTGATCCCCATAAAATCATCCTTAAAATAGATTTTTTCATCTTATATGATAACATACTCTGTTAATATTTCACAGTGGGCAGTTACAATGATTTAATTAGAGCACGGGGTTTGTTGGTTAGTTTTTAGTAGTTGGTGGAAAGGAAAAGATAATTCGCAGATCACAATTCTAAATTCACAATGAAAAGATTTAACCAGGACATGGAATTTCAAATAACAGGTAGTAGGTAATATCTAAGAAATATGAAGAGTGGAAATCAATAATAAATTCTGGATGTCTCCACTATACACTGGTGCTATACTTTGTAACGCAAGTAAAATTAAGGTTTCTGGACCATTATTTTATCACGAGCGATCTTCAAATTGTGAATTAAAAAAATCCTCCTACAAGCTTGCTAAATACCCTTAGGAGGATTTTTTAACTATTTTATTTTCCTGCTGCCAGGCTTCACAATGGGCAAACCTTCCTTGCAAAGTGGGCATTCATCCTTGTCGTAGGTATCAATGTGAAGCTTGCCTGCTGCATATACAGTATGGTCCAGCTCCCCTGAACTCCTGTCGATCAGGGCGGCTATGCCAACAACCTCTCCACCGTACTCCTCCACAACCTTGATTGCCTCATATGAGGACTTCCCTGTTGTAACAACGTCCTCGGCAATAAGTACCTTCTGGCCCTTGCCGATAAAGAAGCCCCTTTTAAGCTTCATCTGGCCCTCATCCCTTTCAGTGAAGAAGGCAGGCTTTCCAAGCTGCCTCCCAAGCTCATAGGCAACTATTATCCCGCCCATTGCAGGTCCCACAACCACATCAATATCAAGGTCCCTTACCTTCCCGACAATAAGCTTCACGGCCTTTTCCGCCTTGTCCGGATACTGCAGAAGCTTTGCGCACTGAATGTACCTGTTGCTGTGTCTACCTGAGGACAATAGAAAATGTCCCTCAAGAAGCGCTTCAGATTCCTTTAACAAATCAATAATCATACTCTACCTCCCGATGATTCCTCTTATTTCTTCCAGATCCCCTATGCCTTCCAGCTCCATATATTCATCTATACCCCTAATGATATCCAGGCAAATATCCGGCTTTCTGAAGTTTGCACTTCCCACCTGTACAAGGCTTGCTCCAGCCATTATGTATTCAATGGCATCCTCCCAGTTCATGATCCCACCTATTCCTATGATGGGAACCTCTACAGCCCGGGAAACCTCATACACCATCCTAAGGGCTATTGGCTTGATAGCAGGGCCTGACAGGCCAGCGGTCATGTTGTTAAATACCGGCCTTCTTTTTCTTATGTCAATTGCCAGGGCATTGAAGGTGTTCACAAGGGAAAGGGCGTCAGCTCCCGCATCCACACAGGCAAGAGCCATTTCCACTATGTTCTCTGCATTGGGTGACAGCTTCACAACCAAGGGTTTTTCGGTTACCTCTCTTACGGCCTCCACGACAATGGAAGCCGGTGTACACTGGATTCCAAAGGCCATCCCGCCCTCCTTCACATTGGGACAGGAAATGTTAAGCTCAATTATGGGTACGTCGGTCTTATCCAGAAGCCTGGCTCCCTCAACGTACTCCTCTACCGTTCCACCTCCAAGGTTGGCCATTACTACCGTATCCAGACCTTTCATGAAGGGCCACTCATCCTGAATAAAACCTTCCACTCCTGGATTCTGGAGACCTATGCTGTTCATTAGCCCCGCAGGGGTTTCATGGATTCTCCTACCCTTGTTGCCTTCTTTTTTGTTAAGGGTAAGTCCCTTTGATGATATTCCCCCAAGCTTTGATATGTCGAAGTAGTCCTGGAACTCCCTTCCAAATCCAAAGGTTCCGGATGCTGCTACAACAGGATTCTTAAACTCAACACCGCAGAAATTCACCCTAGTCATGGAAAATCACCTCCCTGGCATTGAATACTGGTCCTTCCTTGCACACCCTTTCCATTCCACGTATGGTCTGGATTGTACATCCCAGGCAAGCACCTATTCCACAGGCCATATGGCTTTCCATTGAAAGCATAAGCTCAGTCTTGTCCCTGCACTGGTCCTTAAGAGCCTCCATCATGGGCATGGGTCCGCATGAAATTACAGCATCGTAGTTTTCAGGGATTAGAAGCTCAGTTACAAAGCCCTTGTGCCCAAAGGTGCCATCCTCGGTGGAGACCTTGATTTCATTCACAAATGGTTTGAACTCCTCCATGAAATAGGGGCCATTTCTAAAGCCTGAATAAAGGTCCACCTGAGCATCCATCTCCTTGGCAAGGTAAAGCAGGGGGGCTATTCCTATTCCCCCTGAAACAAGGGCCATCCTATCACCGTTGATCTTGCCGAACCCATTTCCCAAGGGTCCCAGTAAGCTTAGGCTGTCTCCTGGGGAGAGCTTTGATATTATATGGGTCCCTTTTCCTCTCACCTCGTATAAAAGTGTCAGCCTTCCATCCTCAATATCAGCAATGCTTATGGGCCGTGGCAAGAATGGATCAAGGCCATTCCAGCCTCTAAGCATATAGAACTGACCTGGAGCTCCAGTGAAATTGCCCTCAAGAATCAGCTTGAAAACTCCCTTTGCAACCTCTTCATTAATAATGATTTTTCCTTCTCTGTAGCTATCCTTCAAAGCCTATATCCTCCCTCATCCCAAGTACCGCTTCTCTGGTGTATCGGTCAAAGTTTTCATATCCATCCTCATGCTTCTTATATGCCGTGATGATTCCCCTGGAGGAATTCACAACCCCTCCATTGTTATCCTTAAGGTACATCCTCACATCCTCACCCCTTGCCCCTTGGGCTCCGTATCCGGGAATAAGGAAATAGAGTCTTCTGTATCGTTCCCTTATTTCCACCGCCTCATCCACATGGGTTCCACCCACCACAGCAGCAATGGAGGAGTATCCGCATTCGCCCATAAAATCCTCTGCCATCTGGGCAAGCCTGTCCCCAACATGGTAGTATACCTTCTTGCCCTCAGATTCCAGATATTCAATATCCCTGGCACCTGGATTCGAGGTCCTCAAGAGGACGAACAGGCCCTTCTTGCCAGATTCCACATATGGCAGGTATGGTGTTATGCTGTCAAAGCCCATATAGGGGTTTATGGTGATGAAATCTGTTTCAAAATCCCCCTCAAAGTGTCCCTTGCCGTACATTTTGGCCGTGGAGGAGATGTCCCCCCTCTTGATGTCCCCTATGGACAGGTGTCCTTCCGATCTGAGGTAGGCAAGGGTCCTGCTGTATGCAATCAACCCCTTTATTCCATAGGCCTCGTAGAAAGCGATCTGTGGCTTGTAGATAGCCGTTATGTCTCCTGTGGCATCTATAATCCTTTTGTTGAATTGAAATATTATCTGGTCAGTATCCTGATATTTCTCCTTCATTTCCCGTGGAATATAATCCAGACTTGAATCCAGGCCTACACATACCATCCCTTTATCCTGGACCCTTTTATGGAGTTTATCTATTATCATACAACCTCTCCTTCCCGCATTCCTTGGTCAAGTATTTTATGCTGCCACCCCTTATGGTCATTAGGATTTCACCCTTGACCTTCATTCCAGAAAAAGGAGTGTTCTTACCCTTGGAAACAAAATTGTCACCATTGATTTCCATTTCCTTCTCCAGGTCCACAAGAACCACATCACCATCATAGCCACTTTGAAGCCTACCCTTGTTCAAGCCCAGTATCCTCGCAGGATTCTCAGACATCAACTTCACAAGCTGTCCCATGTCAATATGTCCAGCCTTAACCAGGTAGGTGTGGCAAATCCCAAATGCAGTCTCTATCCCAGAAATACCGGGACTCCCCTCCTTCTTGTCCTCCTGTGTATGAGGTGCATGGTCTGTTCCGATGGCATCCACGGTTCCATCCCTTATGCCTTCAATCAGGGCCTCAACATCTTCCTTCTCCCTTATTGGCGGATTGACCCTGTAGTCATTGTCCCACAGGGAAATATGATGAGGTGTAACATCACAGGTTATGTTATCCGCACCACCTGCCTTGGCTCTTCTTATTTCATCCATAGCCTCCCTGGTGCTCACATGGGTAAGGTGCAGCCTTGCTCCCGTATGCTTTGCCAAATATATGTCCCTCACTGTTTCAAGGTTTTCGGAAAGGCGATAGTCGATTTCCGTAAGTTCCATCTCCTCAGCATGGGCCATTACAATTCTACCCTTATCCCTTGCCTTCTCCATTGCCCTGTACATGGTCAGGGGTGATGTGA
>Ga0334896_1001651_pt1 | contig 18009 bp, 33 predicted proteins | sample GraSluR3_MG_8_FD_207734 | JGI IMG/M metagenome (GOLD analysis project Ga0334896, IMG submission 207734) | Sludge microbial communities from methane-producing bioreactor in Wageningen University, Netherlands - Granular Sludge_27_06-R3 | ecosystem: Engineered > Bioreactor > Anaerobic >... | reverse complement strand
TATCCGGTGAAGATGCCGATATTAAACCCGGTAACGCACTGCCCCTTTCCAGCATTCCGGTGGGCACCATAATACACAATATAGAGCTGAAGCCCGGGAAAGGCGCACAACTGGTAAGAGCCGCCGGCAATTCCGCACAGCTGATGGCCAAAGAGGGAGGATACGCGCAGGTGAAGCTTCCATCCGGAGAAGTCAGGATGGTAAGGCAGGAATGCCGTGCTACCGTTGGCCAGGTGGGGAACCTTGACCATGAGAATGTCACAATAGGCAAGGCCGGCAGGAAAAGAAACTTAGGTGTAAGGCCCACCGTCAGAGGTTCCGCAATGAACCCGGTTGACCACCCGCACGGCGGCGGTGAAGGAAAGGCGCCGGTGGGAAGGCCGGCTCCGGTTACTCCGTGGGGCAAACCCAGCATCGGATACAAGACAAGGAAAAAGAACAAAGCCAGCGACAAGTATATCGTTAAGCGGCGTAAGAACTAGAAAGGAGGAAGTATTGTTTATGGGAAGGTCACTAAAAAAAGGACCCTATGTCCAGCCCAAGCTCCTGAAAAGAATTGAAGAGATGAACAAAAAGAACGAAAAGAAAGTCCTAAAGACCTGGTCGAGGGCATCAACCATATTTCCGCAGATGGTAGGTCATACCATAGCGGTACATGACGGAAGAAAGCATGTTCCAATATATATAACCGAAGAAATGGTAGGGCATAAACTGGGAGAGTTTGCGCCAACCAGGACCTTCAGGGGACACGGGTCCCATACCGAGAGGTCGACGGCGCTCAAGTAGATGGGAAGGAGGATTTAGCTGTGGAAGCGAAAGCACATGTGAGACATGTCAGGATATCACCCCGGAAGGTGGAAGTGGTGCTGGATCTTATAAGGGGTAAAAGCATAGATGAAGCTATGGCCGTTTTGAAGTACCTGCCCAACAAGGGTGCGAGAATTACCGAAAAACTGCTGAAGTCCGCTGCGGCCAACGCTGAAAACAACCACGATATGGTCAGGGACAGTCTGTATATTGATAAAATTTATGCAAACCAGGGGCCGACCATGAAGCGGTACAAGGCAAGGGCCCAGGGCAGGGCGAATTTGATACGCAAAAGAAGTACCCATATATCGGTGGTACTGAAGGAAAAAGAATAGGAGGAGGGAGAGTTAGTGGGTCAAAAAGTAAATCCCCATGGACTCAGAGTCGGTGTAATAAAAGACTGGAATTCAAAGTGGTACTCCAACAAAAAGGATTTCGCCGACCTTCTGATAGAGGATAAACGAATAAGAAAACATGTCAAGAACAAGTTTTTTACCTCCGGTGTTTCCAATATTGAAATAGAGCGGGCCGCCAACAGGGTTAAGGTAACCATCTACACCGCCAAGCCGGGAATGGTAATTGGCAAGGGCGGATCGGGGGTAGAGGATTTAAAAAAAGAACTGGAAAAAATGACGGGGAAAAATGTATTCATCAATATAATTGAGATAAAGGTCCCCGAACTGGATGCCCAGTTGGTTGCGGAAAACATTGCGTCCCAGCTTGTAAGAAGGATTTCCTTCAGAAGGGCAATGAAACAGTCGATACAGCGCACCATGCGCGCCGGTGCAAAGGGTATAAAGACCATGGCATCCGGTCGGCTGGGCGGGGCTGAAATCGCGCGAAGCGAGAGATACAGCGAAGGTACCATTCCTCTGCAAACCCTCAGGGCGGATATAGACTATGGTTTTGCGGAGGCCGATACCACGTACGGAAAGATTGGCGTGAAGGTCTGGATATACAAGGGAGAAATCCTGGGTAAGGCCAGAAGCGAAAAATAGGGACCCGTAAGAGAGGAGGAAGACCAATGTTGATACCTAAAAGAGTTAAACGCCGAAAGGTTCAGCGGGGGAAAATGAAAGGAAAAGCATCCCGCGGCAATGCAATATCATACGGCCAGTTTGGACTGCAGGCCGTTGAACCCGGTTGGATAACTTCCAACCAGATCGAAGCCGCAAGGATAGCAATGACCAGGTATATAAAACGAGGCGGAAAGGTCTGGATAAAAATATTCCCCGATAAGCCGGTGACACAAAAACCCGCCGAGACCAGGATGGGCTCGGGTAAAGGTGCGCCGGAATACTGGGTTGCGGTTGTGAAACCCGGAAGGGTTATGTTCGAGATATCCGGAGTAGCCGAAGAGACCGCTAGGGAAGCAATGCGACTGGCCATGCACAAACTGCCTATTAAATGTAAATTTGTAAAACGTGAAGAAGTGGGTGGTGAAGCAAATGAAAGCTAAAGAGGTTAGGGAAATGACCGAGCAGGAATTGGAAAAGAAGGAACAGGAACTTAAAGGGGAACTTTTCAACCTCAGATTTCAGCTTGCTACAGGACAGTTGGATAACCCCATGAGAATAAAACATGTAAGGAAATCCATAGCCAGAATAAAGACGGTAATGCGTGAAAGAGAACTGAAGAAGGCCAAGGCCTAGTGCCTTTGGGGAAGGAGGTAATTGATGCATGACACGGGGCATAAGAAAAACCCGAGTAGGAAAAGTGGTTAGCGATAAGATGGATAAAACCATAGTAGTGGCGGTGGAGACTTTGGTCAGACACCCTCTTTATGGTAAAACAATAAAACGTACAACAAAATTCAAGGCCCATGACGAGAACAATGAGTGTTCGACAGGGGACAAGGTAAAAATTATGGAGACCCGGCCTTTGAGCAAGGGAAAGAGATGGAGACTTGTTGAGATAATAGAAAAGGCACGATAACTAATTACGTTTGCCGGAAGGAGGTATTTCCGATGATACAGTCTGAATCCCGTCTGAAAGTGGCTGATAATTCCGGGGCCAAAGAGCTGCTTTGTATCAGGGTTCTTGGGGGATCAGGAAAAAGGTATGCCAATGTGGGAGATATTATAGTGGCCAGCGTCAAAGACGCAACGCCCGGCGGTGTTGTCAAAAAAGGAGACGTTGTCAGGGCTGTAGTGGTGAGAACCACGAGAGGAGTAAAGAGAATTGACGGCAGCATTATAAGGTTTGATGAAAACGCTGCGGTGATAATAAAAGAAGACAAGCAACCAAGGGGAACAAGGATATTTGGGCCGGTTGCCAGGGAGCTCAGGGAAAAGGACTTTATGAAAATAGTTTCTCTTGCGCCCGAAGTGCTTTAATGGAGGAGGTGGCTGTTTTGAAAGAAAAAACCAGGATGCATGTTAAAAAGGGAGATACGGTGCAGCTGATCGCAGGAAAAGACAAGGGCAAAACAGGCAAAGTGCTGACAGCCTTTCCAAAGGACAAACGCGTTATTGTTGAGGGTGTTAATATGCTCACAAAACATGTGAAACCCACCCGTCAGATGCAGCAGGGCGGAATAATCCATCAGGAGGGCCCTTTACACGTCTCCAACGTGCTTTTGTATTGCCCGAAGTGTAAAAAAGGAAGAAGGACCGGCAGAAAAATATTAAAGGACGGCAGCAAGGTAAGATACTGCAGAACCTGCGGGGAAACCCTTGATAAATGAAGTAGTTGGCGAAAGGAGGTAGCCGGATGTCAAGGCTTTTAGAAAAGTATTACAATGAAGCGGTGCCCGCTCTTATGGACAGATTCGGGTATAAAAATATTATGGATGCTCCAAGGATTGTAAAGGTGATTATCAACATGAGGGTTGGCGAGGCCAAGGAGAACGCAAAGGCTCTTGAGGGAGCGGTTAACGATCTGACGGTTATAAGCGGCCAGAAGCCGGTAATAACAAGGGCGAAAAAATCTGTGGCCGCTTTCAAGATACGTGCCGGAATGCCAATCGGCTGCAAGGTAACCCTAAGGGGCACCAGAATGCATGAGTTTCTTGATAAGCTGTTCAATATAGCCCTTCCGAGGGTCAGGGACTTCAGGGGAATATCCCCGGACGCCTTTGACGGAAGGGGCAACTTTGCCCTTGGTATAAAGGAACAGCTTATTTTTCCGGAAATAGACTACGACAAAATTGAAAAGATAAGAGGCATGGACGTAATAATAGTCACCACTGCCAAAACCGACGAAGAAGCGCGGGAACTTTTGAGGATAATGGGAGTTCCGTTCAGAAAAAAATAAGGAGGGAGAATATATGGCGAAAAAATCAATGATAGCCAAACAGAGAAGAACGCCCAAATACAGTAGCAGGGCTTATAATAGATGCAGAATATGCGGAAGGCCCCATGCATACCTGAGAAAGTTCGGCATATGCCGTATCTGTTTCAGGGAACTGGCCTATAAAGGAGAAATACCGGGCGTTAAGAAAGCTAGCTGGTAAGGCTTTATATATGGAAGGAGGTAGAGATACATGGTTATGACTGACCCCATTGCCGATATGCTGACACGTATCAGAAATGCCACCACTGTAAAACAAGGTCAGGTTGATATTCCGGCATCGAATATGAAAAAGGCTATCGCAAAAATACTGCTTGATGAGGGTTTTATAAACGGATATGAAGTCAAGGACGACGGGAAACAGGGGATAATAAAAATGAGTTTGAAATACGGACCCGGACAGGAAAAGGTGATAAGCGGCCTTAAGAGGATATCAAAGCCGGGACTTAGGGTATATGTTAACAAGGACGAAATCCCGAAGGTGCTGGGGGGACTTGGCATTGCTGTTATATCCACGTCCAGGGGCCTAATGACGGATGCCCAAGCCCGGAAGGAAAACGTCGGGGGAGAGGTTATCTGTTATATATGGTAGTTAATAGGAGGTGTTACAATGTCCAGAATAGGCAAATTACCGATAGATATACCCAGCGGTGTCGAAGCGGAAATAGGCGAGGGAAACCTAGTTAAGGTGAAGGGCCCGTTGGGTAAAATGGAACGAAGGATGCACAAAAGCATTATACTTGAGAAGGAAGACAATAAAATAATCGTAAAAAGACCCTCCGACAACAAGTATCACAAATCACTCCACGGACTGACCAGGTCACTTATAGCAAACATGGTGGAGGGAGTCACAACGGGATACCAGAAAACCCTTGAGATAAACGGAGTCGGGTACAGGGCACAGAAGCAGGGCAAGAAGCTGGTTTTGAACGTAGGGTATTCCCACCCCGTTGAAATGACTGACCCGGAAGGGATAAGCGTTGAAGTGGACGGGAACAAGGTTCTTGTCAAGGGCATTGATAAACAGCAGGTAGGAAACTATGCCGCAAAGATACGAAGCGTGAGGGAGCCCGAGCCGTACAAAGGCAAAGGAATAAAATACATTGACGAACGCATAAGACGTAAGGTGGGCAAAACGGGTAAATAGGTAGGAAGGGAGTGAAAAACCTTGCAGAAAAAAATGATTAGAAACGAGGCCAGGCAGAAAAGGCACAGGGTGGTCAGGAACAAAATCCACGGTACTGCCGACAGGCCGCGGTTGAACGTATATAGAAGCCTAAACCATATTTACGCCCAGATTATAGACGACGATTCCGGCACAACTCTTCTGTCCGTTTCCACGATGGATAAGGAGGTTAAGGACAAGGCGGACAAGGGTTACAATGTGGACGCCGCAACGGCGGTGGGGCAGGTTATAGCCGGCAGGGCGCTGGAAAAGGGTATCAGGGACATAGTTTTTGATAGAGGAGGATACAAATATCACGGCAGGATTAAAGCCCTGGCGGATGCAGCCAGGGAGGCCGGTTTGAATTTTTAAAAGAAGGAGGGAGATAAATGCAAAACAGGCGAAGAGACAACGAACAGTCTAAGTCGGACCTTGTTGAAAAGGTTGTTCATATAGGCAGGGTTACCAAGGTTGTTAAAGGCGGAAGGAATTTCAGGTTCAGCGCGCTGGTAGTGGTAGGAGACGAAAAAGGCAAAGTGGGCGTCGGGACCGGGAAAGCCGTTGAGGTTCCCGAAGCCATAAGGAAAGCGATAGAGGATGCAAAAAGGAATATGGTTAAGGTTCCCATGGTGGGCACGACAATACCCCATGAAGTAATAGGCCGATATGGAGCGGGAAAAGTGATACTTATGCCGGCCAAGGAGGGTACCGGAATAATTGCGGGGGGACCCGTAAGGGCGGTATTGGAATGTGCGGGGGTAAGGGATATAAGGGCCAAATCCCTGGGTTCCAACAACCCCAAAAATATGGTTAACGCCACCATGGAGGGGATAGGTAAACTGAAAACTGTCCAGCAGGTTGCCAGGCAGAGAGGAAAAATTGTGGAAGAGATTTTGGGTTAGGGGGTATATACCTTGGCTAAACTGAAAATTAAACTGGTTAAGAGTACAATTGGCAATAAAAAAGATCAGAAGGCAACGGTTGAGGCCCTGGGTCTTAAGAAGCTCTCCCAGGTGGTGGAACATGACGATACACCAGAGATAAGGGGCATGGTCAACAAGGTAAGTCACCTGGTCGAGGTTGAAGAAGTTAACTGAGGAGGTGTCACTATGAAGTTGCACGAGCTTAAATCCCCGCAAGGCGCTAAGAAAAAAGCCAAGAGGGTCGGCAGAGGTATGAGCTCGGGTCACGGCAAAACCGCAGGCAGAGGGCACAAGGGACAAAAAGCCCGTTCGGGCGGTGGTGTGAGGCCCGGTTTTGAGGGAGGCCAGATGCCTCTGCAGAGAAGGATACCCAAAAGAGGTTTTACAAATATATTCAAAAAAGAATATTCAATAGTAAATTTGGAAAGGCTCAATATGTTCGAGGAAGGTTCCACCGTTACTCCGGAACTGCTTGCGCAGGCGGGCATCATAAAAAAGCAGGGCGAGCGGGTAAAGATACTGGGGAACGGAGAGATAGGCAAACCCCTGACGGTAAAGGCGCATAAATTCAGTAAAACGGCAGCCCAGCGGATTGAAGCTGCAGGAGGAAAGGCTGAGGTGATATAGAGTGCTTCAAACTTTGAGAAATGCACTGAAGATACCGGATTTAAAAAGAAGGATCCTTTTCACCATTGCTATGCTGATAGTTTTCAGGGTAGGTGCCTTTATACCGGTTCCGGGGATAAATATTGCGGTTATCCAGGAAATAGTTCAAAAAGGCGGGCTGCTGGGGTTTTTTGACGTGGTTTCGGGGGGAGCATTCAGCAACTTTACGATATTTGCTCTGAGCATCACTCCCTATATAACGGCGTCCATTATAATGCAGCTTCTTACGATAGCCGTTCCGAAGCTGGAGGAACTGGCCAAGGAGGGTGAAGAGGGCAGAAAGAAGATTGCACAGTATACGAGGTACGGTACCGTGGTACTTGCGCTGGTACAGAGCATAGGCCTCAGCCTCGGTATGAGGGGTGCCCTTTATAACGCCACGCCGATGAACGTAACCATAGTCGCACTGACGCTGACGGCGGGAACCGCTTTCTTGATGTGGCTTGGGGAGCAAATTACCGATAAGGGTATAGGCAACGGAATTTCGCTGCTGATATTTGCCGGTATAATTTCAAGGCTGCCCGACGGTTTGGTGACCATATACCAGTATTACCAGGTGGGCACGACAAACATCGTGGAACTGGTACTGTTTACAGTAGGAGCAGTGCTTATAATAGCAGGAGTTGTGGCTATTCAGGAGGGACAGAGAAGAATACCGGTACAGTATGCCAAGAGGGTTGTGGGCAGAAAAATGTACGGCGGGCAAAGCACCCATATACCGATAAAGGTAAACCAGTCAGGAGTTATACCGGTAATATTCGCGTCCTCGCTGCTGGCTTTTCCACAGACCATAGCGGCGTTTTTCCCGGATAGCGGGTTCAACACCTTCATGGAAAGGTACTTTGCATGGGGCGGGTTTTCCCACACATTGTTTACAGCGGGCCTTATAGTGTTTTTCACGTACTTTTACACCGCTGTTACCTTTAACCCGATAGATGTGGCAAACAACCTAAAAAAATACGGCGGGTTTGTCCCGGGTATAAGACCCGGAAAACCGACGGTGGACTATATAAACAAGGTTCTAAACAGGATTACGCTGGTTGGGGCTTTGTTCCTGGTTGTAATAGTGGTACTGCCGGTCATACTTATGAGGTTTACCGGTCTGAAGATTTACTTCGGAGGAACTGCGCTTCTGATAGTTGTGGGCGTGGCCCTTGAAACCATGAAACAGATAGAAGCCCAGATGCTTATGAGGCATTATCAGGGATTTCTTAAATAGGAGATGATTATAGTGCGCTTGGTAATAATGGGACCGCCGGGTGCCGGCAAGGGGACCCAGGCTGCCAGGATAGTGGACAGATTTTCGGTGCCGCACGTGTCCACCGGAGATATTTTCAGAAAAAACCTGAAGGAAGGTACACCCCTGGGGCTTAAAGCCCAGGAATATATGAACAAGGGTCTGCTGGTGCCGGACGAAATTGTGGTGGAAATAGTCAGGGACCGCCTGGTGGAAAAGGACTGCGAGAAAGGGTTTTTGCTTGATGGGTTTCCCAGAACCGCGGCCCAGGCTGTTGCCCTGGACGGAGTATTAAAGGAAATGGGTATGGCCCTGGATTATATAATAAACATCGAGGTGCCAAGGGAAGTACTGGTTGAAAGGGCGGTGGGCAGAAGGGTCTGCACCGCGTGCGGGGCCACCTACCATGTGAAATTTAACCGTCCTGACCGTACCGGGACCTGTGATGCCTGCGGAGAGGAGCTCATCCAGAGGGAGGACGACAAACAGAGGACGGTTGAAAAAAGGATAGCGGTATACCTTGAACAGACGCAGCCTTTGATAGATTATTATTCGGGCAGGGGACTTTTGATAAATATTGACGGCGCACAGCAGATAGAAAGGGTTTGGGAGCAAATTGCCGGAGTCCTCGCATAACGGGTTTGCCGGAGGTGATATGGGTATGGATACCAACGGTATAAAGCTTGGCCAGGTTGTAAGATCAAGGGCTGGCAGGGACAAGGACGGATATTTTGTAGTTGTGGGCTCAATAGAGCATTATGCGTATATAGCCGACGGAAAAATGCGTAAAACAGACCGGCCAAAAAAGAAGAAGGTAAAACATTTGGCCAGAACCGGTATTATACTACAGGATATTGCGGAAAAACTCGAAAACGGCAGGAAGGTTACAAACGCCGAACTGAGAAAGCACCTGAAAAACCTTAATCCTGAAAGCAAATAGGATCTGGTGAATGGAGGTATGATTACCTTATGGCTAAAAAGGATGTTATTGAAGTGGAGGGCAGGGTTGTGGAAGCGCTGCCAAACGCCATGTTTCATGTCGAGCTGGAAAACGGTCATAAAATACTGGCCCATGTATCCGGCAAGCTGAGAATGCACTATATTAGAATTTTACCCGGGGACAGGGTGACCATTGAACTGTCTCCCTATGACCTTACCCGCGGCAGAATAATATGGAGAGGCAAAAGCTGAGGAGGTATAAAAGTGAAGGTAAAACCGTCAATAAAGCCGATATGTGAAAAATGCAAGATAATCAGAAGAAAAGGCAAGGTAATGATAATCTGTGAAAATCCCAGGCACAAACAAAAACAGGGATAACAGAATACAGGAGGTGTGGTAGTAAGATGGCAAGAATTGCAGGTATAGACTTACCCAGGGACAAGAGAGCGGAAGTCGGGCTTACCTATATCTATGGAATTGGCAGGCCAAGGGCCAGAAAAATACTGCAGGAAGCAGGAGTAAACTTCGATACAAGGATTAAGGACCTGACCGAGGCGGAGATAAGCAAGCTGAGGGAAATAATTGATAAAGACTATAAGGTGGAAGGAGACCTCAGAAGAGAGGTCAACATGAATATCAAGCGTCTTATTGACATTGGATCCTACAGGGGCCTGCGCCACAGAAGGGGTCTGCCTGTCAGGGGACAGGGTACAAAGAACAATGCCAGAACCAGAAAGGGTCCCAAGAGAACGGTCGGCATCAGGCGCAAAAAGTAAGGGCACACCTTAAATGAAGGAGGTAAAATGAATGGCAGCAAGGCCTAGAAGAAGAACCAGAAGACGTGAAAAGAAGAATATTGAGCGCGGCCAGGCTCATATTAAATCAACCTTTAATAATACCATGGTAACCCTGACGGATATGCACGGCAATGCGATTTCCTGGGCAAGTTCCGGGAAGCTGGGGTTTAGGGGTTCAAGGAAATCCACTCCCTTTGCGGCGCAAATGGCAGCCGAAGCGGCGGCCAAGGACGCCATGGAACATGGATTGAGAAGCGTTGAAGTATATGTCAAGGGCCCGGGTTCGGGCAGGGAGGCGGCCATCAGGGCACTTCAGGCTGCGGGGCTGGAAGTCAACCTGATTAAGGACTTGACCCCCGTACCCCATAACGGATGCAGGCCGCCGAAAAGAAGACGGGTTTAAGCAAATAGCAGGAGGTGTAGAAAAAAACAATGGGTAGATATACAGGACCGGTATGCAGACTGTGTCGTAGAGAAGGTATGAAGCTGTATCTGAAGGGCGACAGGTGTTATTCGGATAAATGTGCCATAGACCGAAGGTCCTATGTGCCCGGTCAGCATGGACAGGGCAGGAAAAAGGTTTCGGGTTACGGCATCCAGCTTAGGGAAAAGCAGAAGGCCAAAAGGTATTACGGAGTAATGGAAAGCCAGTTCAGGAAATATTTCAACATGGCCGAGAGAATGAAGGGTGTAACCGGAGAAAACCTGCTTTCGCTTTTGGAAAGCCGGCTTGATAACATCGTATACAGGATAGGCCTGGGCGAATCCAGGAAAGAAGCAAGACAGCTTGTAAAACACGGGCATTTCCTGGTTAATGGCAGAAAGGTGGATATTCCTTCCTACCTGGCAAGGGTGGGAGATGTCATTGAGGTTAGGGAAAAAAGCAGGGCCAGTGAAAAATTCAAGGAACTTGTTGAGAATAATCAGAGGGTTGCTCCTGATTGGCTGGAAGTGGATCTGGAGAAAATGAGAGCAAAGGTTGTCAGCGTGCCAAAAAAAGAACATGTGGATATACCAATAGCAGAACACCTAATAGTTGAGCTTTATTCCAGATAATCAATATAACTGTAATCGGTTGCCCTCGGCAATATTTAATAGAGTTGTTCAAGGAGGGTTTAATTAATGATAGAAATAGAAAAGCCCAAAGTGGAGATTTTGGAAACAAGCAGCGACAATACCTATGGAAAATTTGTGGTGGAACCGCTGGAAAGGGGTTACGGCATAACCCTTGGTAATTCCTTAAGAAGAGTTCTGCTTTCTTCACTGCCCGGAGCTGCTGTGACATCTGTAAAAATAGACGGAGTTCTTCACGAATTTTCCACAATACCCGGGGTTAAGGAAGATGTTACAGAGATAGTCCTTAACCTGAAGACCTTAAGCGTTAAGCTGGACGGAGAGGAGCCCAGGCTGGTAAGAATAGAAGCCGAAGGCGGAGGCGAAATAAAAGCCGGCGATATAGTACACGGTCCCGACGTGGAAATACTCAACCCCGAGCTCCATATAGCAACCCTTGAAGATGACGCAAATCTTTACATGGAAATCACCCTTGAAAAGGGAAGGGGTTATATTTCGGCCGAGAAGAACAAGGAGCCCGGCCAGCCCATAGGGATTATACCGGTGGATTCAATATTCACCCCGGTGACTAAGGTTAATTTCAGAGTGGACAATACAAGGGTGGGTCAGGTTACCGACTTTGACAAATTGACGCTGGAAGTATGGACGGATGGCAGTATCGCCCCCGACGAAGCGGTATCGCTTGGGGCAAAGATACTGAACGAGCATCTGAACCTGTTTATAACCCTTACAGAGCAGATAAGGGACGTTGAGATTATGGTAGAAAAGGAAGAAGACAAAAAGGAAAAGGTTCTTGAAATGACAATTGAAGAGCTTGATCTGTCGGTAAGATCCTACAACTGCCTCAAGAGGGCGGGAATAAACACGGTGGAGGAGCTTACCCAGAAGACCGAGGAAGACATGATGAAGGTGCGGAACCTTGGCAAAAAATCCTTGGAGGAAGTACAGTCAAAGCTTTCGGAATTGAATTTGAATTTGAAAAAAAGCGACGAGTAAGCAGGCGGGAGGGATATTTTATGGCATCAAACAGAAGGTTGGGCAGGCCTACCGATCACAGGATGCTGATGATCAGGAATTTGGTTACAAGCCTTTTAGATAAAGGGAAAATTGTGACAACGGTAACCAGGGCGAAGGAAACCAAAAGCATGGCGGAAAAGATGATTACGCTGGCAAAGAAGGGGGACCTTCACTCGAGGCGCAGGGCAATGGCCTTTGTTACCGATGAAACGGTGGTAAAGAAACTGTTTGACAATATAGCCCCCAAATATATGGACAGAGAAGGAGGCTATACCAGGATAGTTAAGATTGGTCCCAGAAAAGGAGACGCAGCGGAGATGGTTATTCTGGAGCTGGTTTAGAAGTGCTGTTTCCCCAATTCATCTTAAAGAGGGGTTAAAATGGAACACCAGATTTTGATGGAAGACCTTAGTTTCCGTTATAGTGAACAGGACGAAATGGTCCTGAAGGAAATTAATCTTAGTATATCAAAGGGTGAATTTGTAGCGGTTATCGGGCACAACGGTTCGGGGAAATCCACACTGGCAAAGCTTATCAATGCTTTGCTTATTCCCACCCGGGGCAGAATCCGGGTAATGGGAATGGATACCCGGGACCCGGAGAAGGTATGGGAAATAAGACAGAAAGTAGGGATGGTCTTTCAAAACCCGGACAATCAGCTTGTTGCGACCATCGTTGAGGAGGATGTTGCCTTCGGGCCGGAAAACCAGGGGGTTGACCCGGCGGAAATAAGGACAAGGGTTGACGAGGCGCTGAAAGAGGTGGGTTTGTATGAATACAGGACCCACGGCCCCCATCTTTTATCGGGGGGACAGAAACAAAGGGTGGCAATCGCCGGTGTGCTGGCAATGCAGCCGGAATGTATCGTGCTGGACGAAGCCACCGCCATGCTTGACCCCCGGGGCAGACAGGAACTTATGGAAGTGATACGACGGCTCAACGAAAAAGAGGGTAAAACCATTTTGCATATAACCCACTATATGGAGGAAGCGGCCGAGGCGGACAGGATTATAGTGATGAAGGATGGCGAAATAGCGCTGGAGGGCTCACCTTCCGAAATATTTTCCAGGGTAAAGCTGCTTCAGGAGTTGGGACTGGAAGTGCCAAAGCTTGCCCAGCTTAACCTAAGGCTCAGGGAATGCGGGGTTGGGCTGCCGGACATTTTAAGTGAGGATGAGTTGGTGATGGAGTTATGTCGATTGAAATCACAAACCTGAAGTATACGTATATGCCGGGTACGCCCTATGAGAAGTCAGCCCTTGAAGATATAAACCTGGAGATTGACGAGGGAAGTTTTGTTGGAATAATCGGGCATACCGGTTCCGGGAAGTCCACGCTGATACAGCATATGAACGGACTGCTGAAGCCCCGGGAAGGCAGAATAAAGGTTGATGACAGGGATATATGGGAAAAGGGATACAAAAGAAGCGAGGTAAGGCAGAAGGTTGGGCTCGTGTTTCAGTATCCCGAACATCAGCTGTTTGAGGAAACGGTATTTAAGGATGTGGCCTTCGGACCCAGGAATATAGGTTTAAACGAAAAGGATATTACAAAAAGGGTTAAATGGGCAATGAACATGGTCGGCCTGAGTTATAACGATTTAAAGGAAGCCAGCCCCTTCGGGCTTTCAGGCGGGCAGCGGCGCAGAATTGCCATTGCCGGCGTTCTTGCCATGAGGCCTAAGTATCTGGTTTTGGACGAGCCCACGGCGGGGCTTGACCCCGAAGGAAGAAGGGAGATCCTCGGACACATCCGCGATATGAACAGAAAACAGGGGATAACAATAATTATTGTTACCCATAATATGGATGAAATCGCCCGGCTGGCCGACAGAATTATAGTCATGGAAAAGGGCAGAATAGCTCACAGCGGAACTCCCGAAGAAGTGTTCAGCGACGGCGGACTTCTTAAGGAAATGGGTTTGGGCCTTCCGTCCATGTCTTCTTTGATGGTAAAACTCAAGAAAAAGGGCTGGGAAGTTAAGGTGAACGTGTTCACGGTGGAAAATGCCAGCGACCAAATATTAAGGAATTTAGGGTGTGGGGGAAATGCTTAAGGATATAACCATTGGCCAGTACTTTCCCGGGGGTTCGGTTATTCACAGGCTGGACCCGAGAATTAAGATAGTCCTGACCTTTGTAATCATAGTTTGCCTTTTTGTTGCAAATAACATTATCGGGTACGGCATATGCGCATTTTTTATTTTTACCGAGCTTGGACTTTCAAGGGTACCCGTCAAATACGTATTCAAGGGGTTGAGGCCTCTGCTGTTAATCCTGCTTCTCACCATATTTGTCAATATGCTTATGGTTGAGGGACAGGTGATATACAGCCTGGGGCCCCTGAATATAACCCGGGAAGGGCTGATGCAGGCGGGGCGGATGGCGGCCAGGCTTGTGCTGCTGGTTATGGGGGCATCGCTGCTGACCCTTACCACTTCACCCATAGCCCTGACCGACGGGATTGAGAAGCTGCTGAACCCCTTCAGAAGACTGGGGGTGCCCGCCCATGAGCTTGCGATGATGATGACCATTGCCCTAAGGTTTATTCCTACCCTTCTGGACGAAACCGACAAGATAATGAAGGCCCAGATGGCAAGGGGTGCGGACTTTGAAAGCGGAAACCTTTTAAGAAGGGCCAAAAACCTTGTACCGCTTTTGGTGCCGCTTTTCATAAGCGCCTTCAGACGGGCGGACGACCTGGCGCTGGCGATGGAGTCAAGGTGCTACAGGGGCGGAAAAAACAGGACCAGAATGAAGGTGCTTATGATGGCCCGGACGGACTATTTTGCTCTGGTACTGGGAGTATTAACCCTCGGAGTCACAATTGCAAGCAGGGGTTGGCAGGTGTTTTAGATGAGAAATATACTGCTTACGATAGAATATGACGGCACCAACTATCACGGATGGCAGCGTCAGGTAAACGCCCTGTCGGTGCAGCAGCTTATTGAGGACAGCATAGAAAAAATTACCGGAGAAAGGGCAAAACTTATCGGTGCCGGCAGAACCGATACCGGGGTACACGCCTTCGGCCAGAGGGCGAATTTCAAAACCGGTACCCGGATAAATACCGTAAAGATACCGCCGGCACTCAACAGTCAGCTGCCGCCGGATATAAGGATTGTAAAGGCCATCGACGTTAATTTGGATTTTCATGCAAGGTACCATGCCGTTTCAAAGAAATACAGGTACAAAATTTACAATGCGCCGATTTCTTCGGCAATATACAGAAACTACAGCTGTTTTATATCCGAAAGTTTAAATTTTGATTTAATGAAGGAAGCTTCAAAGCATATAACCGGCAGTAGAGACTTTTCTTCCTTTTGCAGCAGCGGCAGCCTTGTCAAGTCAAAGGTCAGGAATGTACAATTGCTGGAACTGGAGAGAAGCGGCCGGATGATAGAGATGACAATACAGGCGGATGGTTTTTTATACAAAATGGTAAGAATAATAGCCGGCACCCTTGTGGAAGTGGGGAAGGGAAACATCATGCCCTCCCACATCGGGGATATCCTGGACAAAAAGGACAGGAAACTGGCGGGGCCGACGCTGCCTCCCCAGGGCCTGTTCCTGGTTGAAGTGCTGTACGGCAGTCATTCTTGACACGCCCGGTGCCATGTAATATACTATTTATGTTTATGGATATCGGGCCCACTAGCCCCGGGCCTTATGTCATATACGATAACTTGTTACAGTAAAGCAGAGGAGGGATATTTAAGTGAAAACATATATGCCTAAACCTGATAATATTGAGAGAAAATGGTATGTTGTGGATGCCAAAGGAAAAACCCTGGGCAGGCTTGCCAGTCAGGTTGCCAGTATACTGAAGGGAAAACATAAACCTATATATTCTCCTCATATGGATACAGGTGATTTTGTAATAATAGTAAACGCTTCGGAAGTGGAGCTGACCGGAAAGAAGAAGGAACAGAAGATGTACCGCCGCCACTCGGGATACCCGGGAGGGCTTAAGGAAGTATCCTATGAGAGAATGATCAGGGAAAAACCCGAGAAGGTTGTATATGAAGCCGTATGGGGCATGATACCCCACAACCGGCTTGGCAGAAAAATGATAACCAAGCTGAAGGTATTCAGGGGGCCGGAGCATAAGCATCAGGCCCAGAAACCCGAAAAGCTTGAATTTAAGTATTAATCGTCTATGAAGGGAGGAAAGACAGTGGAGAAGGTCCAGTACTACGGCACCGGAAGAAGAAAGAATTCTGTGGCCCGGGTCAGGCTGCTGCCCGGCGAAGGCAATATAAGTATAAATGGCAGGGACATTGAAGAATATTTCGGGCTTGAGACCCTGAAGGTTATAGCCCGTCAGCCCTTGGAGATTACCGGTACCGCCGGGAGATTTGACGTTATTGCACGGGTGCACGGCGGAGGATTTACCGGTCAGGCAGGCGCTTTGAGACACGGCATATCCAGGGCCCTTGAGCAGGCGGACCCGGACTACAGACCGATACTGAAAAAAGCAGGGTTTATGACAAGGGACCCAAGGATGAAGGAAAGAAAAAAATACGGCCTGAAGAAGGCCAGAAAAGCTTCCCAGTTCTCAAAACGATAAATACCTGCCTACAGTTAATCAGGTTTGTCGGTAAGGATATAAAACCGTTGGGGGCATATTACCCTTGACGGTTTGTTTTATGCGGGAATTGTCATATGAGCTTGCAGGTTTCGCCGGCGTTATGGCGGCAGCATGCTTTTTTGATTATCCGTATTTGGCGAGGCCCATACTTGCGACAAATATATATTGAAAAATGCAAAATATAATTGACATTAAGCAACATATAATATATAATATTATCAAAATAGAAAATTATCCTGTGTTATATGGAGAGTGATGGACTATGAAACTGTTTAACAGGGAAAAAGTTTCCGACGAGAGAGTTGAAAACCTAAAAAACAAAATTTATAAAGAGGCATTTTGGATCGCCATAATACTAAATGGCACTTCAATTCTGGTTAAGTTCTACCTGTATGGTATAAATACTGAACCGGTTACCACCGAGTTTTTTATAATTGTTATATTACTGCTCTACAGTGCGGTTAGAACGGTATCGCTTGGCATTTATTCTGACGAGGTGGAACTCCATGACAGAAGAAGCAGAATACCTATGGGTACCAAAAATGTTTTAAGCGGATTTGGAAGCGGTTTCGTCATTGCAATATTCTTTGGTATAAGGAGCTCGGTGCTGTACGGTAGCGGCGGTAACAGGCTGTGGTACTTTATCCTGGTGTTTATTACTTCAATTTTGATTTATTGTCCGTTTTTTATTGCAACAATGATGGTATTACACAAAACTGCTCAAAAAGTCAGTGAAAGAATATCTCAGAGACAACAATAAAAACCTATACTATAGGCAGGTGCTGTTCAATGAAGAATATAAAACTGAAGCTGGCGAGAATCGAAAAGGATCTGACACAGGAACAGCTGGCTGAAAGGGTTAATGTAACGAGACAGACCATAGGTCTCATTGAAGCGTGCAGATATAATCCTTCAATCAGGCTTTGTATTGCAATCTGTAAAGAGCTCGACAAAACTCTGAATGATATTTTTTGGGAGGAATAGTAAATGAAAAGAATTGAAGATGAAAGAATAATTGCTGAAAAGAGAAGAATAAATTCAAGCGCGTTTGGCATATGTTTTATGGCTTTATGGGGCATACTGCTGTTTCGGCAGTTTGTGCTGCAGCAACACATAAGCGAATACCTGGATATATTCCTTCTTACAATAGGACTGTCTATATATATAACGGTAAACAACGTGCTCAAGGGCCTTTATCTGACCTATAGGAGTAAAAGGGCGAGAAAGAAAGTGGTTATGACAGGGGCACTGGTTGGTACGGTTACATTTGCAGCGGTGCAGTTTTTTGTGGCGGGGTATGACTTTAAGAGCCCTGTGGATATACTTAAATCAATCTTTCCGGCTGTATTATTCTTTGCCATCTGGATACTGGGTCAGGGTCTTTTGCTGAACATTAGCGAAACAAAGGGAAACGAGGAAATCGATGATGAATAGCTAAATTTTTTCTGGACATTGCAAAGGCCCGGTGATATAATTTAGAAAATGAATACTAGCCTTCCTTTA
>Ga0334896_1001645_pt1 | contig 18165 bp, 18 predicted proteins | sample GraSluR3_MG_8_FD_207734 | JGI IMG/M metagenome (GOLD analysis project Ga0334896, IMG submission 207734) | Sludge microbial communities from methane-producing bioreactor in Wageningen University, Netherlands - Granular Sludge_27_06-R3 | ecosystem: Engineered > Bioreactor > Anaerobic >... | reverse complement strand
ATACAGAAGATTTGGCTTTAAAATCCTTTTTATACACACGATAAATCTTATAAGGTATAAGACCGGCATTCTCCATGACTCTACGAGAGCGAAGATTGTTTTCACTTATAAGAGAACCTTCTATATATTCATATTCCTTCCATTCTGCTACCTCTAAGATTCGCTGAAAAATAGCAGCATTGACTGCCTTATTGCGAAACTCTGGAATAACAAACTGAGCCAAGCCCCTCATTCCTTTAATTTTTCTTTTATACCATAAATATTTAAACATACCGAGAGGGAACAGACTACCGTTTATTCTTTTCAACACCTGGTTATAGTCAGGGAAGGCAAAAACAAAACCAATAGGTTTATCTCCCGAACGAGCAATATAAATCAAATCTGGATCAATAAATGCCAGATATTTTTTTACCTCTAAAGTAAACTCTTCATAGGTTGGTGGATTAGCATATTCAAATCCGTTTTCCTCCTCCTTTCTATCATAAATAATTTTATTTATGATTTCCACAACATCTTTAATCTCTCGATCTAACAGGTTAATATTAATTTTATCAATTGTGAAATGGTATTTCTTCATAGCAAAAGCAGACACTTTTTCTACTCTTGTTTTAAGTTTTACTATATTATTTGAGTAATAAGCATAAAAATCAGTATCTTTAATCAATCCATATTCTTCTATGAGCTTTTGGTAATAAGGGGGATGATGGGAATTCATCAAAACTGGGGGACTATTGAATCCTTTTATCAACAAGCCTCTGCCTTCCACATCATCATCTGGACAGAGAGGCCCAATAATAGTTTTGATATCCTGTTTTTGAAGCCAATCAATTGCGGAATCCATAAGGACTTTCAATACTTTAGATGAGTTAACTATCTCCAGATACCCAAAATACCCTGTTTTTCGGTGGCTTCTCAAGTTCTTTTTCATATTAATTCCCACCAGGATACGGCCTAAAGGAATATTATTTTCCCAAACCATAAAAAAGGCATGAGGACCACATTTTATTTTCCTGGTAGAGTCCTGTCCGAGAAGTGACTTCAATAAATCATTCTTTAACGGAGCAACCCAATGGGGATCATTCTGATAAATTTTCCAGGCAAAATTGATAAATTTATATATTTCTTTTTTATTTTTTTCTAACTCACGAACTTGCAATAGTGTTTATTATTCTTATAAAATTTTAATATAAAAATTTTCCTTCCTATAATTTTCACCAAAGTGAAACATTGCTAATTCATCCTATTATACATTTTTTTTCAAAATTTACTATTTAAAATCAATTCTTTCAAGAACTTTGTAAAAAATAAATTAGAAAATGTCTCATGTGATCATCCCTGAAAACCTGATTCCATTGCAAATATACAGGTGTATCACTACCAGAATTCCTATTTTATAATACCAAAGCCAAGTCTGCACAAAAGTTTTCTTTTAAATCCGCGACCAAGTAGCCATATCCAGGTAAATGCAATTGCAAGTCCGGGAAACACAAATAGTCTATTACCTTCCATGCAAAGCTTCACCACCCAGAAGGAGGGAAGAAATGCGACTAAATATTGTGTATCAGACAATATAAAAAAATAGTATAAACAATCCGACAAGCATAAGCCCTGACATCTTACCAATAGCCATACCTTCTACCCTGTTGCGGGAAGGGGAAAAGACTAAAAAGAGCAATAATCACACTCAAAAGACTCATCAGCAGGCTGGCTTCTGGTATTCCGATGTCTATCTCTCTTTATAAACTCAGATTCTCAGTGAGCCACGGAAGCCCCTATCTGAATAATAAGATTCTGCTCCATTATGATACAAAAAGACAGTATCGTAACGACGATCACAAAAGAGAGCTCCACCCAGTTTTCTAATTTGATCAGGTGTGTTCACCCAACTGGACGTTCTGGTATCAAAACTTCCAAGCTTCTGCAGTTGTCTGTATTGCTTTTCAGTTAGAATATCAATACCCATTGCAACAGCCATATCAATCGCACTATTTTTCGGTTTATGGTCTTTTCTTGATTCCAGCGCCTGACTGTCATAACACAGACTTCTGCGCCCTTCAGGACTCTCTGCTGAACAATCGTAATAAACGTATTCTCCGGTATTTTGGTCATGACCAACAACATCCGGCTCACCACCGGTCCGTTCCATTTCATTGACTGACCATAGTTTTTCAGCATTACTCTCCAGCTTTTCTTTTATTTTGCTCCATCTCAGCCCTTTATGGCAATCCATATTTTTTTCAAAACGAGCTTTTAATAATTGAAGGATCTCTTCGCTTTGTTCCTGTGACAACCTTCGCCTCTCATTTTTCATTATAAAACACCTCATTTAATATGTAATTTAATAAGCGCTTTTCCACGAATCAATGGCAAATATGATCTAAAAGGATCTAATCCTTTTGATGGGCAATATCCCGATAGGAAATCAAAGGATGGTGATACCGTCCGGTTTGTTCAGTATAAGATCGTAAAGGAAGCTGCGATTTTACCTGGATGGATTTTTGTGGACAATAATTAATACAAGCAAAACATCCCAGGCAATCAATCTCTTTGGACCATACAGGCTTCTGATCAATTAAATCAATTTTCCCCTGAGGACAGACAGTAGTACAAATACCACAACCATTACACTTTCCATTACTGTAAAAATGAATCATCTTGCGATAGAAATAAAAGTGGGATTGATGAAACAAATGGGGCATGAGTCGGTTGAGCATTTTTATCCAGGATGGTACCGGCATCACTATCTCAAGATCTTCTTCCTGATAATCTCTTTTAGTAATGATGATTTTGCTGAAATAATCCAATTTTTTTTGTAAATTTTCCTCTAATTGCTTCATTTTTTCTTCATTTATGGAATTAGGCAGGTCTTCCTTACCAATTGGTATATTCCAGGGCATATTAATAGTCATTTGAGACTGAATATGCTTATTTTGTCTCTTTAATAATGTATTGATAGAATAAAAAGCTTCATTCTGCGAACCACCTCTGGTACATATTGCAAAGATATATTGGGCAGAAGATAAATCTGCTTTTTTTAAAAAATCATAGATAGGCATAGGAATTGAAAGACAGAAATTAGGAAATATAAATCCTACTGATGCAGTATTTGTTTTAATTCTTTCTTTTTTTAAGGCACCAATTACTGGTACCAGTATTGCTTTGGTTAATCTTTTTTGTAATTCCCTGGCCACATGTAAAGAATTCCCGGTACCTGAGAAATAATAGATTTCTATTTTCATTTTATCTCCTTTTAAAACAGTCAAATAGTAGAATGTTTTTCAGGAGCAAATTACAGCTCGTACATCACTTCCAAATTTTTCCATATTATCCATTACTTCATTAATAGAAGAAGCATTCAAAGGTATTTTCTTTGTTATAACATACGATAAATCTAACTTTTTTCTTCTTACCAATTCTATAAGCAATGGCAATTCGTGTAAAAGGTGATCGGAACAACCAATTATCTCGGCCTCTTTTCCAATAAGCTCTTGATATGAAAAAATCTCAAATGGCTTATCTGTAATTCCCACTAAGGCAGTACGCCCAAATACTCCCATTGATTCAATAGCCTGCCTCATAGTCTGAGGAAGCCCAATAACTTCTAGCGCAACGTCTACTCCTCTATTATTAGTATATTTATAAAGACTGGAAACCGGATCTTCTTCTGCAGCGTTTATTGATATGGCACCATATTTTTCAGATAGTTTTAACTTGGTTTTATTAATGTCAATACTGTAAATATCAATTGCTCCCATGATCCTGGCCAGTTGAATGGCAGAAATACCTAATCCACCGGCACCAAAAACGGCAACTGTTTCACCATCCTTTAACCTGGCTTTTCTAAGGGCATGAAAGGATGTTGCCGAAGAACACATTAGCACTGCTCCCTGTTCAAAAGTAACCTCATCAGGTAATAATATTGTATTTCGAGCAGGTACAACAATATATTCAGCAAAACCCCCGTCACAATGTTTCCCAATCATCATACCTTGTTTGCAGAATTGTTCATTCCCACTGGTGCAAAAATAACAATCACCACAGCTCAATTGATAGTGGATGCATACTCTATCCCCAATTTTTGGAAAGTTAACTTGCGAACCAGTTTTTTCCACAATACCGGCAACTTCATGTCCAAGAGTTTGGGGTAAAGGACCAACCGGGGATATACCAGAACGATAATGAACATCTGAATGGCAAATTCCAGCTGCTTTAATTCGTATTAACACATCTCTTTCACCTACCTTTGGTAAGAATACTTCCTGTTGCTCCAAAGGTTTTCCTATTTTTATAAGACGAACTGCTTTCATAAAAACACCTCTTGCTAATAACTTTTTCCTCTTCCTTCTATCGGCAATACGCATTCCACAATGCCAGATCTAATACCATAATAAATATCATGTAAATTAATCGTAGTACAGCCATGACTAGGAATTAATTCTATCTTTTGTCCTAGAGTAAAAGACATCTTTGCATCCTTATTTACTTTTAGTGTTCCATGCTCTTCAGAAAGTTTATACAATTCAAGCCCTTCTCTATTATCCTTTGGGATGGGCATACCAAAATCCTTACTTATAGATTTTATCCCGGCATCAATGATTACTCTATCATTACTTGGGATACTTATAATAGAAGTCAACACACTTAACGCGGTTTTAAAAGTGCCTCCCACTCCCTCTATGGTTTCATATTTGCTATCCATTGTTAAATAACTGCCTGCTTCAAGTTCTGTAACATCCGGATGCAGTCCTGTAATCATATAAGTACCCGTTCCGGCACAACTGATTATTGGACAGAATATGGATTCATTTTCCAGTAATTGTTTGGTATTGCTTACCTTTTCAAGTGCTTTTGCAGTTACTTTTTGCCTTTCTTCCAAAGATTCAATGAACATAACATGCCCTTCATAAGCCATAATGCCCAAAAAAATCAAACCTTGTAATTCTTGTAATTTCTTAATAAAATGCATAGCCGGCTCCCCGGATTCTACTCCACAGCGATTCATCCCGATATTAACTTCAACTAAATAATTTACTATAACACCTTTTTCCAAAGCCATCTTAGAAATCTCTACGGCATTTTGTTCATGGTCAATTGCAACTTTGACATTAGTATAAGCTGCTAAATTTACTAACCTTCTGATTTTTTGTTCTCCCACCACTTCATTGGTAATAAGGATATCCTTAATACCGGATTTAGCTAGTATTTCTGCTTCTGATAATTTTTGGCAAGTAATCCCAATCGCTCCAGCTGTAAGTTGCTTGTGGGCTAAAAAAGGACTCTTATGTGTTTTAAAGTGTGGTCTAATTAATTTCTTATTCTTTCTTACAAAGTCTGCCATTTTATTAAGATTATATTCCAGTGTATCAAGCTCCAGCAATAAAGCAGGTGTTTCAATTTCACTCACATTGGAACCAATTATATATCTCTCCATTAACTTCTCCCTTTTTGATATATGCATACTATTACTACTATTATTAATACAAAATCAGATAAATGTCTATATCATCCTAAGACTAAGAAGAACATCAAACAGAAACCGCTACCTATATCCTGTTGTACAATCCAATAGGTTGTCCAAAAACTGTCACCATGATAACTTAGAATAAACTCATTGACAGGTAAATATAATTCCTATAGAATTAGTATATTGAAAATATTGCTTTTTACACTTCAATTCTTTAGTGATTTTTCTGAAAGAGAAGTAAAATATGGAATTCTTAATTCATCCTGAAAAATATGATAGCCTGAGAATAATTGGATATCCTAATTTTGTCTTCTTTGTGCCTGGCTGAAGTTATTTTATTACAAAATAGCGGTCAGCTATACAATCCCCCTGTTAAAATTAAACACTGTCCAACAATTTCAAATCACACTAATATTTTAATTTTATCATCCCATAAACCTTATTCATAGCTGATACAGCTAATCATTAATATCCTGTTTTTTATTATGCTCTATATGCTTTAAATTTATTACAATTGCGTTGAGATAGGAGGTGAAACAGATGGAAGATAAGAAAAAAAGGCTAATGCAAATGGTATCTGCTGCAGGCTGAGCAGCAAAGTTAAGTTATCAGGATCTCGGTGAGATTCTAAAAAAATTAAATCATATTAAAGATGAAAATATGTTAAGCAGTTTTGAATATAACGAAGATGCAGCAGTGTATCGTATTAATCATGATATTGCTATTGTCTTTACAATGGACTTTATAACACCTATAGTGGATAATCCTTATATTTTTGGCCAGATTGCTGCTGCCAATGCATTAAGTGACATCTTTGCCATGGGTGGGAAACCATTGTTAGCTTTGAATATTACCTGTTTTCCCGATAGTCAGATAGGAGATTTAAACGAAATTATCATGGGTGGATTGGACAAAGTACAGGAAGCCGGTGCAATTCTGGCCGGAGGCCACAGTTTACAGGATAAGGAGCCTAAATACGGTTTGGCTGTCCTGGGAACTGTTCATCCTGAAAAAATAATTAAAAATCATACTCCCCGGGAAGGAGATGCATTGATATTAACCAAACCCCTGGGTACCGGTATTATCTCTACTGCCCTGAAAGCAGAAATAATCAGTGAAGATAAGGCAATAGATGCCATTAACTGGATGAGAAAACTGAATTATATCCCTGAAGAAGTTTTAAATTTAGCTATTCACAGCATGACAGATATTACCGGCTTTGGATTATTAGGTCATCTTAGTGAAATGATGATAAACAAAGATTTATATGCTGAAATCCAGGTAAATAAAACTCCGATCTTAACTGGAGCATATGAACTTGCTTGTCAGGATATTATTCCAGGAGGAAGTATAGCTAACCAAAAGACATTTTCCTGTGGTGTTCAAAAAGAAACAGAAATAGACCCGGTCAAAGAAATACTTTTGTATGATGCCCAGACTTCCGGCGGGCTTTTGATCTCAGTCAGTGAGGAAGATTCTCAAAAATGCTTATCATCATTAAAAAATGAGGGATTTGTTGACAGTAAAAGAATTGGACAGGTAAGAAAAGATCCTTCCAAAAAAGAAAAAATCATTTTAATTCAATAAATAAATCTAAATAGAAAGGAAATATTTTATGAGCCTGAAAAATTGGTTTCTTTCACGAAGAATAATTATTTTTACCGGAGCCTTCATCGGTATTGCGGCAACTGTTCTACAAAAATTAGGCAATCCTGCCAATATGGGTATCTGTGTAGCCTGTTTTGAACGGGATATTGCCGGTGCTTTAGGATTTCACAGGGCAGCGGTTGTTCAGTATATTAGACCTGAGATTATCGGCTTTGTTCTGGGCTCTCTGATCGCCGCCCTGGCCTTCAAAGAATTTAAGCCAAGAGGAGGATCATCTCCACTTATCCGGTTTGTCTTGGGTTTTCTGGCAATGGTTGGATCTTTGGTCTTTCTGGGTTGTCCCTGGAGAGCCCTGCTGCGTTTATCCGGGGGTGATGGAAATGCCCTCTTCGGTATTGCAGGATTAGTCGCTGGCATCTCTATCGGCATCTTCTTTATCAAATCAGGTTATAATCTGGGACGTAATGAAAGAAGTAGACCTCTGGCAGGCTGGATTCTACCTTCAATTATGGCCGGACTTTTACTGTTACTGCTCTTCAGAATTAATTTGCCCACCGGGGCAGTCTTTTTCAGCAGTGAAGGGCCAGGTTCTCAACATGCCCCGGTCCTGATTGCCTTACTGATTGCCTTAATTATTGGTTTTGTTGCCCAGAGAACCAGATTCTGCACAGTTGCAGCTGCCCGGGATGTTCTTCTGATTAAAGACACTTACCTCTTTACTGGAGTGGTCAGCTTATTGATAGCAGCATGGCTAAGTAATATGATTTTAGGTCAGTTTAATCCGGGATTTCAAGGCCAGCCAGTTGCTCATACCAACCAGATCTGGAATTTCGGAGGCATGGTTTTAGCCGGGCTTGCCTTTACACTCGCCGGAGGCTGTCCTGGACGTCAGCTCTTTCTTTCCGGAGAAGGAGATTCTGATGCTGCTGTATTTGTTTTAGGAATGATTTTTGGGGCAGGATTTGCCCATAACTTTGCTACTGCCAGCTCCGGTGCCGGGCCAGGTGTCTGGGGACCTGCCGCGGTAATAGCAGGTTTAATTATCTGTCTGATTATTGGATATAGTATGAGTGATTTAACAAAAAAGAAATTGGAGGATTTATAAAATGAGTGAAAAATTTGATGTAAGAGGACTCTCCTGTCCCCTTCCGGTAGTGAAAGTGAAAAATAAATTAACAGAACTAAAACAAGGATTGTTAGAAGTACTGGTAGATACCGGAACCGCCAAAGATAACGTTGTACGCATGTCGAAAAATGCTGGCTGGAAGGTAGAAGTAAAAGAACAAGGAGAAGAATATTTATTGATCATAACTAAATAAACGACCAAACAGGAGAGGATAATCATGATCTATTTTGATAATGCGGCTACCTCTTTTCCCAAACCGAAAGAGGTATCTGCAGCAATAATTGACTATATGAATAATGTTGGGGCCAGCCCTGGCCGCTCCGGTCATCGCTTATCCATTGAAGCAGGCCGGATACTCTATCAGTGCCGGGAAAACCTGGCCGAATTATTTCATGTATCTGACCCGTTAAGGATTATTTTTACTTCCAATGCCACCGAATCAATTAACCTGACATTAAGAGGATTTTTACGATCCGGTGACCAGGTAATTACCAGCAGTATGGAACATAATTCAGTAATGCGACCACTTCGTGAGTTAGAAAAAAATGGTGTTCAAATAAAAGTTATCCCCTGTTCTGTTGACGGTTCCCTTAATCCAGAAGATATTGAAAAGGCAATTAATAAAAATACCGCGCTTATTGTTTTAAACCATGCTTCAAATGTAACCGGAACCCTACTACCTATCAGAAAGGCAGGTCAAATTGCCCGAAAGCATAATATTTTGTTTCTGGTGGATGCAGCACAAACTGCCGGTGCCTATCCCTTAGACATGGAAAAAGATAATATCGATCTTCTAGCCTTTACCGGCCATAAAAGCCTCTTTGGACCAACAGGCACCGGAGGGCTGGTAATTGGAGAAAATGTTGAAATTCATCGAATTCTCCCTCTCAAGACCGGGGGGACCGGCAGCCGCTCAGAATCAGAAAACCACCCTGATTTCCTGCCGGATAGATACGAAAGCGGTACTCCTAATATTGTCGGAATAGCCGGGTTAAATGCAGGCGTGTCATATATCCTGAAAAAAGGGACTAAAGCCATACATCAATATGAACATAATCTGTGTCAGATACTGATTTCCGGTTTGAAGGAAATCACTGGTGTAACAGTATACGGCAAAGAAGAAACGGGAGAAAGGGCATCTGTAGTATCTTTTACTATTGCAGGACAGTCACCCTCTGATATCGGTTTAAAACTTGATGAAAATTATGCTATGATGTGTCGGGTAGGTCTGCATTGTGCTCCTGCTGCCCATAAGACCATTGGAACTTTTCCTGTGGGTACAGTTCGTTTTAGTATAGGGCTTTTTAATACTGTTGAAGATATTGAAAAAGCAATTGCTGCGATCAGGAAAATGGTAAGGGATCATAAAAACAGAAAGGTAAAAAATGACTGAATCAGGACAAAAAAGTGTTGTTATCTTTTATTCAACCAGCGGTGCTATCAAAACAGAAAGTTTAGCCAAGAAACAGAGATTAACTGTTAAGCTTATCCCGGTGCCCCGCCATTTAAGCTCTGATTGCGGCATATGTCTGAGCTTTAACTCTGATGACATTCATGGAATAGAAAAAATATTAAAGGATAATAAAATAGAATTTGATGCTATCTATGAGTTATAAAATAATTACAATAATTAAAGGAATAGAGAAGTTAAATGCTCCTTGGTTATATGCTATTCTTCTGGGATAAAATAAGCTATTTCACTATTTTGATTATCCTGATTATTTGTATTTTTCTATAGATGAGTGTTATCTGCTGTTAGAAATCCCATATTAAGTACCTTCTTTGGTAGTGAAATCATACCAAAAAAGTTACTTAATTACTGAGCAGGAACAACCGTCCCCTGTATCAGCTATGTCACTTGAATTCCTCCAGGATTTTATGATTCCATACTTGGGCTTCGATATAAGGAGCAAGACTGTTCGGAAGATTCTGATGCCAATCATCTTCAGGTATGCCCTTTTCTCTTATGATGGAAAGTATTTCCGATAAGGTAAATACTTTTCCGTGATAATCAGCCATATAGTATTTTTTGGGCTTCTCCCGAGCAAACCACAGGGATATCATGCTATCCGGGTAAGTAAAACTGACATCGTATTCCGAAAAAACTGAGAGAGGTATTCGTATTTCTCCATGCAGATCTGGATCTGGAGAATTTTTAGCCATCCATCTGGATGTCCCAAGCACCATTGGAATCGGATATGTATGCTGAGGCTGTCCTCCCTTTTTCTTAAACTCATTACACACCCATTTCTCCGTTTCCCTTCGATTATGCAAATATTGTTTGGGATTCTGAAATCTTTCCCCAAAAACGGTCTCGCTGTAAAGCTCTTTCATGATTTTTATGGCTTCCTCATCAGACAGTGCTGATAAGCTACGAAATGGTTCTGTACCAAGCTTATAGTAATAGGTCAAATAATCTATCATAAATTATTCTCCTAAACTTGCAAACTTGGGTTCAGGTCTTGAAATATCAGTTATCATCAATATCTATCTTTTAAAATATCATTTTTTATTGTAATATAATATTATTTATGATATTCAGTAATCTCTTTTAAGTTAAAGCAATGTTTTTGTTTTACCTGATATATTTTCATTCCTTTTTTGTTGGTAGCTTGAAATACCTTACACCAGGAGAGAATACTTGTTCTATAATTAAGAGAGATGTGCTTGCTATAGAGAACTGTTCTTCATCTAACTCCATATCAATTATCAAATTGAGTTTAAATTAGAAGATAGTCTATTTCAAAGAAGAATCACCTGAAGTAAAAGAAATGCTTTCAACTATTTCATTTATAGTATTACCCATATCAAAAGTTTCCCTCTCTGTAACGCATTCTATTCTTTTAGATTCTGGATAATGAGAACAATTTGAGAAACGCAATACAAAATTAATGGAAATCAGATTCCCTTTATAAATTGCAAAGTAGGTATAGTCTGTATATACTGAGCCTGCCGCTCCTTCACTTTCTGCTCTAATACAATAATTTCTTCCATTAATATTTTGCTTATAAAATCTCCTGGAAAAACTGCTCTCTTCAGGACTTGTCTGGCATGTTAATTCTTCGTTTTTTATTTCTATTTCCTGAGGCCAATCATTTTTATTAGTAAGGATTTTTATCTCTGGAGGCCATTGCTGAAAAGAAACATATTCTGCTTCTAAATATTCTGGGGCTTGGAATATAATGTCATTTGATTTTAATTCTTTCCAATCATCACTTACTTCATCAAGTACACAGTTTTGCGCTACTATTTCTCCATCAATTTCTAAAATTACTTCACCTTGATGCTCCCAAAAAACTACTGACTCATCATCATTAGCATATCGAGATCCGGAACCACTTATTACTCTTTGCAGAACATAGCTTTGACCATTAAACAACAGCATTGCATCATTGTTTTCATTATCATATCTTATCTTAATTTCATCCCCGCACGGGCAAGAAAAAATAAAATAATCAGTTGTTTCCGGATAACTTTCCTGGTATTTTTGTTCCAATTCCTTTTTGCTATCTAAATCAATACCAGCGACTATGATAATTAAAAATAAAATAAGTAATATTATTACAGTTTTCTTCTTCATATTTTAATTATAGCACTTATTTATTAAATAAAGCTCTAAAAGCAATCCTTAAACCAGATGTTTTTCCTATTGCCTGGCTTATCAAAAACAACTTTCTATATCATCTTTTTTTATTGTTACTTTCAAGACATCACCAGGTTGTTTGCTAATTTTAATACGAATATCCTTGCGTAATCCTATGATATAACATACCAAACCATCATCATTTTTGATACCCATGTTCATGATGCTCCCATCATATGGCACTCCATCAAAAGTCGCATGGACCTTTGCTCTTCACTTTTTAAACTCCTTCTTCACATCATAAGAAATTTTGACATAAGCACCATTGATGTCAGGAACTTTCTGAATAACAGCTTCATATTCATAGAAAACTTTTTTTCTCACCACTTAAATTAAATAAGACCTTTGAGATATTATTATCAAACTAGTACAACGCTATATTCCCCTATATCATGGACATGTATCATAAACATAATTATTAGAATAATACGATGGAAAAATCTGATCTAAATCGCAGATATTATGATTGATTTTCAAGATTGATTAAGTAATTTGTAGATTGTTGCTACAATAGGAACTCCTAATAAAATTCCTAAAAATCCCATTAATCCCGTTCCCACAACAATTGCAGCAAATACCCATATTCCAGGAAGGCCAATTGAAGCACCTACAATTTTTGGATAAATAAAATTACTTTCAATTTGCTGTAAGATAATAATAAATAGTAAGAAAATAACTGCACTAAACCAATCAACAACTATAATTAATAGAACTCCAAAAATTGCCCCAATATAAGCTCCCACCATTGGAATAATAGAAGATAATCCAACTACAGAGCCAATAGTAGTTGGATATGGCAGCCTCAATATTATCATGCCGATAGTGCATAGAATACCTAATATAACTGCTTCTTTAAATTGTCCCAGAAAAAAATTGGAGAATGTATCATTTGTTATTTTAATAATTTTAGCTAATTGTTCCCTTGTTTTACTGCTCAAATAATTATTACTTAATTTCTGATAATTCTTTTTCACAGTATTTTTATCAAACAAAATATATATACTAAATACTATTGCCAGCACAAATTCGATCATTTTACCAAATACAATTCCAATAAAAGATACCGAGCCAAACGCCCAGCTGTTCATGATTTCCAGACTTTTATTTAGTGCAGCTTCACCGCTTATATCAAATTCCTTAATTCTCTGTTTGATAATTGGGTATTTTTCTGAATGACCAATAATCCATTCTACAGTTTTCTCGTACATTGTTGGCAATTGAGTCGACAATAAATGGATAAATTGACTTATTTGAGGAATCAGAATGTACAAAAACAAGAATAATACTAACACAACAGTTAATATAGATAAAAAAATACATACGGTCCTGCGGGTCTTTAAAATAAACCCATTGCGGCTATTGGGAAAATATATTCTCTCATACCTGCTGACAATTATATTTAATACAAAAGCAATGCCTGCACCAAGAAACAAAGGAGATATTATCCCCCAAATAAATTTTATCAGGTTAATAAAGCTGTTAAAATTTAAAACTATTAAAAGAATTACAGCTATTTGTATAATTAACCTGGTTGTTGTTTTATATATACCATTATTTTCATTTGGCGACATCTAAAATCCTTTGCATTTTAAGTAAGCATTTGTGCATATTTTAGCATTTTCCTAAAAAGGAGTCTATAAAAAAGGTAGTTTAAAAGGTCGGGTATTATAGACCCCTATCTCTTTCTTTGAAAGTTTTTCTCTATTTATCTCCGTTATTCTTAGAAATACGAAGAATTTTAAATTATTAACCGATATCATCCCAAAACTAACCCTATCATTTCTCGCTGGGTCTATGCCCTGACATTCCTTCGTTCAGTTTTACAGGGATAAAAGCGGAGATAGTCTTTAAAAGCTTAAATACTGCCTCATTGGGCTCATGGGGTCTATCTCCTTATCTCCGCTTTATCGGCTTTACTTAAGCAACTTGTTTTAGCTGATTCAGTCGAAACTGGTTAAAGACCAATTCTACTTGATATCTACTCTGCTTTTTTAGCAGGCTATGGATAATGGTGATGATCTTTTTAGAGATCACCACTAAGGCCTGTTTTTTCTTCAGTGGATTACGAGGCCTGGCCTTTAGATAGCGATAGAGCTCTTTCATCTCGGAATTGACCACTACGGTGGTCCTGGCCATCTGGTAGAGCACATTCCTTAGCTGTTTTCTTCCCCGCTTGGATATGATGGTTTTGCTCTGATGCTCTCCTGAGCTGTCCTCGATGAGATTGTACCCGGCCAGTTTGCTGATCTGACGAGGATGGTTAAATCTTAAAGGATCACCGGTATTGCCTAAAAAGCTTGCTGCTGTTATGATTCCGATACCTGGTATACTTAAGATGATCTCTTTGAACCCGGTATGGGTCAGGGCCTGTTCCATGGCAATTTCTAGATGAGTGAGTTGTTTTTCCATCAGCTCCAATTCTTGGATTAACAGTGTTAATTTTAACCTGGCTGATGATATGCCATAGGTGGGAGTCTTTAGCTACCCTTAGGAGTTTTTCTACCCTTTTTTGACCAATGGTCTTTTTCACTGCCTTTTTGATCTGAGTGAGTACTTTATCTCTGCCCAGTTGGAGTATCAAAGATGGGAAGGGACAGGATTTTAAGATCTGCCGGCAGGCCTTGCTTTTCAAGGGATATTTAAATACTGTTGGGAAAGAATTCATCTAAGACGGCCTTTATGGTATTCTTGATCGCATTCTGGCGCTTCATCAGACTGCATCGGGTATTAGATAAAACTCTCAGTTCGGCAAAGACATCCTGGGGTAAGTAGAGCTGGGAAAAGCGGCCATCACGTAGGAGCCTGGCTATGGTCAAGGCATCCTTTTTGTCATTCTTGGTGGGGCTGTTATCATCGAGTTCTTTGGCGCGTTTGGTATGATAGGGATTAATCAGTACCACCTTGATTTCATGTTCAGTCAGGTAGTGAGCCAGGGGTTTCCAGTAGTGGCCGGTTGGTTCTAGTCCTAGGATCACTTTGTGTAAGCCGGTTTGCTTGCAAATGTTTTTTATCCTTGTTAGAATATTCTTAAAGCCTTCTTTGTTGTTTAAGACTTTGAGGGCCTTGCCTAAGGGGATACCCCTGTAATTGGTAAATCTGGCCCAGTGAATATTTTTGGCAATGTCTACACCTATAATGAGTGTCTTTGGGGTAATGGCCTCCAGTTTCGAAAAAGAATGTTTTTTCATTATTTTATAACCTCCGGTTATTTTTTGGTTTTGTGCGTTATTGGTTACAACACACACATTTACCATAATGATAACTGGGGGTTATTTATTTTTCAAAGAGCATTTTCATGTATTACAGGAATGCTATTATATACTTGTATAATTAATTAAAAAGTTTTAAGATAATCATGAGAATATATAGATATATCACAAGGAAAAGGAAAATTAATGCTTCATATTTCTTTGGATCTTTTTTTTGTGAAGTGGAGACGATATTGAGTTCGGAGTTAGGGGAAAATATATCCCGCTACTGCGGTCTCGTGAGGAATGTTAAATGGGTCAGATGGAAGGGAAAGTTATAATAGTTACAGGATCTGCTTCCGGTCTTGGCCGGGCAATTAGTATTTATGCCGGGAAACTCTCAGCAATAGTGGTTGCTACAGACATTAACCTTGAAGGAGCTCAGGAAACAAAGCGTCAAGTCGACGTATCTGGTGGTATTGGTGAAGCTCTACAGACAGATGTGACCGATGAAACTTTAGTAACAACAATGATTCATGACGTCAAAAAGCGCCATGGTAAAATTGACTTCATTTTCAATAATGCCGGATATGCTCAGAATGGCGAGTTTCAAGACATAACGCCAGAGGACTTCAAAAAGGTAATAGATGTTAACTTCTGGGGAGTTGTTTATGGAACAAGAGCTTGCTATCCCATCATGATAGAACAAGGTTACGGCACTATTGCAAATGTGACATCACTTGCCGGACTGATTCCCGGAGGGCTTATGACTGCCTACAGCTCAGCAAAATACGCTGCCACTGGTTTTACATTGAATCTGCGATCTGAAGCTAAACAGTATGGCGTCCACGTGGTTGCGGTATGTCCTGGCTACTTAGAGACACCAATGCACGCAAATGCCGATAATGTTTCAGAATACATCAAATCTCATGATAAAGAATACCGAAGCAAAAAGCATCGATACCCTACTGCTGAAAAGGTGGTTGGTAAATTGATGCACGGAGTATTCCACAATCGAGCAATTGTGGTAACACCTTATATTCACCTGCCTTTTTGGTGGCTATATCGAATAGCACCGGGGGCTGTCCCATGGGCGTGGGATATTATCATCCGGCGAATCAAGACAAAAGAAGAGCAAAAGATCATCTGATTATTCTATAGACAAGTATTTTTTCAGTTATAGATGCCTATCTTGAGACAAAAAAGATAGACGAGAAAACCAAAACTGGAAAGGTGTTTGATGTGAGTATGAATGAAGTCATTACTATTTGTTTACCACTACCTTATAAATTAGGTACCGTAAATTGCTACCTCTTAAAAACCGACACCGGCTATATCCTGATTGACACAGGGTATTCAAATAATCGTATTGAGCTTGAAAAAGAACTTGAAAGAGCAGGCTGTAAGCCTGGCAATCTCAATCTCATCATTTTAACCCATGGTGATTTTGACCATACTGGTAATGCAGCCTATCTCCGTGAAAAATTCGCTGCAAAGATAGCGATGCATTATGATGATTCAGGAATGAGTGAACGTGGAGACATGTTCTGGAACAGGAAAAAAGGCAATATTCTCCTTGGAAAGATAGCTGTCATCCTGTTCAAATTTGGTAAAAGGGAGCGATTTAAATTAGATTTATGTCTTGATGAGGGATATGATCTCTCTGAATACAGAATCGATGCAAAAGTTCTTCATATTCCAGGGCATTCAAAAGGTTCAATTGGAATATTAACAGCAGATGGCTGCCTGTTTTGTGGAGATTTACTTGAAAATAAAGATAAACCAACCCTCAGTTCTATTATGGATGACTTAACTGTAGCAAAACAAAGTATTAATAAACTGAAAAAGTTAAGAATAAACACTATTTATCCTGGGCATGGAAGGTCATTCTCGATGGAGTTGTTAATGAAACAATTTTAACAGAAAAAGAAATAATGAAATAATGGGGTCAGGTCTTGAATTAAAAGTTTACTTTTTATTTGCCATCTTCTTAATTATTTTATTTATAATTGTAGCATTATACAGAGAACCATTCACTGTATTTTCATGTAAGTTAAGCACCATTATTTTTCCTAAATTATAACTGTCAATTATAAAGATTTGACCCCATTTGCCCCCACATAATTTAACTGATAATATAAAGGAGTCTGTGCTATGGTTTCTGTAAAAGCAAAGAAAGTTAATTAAAATAACTTGAAACTAAAGAGCCTCTATAATAAAATAATCCAAATACTTTAAAGGAGTATTAATTCAAAATGACTCAACTGAATAGTAAGTCAGTAAAGTAATTTCGTAAGAGGTATTGGGTAAAGACGGAGATTTCTTAAAGGAAATGTGAAAGAATATTGTGTATTGACTGGAGCGATTGGATTGAAATTAAACTTTGATTTATAAGGAGTATAAATGAAAGATTTTTTTTATCAATTTCTTTATCGTTTAAGGACAGCGAATCCGGTTCGTTTAGTGGTTTTAGGATATATGTCATATATTTTCATTGGTTTTATTTTGCTATGCTTGCCTTTTATGCACAAAAATTATGTTCCTGTACTAGATAATCTTTTTATTGCCACCTCAGCAGTCTCTACAACAGGATTAACAACTGTTACCGTGAGCAATGATTATAATTTTTTGGGTCAGTTGGTGATACTAACACTTATTCAACTCGGCGGTATTGGATATATGACGTTCGGCTCATTCGTTATTTTATCTGCAAAGAAATATCTTGATGACCGCAAAAAAAATATTGCTGAGACTGTGTTCAGTATCCCTGAAAATTTCAAGATCGAAAAATTTATTATAAGTGTTATAAGTTTCTCTTTTATTGTTGAGCTTATGGGAGCTATTGGGCTGTTTTTTGTGTTTCTGAATGCGGGAACGGAGAATCCTCTCTGGAAGGCCATATTCCATAGTGTATCAGCTTTTTGCACAGCAGGTTTCAGCCTGTTTCCTAACAGTTTTGAGGGTTTGGCAAATAATTTCGGACTCAATGCCATTATTTCGATATTGAGCATTATTGGGTCTATGGGATTTATTGTTTGTGTTGATATCTGGCGTCTTATCCGTGGGAAAATAAATCATGTGACATTAACGTCAATGGTTATTATTGTAATGACATTCTGGCTTTTTGTTATAGGAG
>Ga0334896_1001634_pt1 | contig 18237 bp, 20 predicted proteins | sample GraSluR3_MG_8_FD_207734 | JGI IMG/M metagenome (GOLD analysis project Ga0334896, IMG submission 207734) | Sludge microbial communities from methane-producing bioreactor in Wageningen University, Netherlands - Granular Sludge_27_06-R3 | ecosystem: Engineered > Bioreactor > Anaerobic >... | reverse complement strand
GGGTACCAGGCGGTATATGAGCATGACCCACCTGGACGAGATATTAAAAGAAGAGGCCGGTTCAGCCATAAGTTAGCTGCCGCTCACCAAGCGGTAATCCAATTTGCGAAATTTTCTTGACGGTACCTGAACGGGGGCAATAACATGTTACACATCAGGCTTGACGAGAACAACTACGTGGACGGTTATGGTGACGGGTGCGAAATCGACGGCGGGTTCTGGTACGACGGCCCGGTGCACGATGGTTTCGGGCCAACCACGTGCAGATTTTACCGTCACGAGAATAACGTGCTGATTCTTGACGAGGCAAAGCAACAGGCCGCGCAGGACGCAGAAGCGGCCATTGATGAACTTATAGACTTGTATACGTGGTTCGAGTGGTACGACGTGCAGGTGCATCAGGCGTTACGTGCTGAACGGATGAATAATGCGTTTTCGGCAGAGGATTCCAGCGGGCAAACATACGAATCTCTTGCGGACTTGGATGCACAGGCGGCGGTTTATCAGGTTAGGATTCGGGATATACGGGAAGGAGATGAATAAGTATGGCAGAAAAAAGCTGGCCGTTTGTTTCGGTAGAGGGCGACCGGAAAGTCCCCGCGAGCGATGAGGCTCAAGGCTATGACCTGTTCGTCGCGTCGGGTGTCGTGCCCGGCATAGAGGACGAGCTTGCGCCGGAGAAGGTTGCAGACACGATGAATGTTCAGGTTAACCCAGGCGCGGGTATCGTAACAGGGCATCGGTACATCCTCGACGCGGCGGACACGGTCACACTGGCGAACGGTGAAGCAAACGCGCGTATTGACCTTGTCGTTCTGGAAAGCAACGCAAACACGCCGGTGCGTGCGGTGCGGTTAGCGGTTGTCAAGGGCACAGCAGCGACATCCCCTGTTGCTCCTGCTTTAACGTGGGATAGCGCAGTACAACAAATCGAACTCGCGCGGGTGCATGTACCTGCTGGTGCAACGACGTTGAACGCCGCGACGTTGACCGACATGCGCCGGTACGCGACAGGACGTCACACGCACGATTTAGTAGATACGACAACTGGCACGCTCCCTATCACACGCGGCGGTACAGGTGCGACATCCGCATCCGGAGCGCTCTCCGTGCTCGGAGCAGCGCCAGCGAGTCATAACCACGCCGCGAGTAACATCACAAGCGGCGCAATCCCTATCACACGCGGCGGTACAGGTAAAACGACAGCAAGTGATGCACGTTCAGCTCTTGATGCTGCGGCTTCAAGTCACAACCACTCTGCGAGTCACATTACAAGTGGTACCCTACCTATCACACGCGGCGGTACAGGTGCGACCTCTGCATCCGGAGCCCGATCGGCATTAGCCGCCGCGGCCGCGAGCCATACTCATTCAGCGTCTCATATCGTGAGCAGCACGCTCCCGATTGTGCGCGGCGGTACAGGTGCGACTTCTGCTTCTGCCGCTCGATCGGCGCTCGGAGCAGAAGCTGTCCTCGACTCAACGCGAAAGCGGAAAATTACGTATGGTACGGCTAATCCGTCCGGTGGCAAGAACGGAGACATTTACATCAAATATTAAGGGTGTGAACTTATGGCGACGATACCACAACATTCCGGGTACTCGGTTATTACAGGCTCCGGTACCGGGCCAAACGGTGACAGAATCGACGTTTGGATTGAATGGAAGGTAACCGAGCAGGACGTTGATAACAACCGGTCCTATGTCCGGGCGTACTTTTACGCCGCGCTAAAAAGCGGACAAAGCTCTACCACATGGGGCGGCTCCGGGTGTTATTCGTCGTTCTCTGTTGGCGGGGTATCGGGCACGAGCCTGAAATCAAACGGGTCTTATGACTTCCGAAGTTCTAGCACTGTAAACTCTTTAGGCACGTTCGCAGGTTGGATTAACCATAGCTCCGACGGCACGAAATCCGTTACTTTTAGTGGGTCGTTTACTACAGATTCGTCGTGGATAACCGGCGGTAGCGCGTCCGGGTCAAGGACGTTGCCGACGATTGAACGAGGATTAATGCGTGTACGTGTATCAGGAACGTGGCGCACCGGAATCCCATATGTACGCGTATCTGGTGTTTGGCGGCGAGGGCAAGCATTTGCAAAAGTATCCGGCGTCTGGCGGCGCGGGGTGTAGAACCGCCGAAAGGCGGTATTTTTTATGCCCTTTTTCAGGGCGGAAAGGAGTGTGATTATGAACCTTCACAAGCAGCTTGCTATAAACAATGCCTGCTACAAGGCCGGGCGCAGAATTAAGCCCCAGGGTTTGATGATCCATTCGACAGGTGCCAACAATCCGAACCTCCGGCGCTATGTGCAGCCCGATGACGGCCTGCTGGGGTGGCATCCGTTCGGAAACCACTTCAACGTCGACAGCCCTGGCGGTCGGCACGTTTGTGTCCATGCCTTCATTGGAAAGCTGAAGGACGGGACGATCGCGACGTACCAAATTCTTCCGTGGAACATGGAAGCATGGCACTGCGGCGCCGGGCCAAGAGGTTCCGGTAATAAGACGCACATCTCCGTGGAGATTTGCGAGGACAATTTACGAGATCCTGTGTACTTCAACAAGGTGTACAGGGAAGCCGTCGAATTTACTGCGTACATCTGCAAAGAGTTCGGCTTCATCGAAACAGACATCATCTGTCATAGCGAAGGGCATGCGCTGGGGATCGCCAGCAACCATGCTGACGTCATGCACTGGTTCCCGCGTCATGGCAAGAGTATGGATACGTTCCGGGCAGATGTGAAAGCGCTGCTGCATCCGGCCTCGGCGGACAAGCCCCCGGTCACGAACGCGCCTTCGGTCTCCCCCGGCAAACCCCCCGTGCCTCCTGCGTTTACGCTCAAACGATTGCTGAAGTTGTCTGCCACGGTAACCGCCAATACGCTTAACTTCCGCACGGGACCGAGTTTGCTGCGCAGTGTGATTCACAGACTTAAACGCGGGGACAAATTGACGGTCTTAGCTCGTAAAGGCGCCTGGACATATGTGTCGACAGGCGGTCGGCGTGGGTATGTCTACTCGAAGTACATCAGCCTGGGCAACTATCTGCGCGGCGAGGATGTGCGTGCTGTCCAGAAAGCACTGAAAGCTGCCGGGTATGATCCGGGGGCCATCGATGGCGTGTTCGGGCTCAAGACCCTGGCGGCCGTGCTTGCCTTCCAGGCTGCCCGCGGCCTTACGGCGGACGGCATCGTTGGGGCGAAGACCGCGAAGGCGCTGGGCGGCGTCTGGGCAGGCTAAACTGACGGGGGGTGGGCGGCGTGGATATGACGACGTATGGCAAGATCATGGAGCAACTCGGCGGCATACAGTCCGGCATAAGCGCGTTGGACGAAAAGCTGGATACCTCCAACAAAAACACTTGTGATCGTCTTGACAGGATCGAAGAAAAGACCGACGCTCGTTTTGAAAAGGTGGAAGATCGCGTAACCGTTCTCGAACATAAGCCGGGAAAATGGTGGGACAAACTGCTAGGCACCGGTTTGGGTGCCGCCGTCGGTTGGATACTTGGCAAAATCGTCAAATAATTAAGCCGCTTTAAATAAGGGCGGTAAAAAAGGGAGGTATACTACATATGGATGTTATGAACTATATTGTCGACAATGCGCTAGTGCTGATCCCCGCGCTCATCATCATCGGGCAGATCATCAAGAACATCCCGAGCGTGCCCAACTGGATGATCCCGTTGGCGCTGTTGGTGCCAGGTGTGATTGGGACCATGGCTATCGTCGGTTGGGACGTGCCTGGGGCGGTACAGGGTATCCTGGTAACCGGTGCCGCGGTCTACGGTAACCAACTTTGGAAGCAAGTATTGGGAGCTTCTGGCGGCGGAGGTAGCGGTACAGGTACGATCGACGAACCTTAAAACATTAGCGTGGAAAGCGGGGCCCTTCGGGGCCCTCCTTTTTCATGCCTTATCCTTAATTTTTCAACCCGTTGGCACACTTTTGGCACACCTATCAAAATTCCGACGAGATCACAAAGTCCCGCAAACCCTTTGTTTACGGGACTTCCAACTGGTCTGGGTGAGAGGATTTGAACCTCCGGCCTCTTGAACCCCATTCAAGCACGCTACCAAACTGCGCCACACCCAGGCGTATTCATCTCGTTGATACAGTAATGTATTATACCCAGTCACCCCCGAAATGTCAAGGCTGGCAAGGGCTCCGGCCATAAAAAGAGGCCTCCTTAAGAGGAGGCCCGCCAAGCCAAACGATCGACTAAAGAAGGATGCAGATGAGCCCGGCGCTCCCTTCGTTTACGATACGCTGCAGGGTCTTTTGAAGCTTCATGCGCGCGTCTTCGGGCATGCGCATCAGTTTATTGGACAGCCCTTCCTGAACCAGCGCGTGCAGCGACTTCCCGAACACGTTGGTCGACCAGATCGCTCCCGGGTTGCTTTCGAACTCATCCATCAAGTATTGAAGGAGTTCTTCGCTCTGCTTTTCGCTGCCCATCATCGGCGACACTTCCGTCTTAATATCCACGCGCATGATGTGCAGGGACGGCGCGCTCGCCCGGAGCCGGACGCCGTATCTGCTGCCCTGCCGCACGATTTCGGGCTCTTCGAGCACCAGTTCGTCCGTCGTGGGCCGCACCATTCCGTAACCCGTCTGCCTCACGTCTACAAGGGCGTCTTTGAGCCTGTCGTATTCGCGTTTGGCGGTAATGAGGTCCTTCATCATCGATACGAGCTGGTAATCGTTCTTTATAGGGTGATCGCAGGCTTCACCCAGAACACGGTAGAAAAGGTCCCGGTGCACCGGCAGGCTCACGTCCACCATGCCTTCGCCCAGGCGCAGCGACTCGAGCTTCATCGGGTCCGCATTTTCGTAATCGATGAATGCCTCGGGAAGCATGGAATGGTCCCGCATACAGCGCATCTGCGGTACTGTTTCGCCCAGCCTGGCAAAAATGCTGCCGGTAAGCCAGTGGTCGGCGGGCAGCGCCTGAACCCATTCCGGTATATCGATATTGATGACGCGGATCGGGAACTCCATGAGCATCATTTCGAACATTTTCAGTATGTCGTGGTCCTCCATGTTCTTGACGTCGACAGCGAGCACCGGAACGCCGTATTTCTCGTTGAGGGCCTCCCTTAACGCCTGCGTGTCCTGGTTGTTCGGGACGGCCGTATTGAGCGCGATGATGAACGGCTTCCCCAGCGCCTTGAGCTCGTCGACCACGCGTTCCTCTGCTTCGATATACGATGAGCGCCCGATGTCGGTGATGCTCCCGTCCGTCGTGACCACGATCCCGATCGTCGCGTGGTCCTGGATCACTTTGCGCGTGCCCATCTCGGCCGCCTGCTCAAACGGTATCTGTTCCTCGGTCCAGGGCGTGCGGACCATCCGCGGCATGTCGTTTTCGATATAGCCGACCGCGTCCTTGACCAGGTATCCGACACAGTCCACCAACCTCACAGAAACCACCGCTTCCGGCGAGAGGGCGATCCTTACCGCTTCGTTAGGAACGAAATTCGGCTGCGAAGTCATGATCGATTTTCCGGCGCCGCTTTGCGGCAGTTCGTCCACCACGCGGTCTTTAATATAGCCCTGTTCCATCGCCGGCAGAACCAGCTTATCCATGAACCGGCGTATGAACGTCGATTTCCCGGTGCGCACGGGCCCCACGACACCGATGTAGATGTCCCCCTGTGTCCGCATGGCAATATCCTGATAGAGTTCGAACTTTTCCACGCTTCCCCCTCCTCCACATGGCTTGGCAAATAAAAATATAGGAAGATCGATAAAATTATATGAGCCCATATTACAAAACATGCGTACAAGATAGGCAAAGAAAGCAAAATCGAGACGGGTTCCCTCCGTCTCGATTGATGGACATCCTATGGAGTCTGCCGGACCCTGCCGGGGACCAAGGCATACCCAACACGTGTTTGTTTCGCTGTCGGCCACAAAGCCGGGTCCTAAAAATGCATCTTCGAAAAATCGAGTTTGTTCTCGGTGCCCTTGAGCAGCCTTCGGATGTTTTCATGGTGCCTGACGATGATCAGCAGTGCGAGGATGAGCGTGGTAACCACGTGCCAGGTATTGGCGGGATTGAAGATCAGCACCGCGACGAAAACGCCCACGGCGCCCAGCATCGAATTGATGGACACGATCCTGGTGATCGCGATGCTCGCAAGCGCCAAGAAGAAGACGACCGCGGCGATGACCGGCTCAATGATGAACAGGACGCCGCAGGAACTCGCCACGCCCTTGCCGCCTTTGAAGTTGAGAAAGACCGGGAAGTCGTGGCCGAAGACCGACGCGAGCCCGCCCACGCAAGCCCCGGCGTCGCCCAGCAACAACAGGCCCAGAAGCGTAGCCAACACCGATTTGAGTATGTCGCCCAGGAGCGTGGCGAACCCGAGCTTGAAGCCGAAGGTGCGCAGCATGTTCGTACTGCCCGCGTTGCCGCTCCCGTATTGCCGGATGTCTTTGCCGATGATCTTGCTCACGATCACTGAGGTGGAAAAACAGCCGAGCAGATATCCAGCCAAAATGCATACGACCCATTTCCAGACCATTTTACTGTTCCTTTCTCTGGCGAAGGACCAGCCTTATGGGGGTCCCTTCGAATCCGAAAGCCTTGCGCAGATAGTTCTCCAAATACCTATGATAGGAAAAATGCATCAATTCGGGCTGGTTGACGAACACAACAAACGTCGGCGGCCTGATTGCGGCCTGTGTCGCGTAGTATACCTTCAGCCTTCTTCCGGCGTCCGAAGGCGGTTCGTTGAGCATCGCGGCCTCGCCGAGGATGTCGTTTAGAAGACCGGTCGTTATCCGGCGCGAATACTGCTCGTACGCTTCGTCGACATGCCGGAGCACGCGGTGCAGACGCTGCCCGGTCAGGGCCGAAACGAACATGCGTTTTGCGTAAGGCATAAAGGCCAGTTCGCTTTGGACCTTTTTATCGTATCTATGCATTGTATGCGTATCTTTCTCGATCAAGTCCCATTTGTTGATCACGATGACCGAGGCCTTGCCTTCTTCGTGCACGTACCCGGCGATCTTCGTATCCTGTTCCGTCACGCCCTCGGCGGCGTCCATCACCACCAGCGCGACGTCGCAGCGCCGCACCGCCGACAGCGCCCGTATGACGCCGTAGCGTTCGACGCTTTTCGGATCGATGCTGCGCTTCCTTCGTATGCCCGCCGTATCGATGAGGACATAGTCCCTGCCCCCGACCGTAAGCGGCGTGTCGATCGCGTCCCGGGTGGTGCCGGGCACGTCGCTCACGATCGTGCGTTCTTCCTTCAAAAGCGCGTTGACCAGCGACGATTTGCCGACATTGGGCTTGCCGACAACCGCGATGCGCACAGCCCCATCCTCTTCCTCCGGGGCGGCCGCCTCGGGGAAATGCGCGACCACCTCATCGAGCAGATCGCCTATGCCCAGGCCCTGCTGCGCGGATATCGTCACGGGATCGCCGACGGCAAGCTGGTAGAAGTCGTATTGGCTGTCCTCGAACTTGGCGTTGTCCACCTTGTTCACGGCGAGGACGACGGGCTTTCGGGACCGGCGCAGTATGTTGGCGACCTCCATGTCCGCGCTGACGTACCCTTCGCGGCCGTCCACCAGGAATACGATGACGTCGGCCGTATCGACAGCGAGTTCGGCCTGCCGCTGCATCTGCCGCATAATGTCGTCGTCCGACTGCGGCTCTATGCCCCCCGTGTCGATCAGGGTGAAGACGTTTTGCAGCCACTCGGCGTCCGCGTAGATGCGGTCGCGCGTCACGCCCGGCGTGCCCTCCACGATGGCGATGCGCGCCCCCGCGATACGGTTGAACAACGTCGATTTCCCAACGTTGGGCCTTCCTACTATTGCTACGATCGGTTTCATTTATGCTTCCTGATGTTCCTCAATTATCCCCTATCCCCAGCAATCCGGCGCACAGGCTATCCGTCCCGACGGCCCGTACCGGTACGCCCAGCGCGGCCTGTACCTCCCCGGGCGTGACGCCGTCGAGGAATACCGGCTCCCCGCAGCGGAGCATGCTCTCGGGTATGAGAAGGCGGTCCCCGAGGTCGCGCCCCTTCAACTGGGCGATGAGGTCCCCGCCCGTGACCAGCCCCGCGACCGTTATGTTCTCCCCGAAAAACCGGTTCTTAACGGCATAGACCGCGGCGTTGGGATTGACCCTGCCCGCGAGTCCCCCGATCACCGGCGCGGCCAGCACACCCGTCGCCACCGAAAGCCTGGGGGCCGACGCATTTTCGTTCGTTTTGCAGGAACTCTCCCCGAACGACCGGTAAAGCCACGCGACCATGCCGACGCCGTTTTCGAGTTGCGCGAAGTCTTCGTAGTGGGATGGCGGCGGCAGCCGGCGCCCGGCTTTGAGGTAGAACTCATCCGCGAGAAAGGCGAACGAGCCGCCCGTTTCCGCCCTGCAGCGTTCCTGCCGCGCTTCGACCAGTCCGATGACTCTTCCGGCCTCGTCCGCGGTGAAAGGGCGGAGCGGGTACAGTCCCTCCCTGAACCTCGTGAGCCCGACCGGCACGACCGCCACGGAACGCGCGCACGGGCGCAGGGTCTCAAGGTCAAAGAGCGTTTCGTCCAGCACCTGCCCGTCGTTCACGCCCGGGCAGACGACGATCTGCATGTGGAAGGGGATATTCGCGCGCCGCAGCGCCCTGAGGCGCTCCATCACCGGGGCGCCGCCCCCCTGCCCCAGCATGAAACCCCGCACGTGTTGGTCCGTCGCGTGGACGGATATATAGAGCGGGCCGGCCCTGAGCCGGAGGATGCGCGCAAACTCCGCTTCGCCGACGTTGGTGAGCGTGATATAGTTCCCCGTCATCATTGAGAGGCGCCAGTCGTCGTCCTTGAAGTACAGGGACGGGCGCAGCCCCGGGGGGAGCTGGTCGACAAAACAGAACACGCAGCGGTTCGCGCACGACCTCTGCGGGCTCATCAGCGGCGTATCGAACACGAGGCCCAGCCTTTCCGCCTCGTACTTCTCCACGTCGGCCCAGTACTCGCCTCCTTCGCCCTCGAACCGTAGTTCCAATACGGTCCCGGAACAGAGCTGCTCGTAATCCATCACATCGGCGATAGGCCTGTTGTTGACGGACAACAGCCTGTCCCCCGCCGCGACGCCCAGTTCGTCCGCGATGGAGCCGGGGACGACCTCCCTGATCCTGTGTCCTGGCATCCGTTCCTCACTCTTTCGATGTTTAACCATTATAACACAAACCCCTTTTTTTTCCTATCCTTGCCGCGCCATTCACTAAAACGCCCCGCGAAGCGCCAAAAAATCATCGGCGCCGGCTAATCTTCCGGCGCCGCGGCAGGAGGAGTCCGCATGGGTATGGCGTTATGAGGCTTTGCGCTTGCCTGGCGATCTGAGAAACACGAACCGCCTCAGGGCGTCCCTGAGCTCATACAGCCAGATCGCGCACCACAGGCTGACGGCGGCGAGGTTCCAGCCGTACCCCGTCCCCACCTCCAGCATCCCGATGCCTCCGGTAACAATCGAGTAAACGAAGAAAAGGACGTTCGCAACCAGCGTGCCCAGGAGGGCACAAGCCAGCGTCCCCGTGCGCGAATCCGCCACCAGCGCCGCGAGGAGCCCGCATGCGGCCCCGGGCAACAGCGATTCCCAAACGCCCTGCCTGTTCCAGAGCATGAGCAGAAGGAGCATCCACAGCCCGCACAGCAGCACGCTCAGGACGAGCCGCAACGCGCGCTCGCCGCGGATCAGGCTGCGGTAGGCGGCCCAGATGCCACACGACAGCACGAAACCGGTGCCGACGGGCGAAATGGTCCCCCCTCCGAGCCCGATCAAGACAGTCTGCGCCTGGAGCAAGGCGGCGCCTGCCAAGATCACCGCCGCGAACGGGCACGGCCAGCCCAGCCCCGCACAGGTGCGCTCGCCCACAGAGAACAGGCACAGTATCGCGAGCGCGAGAAACAGCACCGTTCCTATCGACATGACCTCGCGTCCTCTTTTTCGGTAATCCAGTTTTACGCTTCCCGCCCGGGGGCGCAAGTATGCAATGCACATAATTCCAGCGCTAGAACAGCCAGGTCCTGTCGGCGGGAGAATTCGTTTCCTCCAGCCTCTCGCCCGTGTCGAAATACACGATCCACTCGCAGACGTTCGTGATATGGTCGGCCATCCTCTCGAGATACCGCGCGACGAACATCAGCGGCGCGACGGCCGCCGCCCTGCTCCCGTCCTGTGCAAGCGCACGGAGCAGTCCCCTCAGCGCCTGGCAGAACCCCTCGTCGACCTGTTCATCGCGCTTGTGCACGTCCTTTGCGAGCGTCACATCGACGCGCATGAACGCGTCCAGGCAGTCGCGCACCATCCCCGACACCTGTTGCGCCATTGCCGGAATCGCATCGGGGACGTTCCTTGAAAGGGAAACCTTCTGATTTTTGACGAGCTGCGCGATATTGACCGCGAGGTCGCCGATCCGCTCGAGGTCTTTTGCGATCTTGTTTATAGCGAAAACGAAGCGGAGGTCCCTTGCCACCGGCGTCTGCGTGGCCAGCAGGCGGATGCATTTGTCCTCTATTCCCCTTTCCATGTTGTTGATGAACGTGTCGTAAGCGATGATGCTGTCGGCCAGCTGCGCATCGTCGGCGAGCAGCGCGTCCACCGCCAGCGTGATCGTGTTTTCGACCCTCGAGCCCATGCGAAGCACGTCCCGCTTGATGTCTTCGAGCATCCTGTCATACTGCTGTCTGTACGGCATGCCTTCCTCCTTTTTGCTCATCAGCCGAACCTGCCGCTGATATAATCTTCCGTCCGTTTGTCCTTCGGGCCGTAGAATATGTCTTCGGTGGCCCCTGTTTCCACTACTTCCCCGTGGAGAAAAAACGCCGTGTTGTCCGATATGCGCCCCGCCTGCTGCATGTTATGGGTGACGATGACTATCGTATAGTCCTTTTTCAATATGCTGACGAGTTCCTCGATCTTCGCCGTGGAGACAGGGTCCAGCGCCGACGTCGGTTCGTCCATGAGCAGGACTTCCGGCTGCACCGCCAGCACGCGCGCGATGCAGAGGCGCTGCTGCTGGCCGCCCGAGAGGCCAAGCGCCGACCCGTTGAGCCTGTCCTTGACTTCGTCCCAAAGCACGGCCGCGCGCAGGCTCTCCTCCACGATCTGCCCGAGCCCGCCCTTGTCCCGCAGGCCGTGTACGCGAGGCCCGTAGGCGACGTTGTCGAACACCGACATCGGGAACGGGTTCGGGCTCTGGAAAACCATGCCAATCCGCTTTCGAAGCTCGGCCACGTCGAAATCCCCGTAGACGTTCTTTCCGTCGAAACAAACCTCGCCCTGTATGCGCACGTTATCGACCAGGTCGTTCATGCGGTTGAGCGTCTTCAAAAACGTCGACTTCCCGCAGCCGGACGGCCCGATGAACGCCATGACCGAATTCCTGCCGATATCGATGCTGACGTCCCTGAGGGCCTGGAAATCGCCATAGAATAGATTCAGGCCGCGCGTGTATATGACGGGCTCCTCCGGCAAGGCTTTAAAGCCATCGGCGCGGCCCTGTCCGTATTCCTCCGTTGTATGCAGGATATCCCTCTCCCTTTGCGTTTCCGGTTCCGGTTTGATAACGGTCAGCTGGTGCGGCATCGTCTACCCCCTTGTTTCGTCTCTTTCGTGCGATTCAGTCGTCCGGCCAGGCCGTGCGCCAGGGAATTGAGCAAAATGATCAGCACGATCAAAACCGTTGCCGTAGCGAAGGCCTTGGGCACCGAGATGCCTTCGTGAATGAGCGTATACAGATGGAGCGCCAGCGAGCGGGTGGAGTCCATAAGCCCCGTCGCGGCGCGCGTGCCGCTTCCGAGCGTGAGGAACAACGCCGCGGTTTCCCCAACGATCCTGCCCATGCTCAGGATGATCCCGGAAAGGATCCCGGGGACGGCAGCGGGGATCACGACCCTTCGGATTGTCTGGAGCCTTGTCGCGCCCAGCGCCAGGCTCCCTTCGCGGTAGAATGCCGGCACGGAGGCTATGGCGTCCTGGGCGGTCCTTACCAGCGTCGGCATGACGACGATGGCCGCCGTAAGGCTTCCGCTGAGCAGCGACCACCCGAACCCGAACAGCCGGCCGAAGAACGTGAACCCGAACAGGCCGAAGATGATGGACGGTATCCCCGCCAGATTCTCGATCGCATAGTTGACGACCCGGACCATCCGTCCTTTTTTTGCGTATTCCGTAAGGTATATCGCGGCCAGCACGGACAGCGGCACCGAGATGACGAGCGACAGGGCCACGAGATAGACCGTGTTGACGATCATCGGGAAGATGCCGCCCTCGTCGCCCAGCCCCCTCGGGGCGCTGGTCAAAAACTCGGGCGAGATGTGCGGGACGCCCATGATAAGGATGTATCCTACGATGACGACCAGTATCCCGAGCGTGAAAAGCGCCGCCGCCCAGATCAGCGTCTTCGCCGCGGCCTGGGCCCTGCGCACGCGCTTCCTGTTTCCGAGGCCGTCGGGGTATCTCTTCATGGGAGACATTATTTCACCGTCCTGTGTATCAGCCTGTTTACAACGAAATTTAAAACCATGATGAACACGAACAGCACCACGCCCGTGCCGAACAGCGCCGCGTAATGTTCGGTCCCCGGCGTGACGTAGGACATCTCCATTACGATGTTGACCGTGAGCGTCCGCGCGGGGTCGAGCAGGGAAGCCGGCATGGCGGGCGTGTTGCCCATCACCAGTATGATCGCCATCGTCTCGCCGAGCGCGCGCCCGAGGGCGAGCACGACCGACGTCACAATCGTTTTTTGGGCGGCGGGGAGCATCACCCTGTGGATGGTCTGCCAGTGCGAGGCGCCCATGGCCAGCGAACCCTCCTTGTAGGCCCTGGGGACCGAGCGGATGCCGGCCTCGGATATGCTGATGAGCGTCGGCAGGATCATGACGGCCAGTATGATCCCGCCGGCCAGCACGCTTTGCCCGTTCACGCCGAAGATGTTCCTGATGAGAGGGACGATCATCGTGATGCCGAAAAAGCCGTAAACGACCGACGGGATGCCCGCGAGCACGTCGACAGCGCGGCGCAGGACGCGGGCCGGGCGCTGCGGCGCTATCTCCGCGAGGAAGATGGCGCAGGCGAGCCCGACGGGCAATGCGATTACGAGGGCGAGCAGCGTCACTGTGAGCGACGTGACGATCATCGGCCAGATGCCGTACAGCGGCGGGGAAGCCGTCGGGGCCCATTTGCCGCCGAACAAAAAGGACAGCAAGCCCTGTGCCTGAAAAATCGGCAGCCCTTCCGAAAAGATCAGAATAGTGATGAGCCCCACAAGGAGCACCGTTACCAGCGCGCACACCAGCAGCAGGACCTCGACGGGCTTTTCAAAACGGCGTCTTTTTGCAATAACGCCTTTGCTTCTCATACCATAATCCATCCCACTCATGGTCGTTTTGACGGGCGTCACCGTTCGCCCGGCAGTATCATAACGCGCCTTGTTTAAGCTTTGCTTAAGCGAGCGTTAAGTTTTTGTTAACGATTTCCCCTAACAATCCGTTTGATGGTCTTTGCGTATCGCATTCGTTAACACAGGCCGGGCGTTCCCGGTACGGAAACGTCCGGCCTGCGGCGGCACCTGCTTTCCACAGGCTCTATTTGAGGATGTAGTGCTCTTTTTCGATGAAATCGCGCGCTTCATAGTCGCCGGTGACGTAATCGAGGAACGTTTTGACCGCGCCGGCAGGTTCGTCCCTGGTGAGGAGAAGGAACGGCCTCGCAATGGAGTACGTCCCGTTCTTTACGTTGTCGGCGCTGGCTTTTACGCCGTCGAACTGAACCGCCTTCAGGTTCGGGTAGTTAGCTACCACGCCCAAAGAAATATAGGCGATGGCATTGGGGTCGTTTTCGACGCTTGAGGCGGCGTTGCCGGTGGAATTCTGGACGAGGCACCTTGTATCGTCGATTTTCTCTTCGTCCAGAATAAGTTCTTCGAAGGCGCCGCGCGTCCCGGAAGTCGGTTCACGGGTTATGAGGGTGATCTTCGCGTCTTTACCGCCCACGTCCTTCCAGTTGGTGATCTCGCCCCTGTAGATTCCGGCGATCTTTTGGGCGCTCAGATCGTCTACGGGGTTTTCTTTGTGGACGATCACGGCTATCCCGTCCAAGCAAAGCGTGGTTTCAACCATCGGCTTCTCCTCGTCTTTCAGGTTGCGCGAAGACATGCCGATATCGACGATCCCGTCCCTGACGTTTTTGATGCCCACGCCCGAGCCGCCCTGCTCCACCTGTACCCTGATGTCCGGGTGGCCCGCCATGAACATGTCTTTCAGGGCGTCGAGCAGCGGGAATACGGAGGTGGAACCGCTGACCCTGACCGTCGATGCCGCCGCAGCTTCCGAAGCGGACGGTGTGGCGTTCCCGCAGGCCGCAAGAGCACCCGCCGCCAGCGCCAAAGCGATGCACAGGCTTAAAACCTTTTTTCGTTTCATCAGAAAGCATCCTCCTGTTTTCGGGTGTTATTCGTTATCCCCACTGTATTGCGCGTTTGTAAACCCCGCATTAATCGCAGGTTAATTCTCAGTAAATATGCGCCTCCCCTTTATATGGCCCGGCGGCTGTGGTAAAATCAAAAAAACCGCGCCGCAGCGCGTAACATCAGGGAGGGAACATGGAAACCATCACGGTCTACCGTCTCACCATAACCGAAGCGCGAAACGCTTGCGAGGTGGGCACCCGCTTTTCCCTCGTACCCTATTACGATTACACCAAAACGACGAAAGGCCGCGACGACGGCGGCGTGGAGTACATCATGCCCGAGGACTACAGCATCGGCCAGAACATCTACGCGCTGCCCGCGTTTTACGACAGCATGGGCAGGGTCTGCCGGCTCATCGACGTCGACGGCTGCCCGCACATCAGCGGGCCGTCCGGAACGGTCCCCCTCCGAAAAGCGTAAAAGGAACCTGCGGCCTGGGCCGAGGCGAATCCTTCGGTATAAAGCGGCGCTCCTTCTTGCGCCGCTTTTGCCGATCCCGACGCGCACGCCATCAGAATCGAGATGGCTTGAGGGACTGGGTTCCTGCTCAGGCTGCATGTGGAGTGCGAAGCATTGATGTCAAGGGTGTAAGCATTGAAAATTATAGAAATCATCCATCTTGTCGAGATTGATGCTGTCGTGATACTACAAGATATCACGTCAAAGGACGAATCATTATAATAAGGATTTTTTAGGGGAGATTCGATGAGTGAAAATGCAACTGTAACTAAGGAGAATTTATTAGAAGTATTAGATTTGTTAGACAGTATGGATATGAGATATTGGATAGACGGCGGCTGGGGAGTAGATATTTTACTCGGAAAGCAACACAGGGAACATCGGGATATCGACGTTGATTTTGATGGAGAGTTTACGGAAGCATTATTGAATAGACTGAAAGAAAATGGTTATCAAATCGTAGTCGATTGGAGCCCTTCCCGAATCGAGTTGAACCATCCGGAACTGGGATACATCGACATACATCCTCTAACAATAAATGAAGACGGAAGTGCAAGGCAGGCGAATCCACAAGGTGGCTGGTATGAGTTTGAGGCAAAATGGTTTTCGGCCGCATTGTTTGAAGGCCGGGTTATTCCCTGTATTTCTGCTGAAGCGCAAAAACTATTTCACAGCGGATATGAGCTCAGTGAAGTTGATAAAACCGATATGAAAAATCTTGATAGTCTCATTACTAGTAGCGAATAATGTCATTAATATGTTCCCGCCTGCTCCAGGTGCAAAAATGGCCGTGGATATGTTCCTGGAACCGGCAGTTTTAAGCCATTCGTCCGTCCTCTCGAGCCGGCCTGCGGGGCGATGGAACGCCGGCCTTTCAGCGTCTATTCGCCGTTTTCATTCGCTACCCGGGGCAGGCGGACGGTGAATTCCGTCCCTTTGCCCGGCTCGCTTTTCACCTCGATTTCCCCGTTCATTTGCATCACGATATGCTTCACGATCGCAAGCCCGAGCCCCGTGCTCCCCAGGGCCCTGAACCGGCTTTTGTCGACGCGGTAGAAGCGTTCGAAGATGCGCTGCAGGTGCTTTTCGCCGATCCCGATGCCGTTGTCCCGCACTTTTATCAGCACCTGCCCTTTCTCGGTCCCGATCTCGATCGCCACGCGGCCCCCCGTGCCCGTGTACTTTATTGCATTGTCCGCAAAGTCGATGAGCATCTGCTTGGCCCAGTCCGTATTGCCCATCACGACGGCGGGGCCTGCCTCGTTAATAAAGGACAGCGTGATGCCCTTCTCGGCGGCAGCGGGGCGGACGAACTCCAGCGTTTCCTCCACGGCCGCCTGCAGGTTGACGGGCACAAACGCCGGCCGCTCCCCCGATTCGATGCTGGAGAGCAGGAGGACGTCGGAAATCAGGCGGCTCAACCGCGCGGTCTCCATATCGATGATCTTCAAAAAGCGCATCGCCTGTCCGGGGTCGTTGACTGCGCCGTTTCGGAGCGTCTCCACGAACCCGCGGATGGACGTCAGCGGCGTCTTGAGTTCGTGGGACACGTTGGCGGCGAAGTCCGAACGCATCCGTTCCAGGGCGCGCAGCGCTTGTACGTCCGCGGCGCGCAACACCGCGCCCGTGACCTTGCCGCCTCGGCGCATCGGGAAAACGTGCAGCTCGATGAGGCGCCGTTGTTCCCGGGTCTTTCCGAGATACATTTCCTCGGACACCGTTTCGCCGGTTTCGAGCGCGCGCTTTATGAGCGTCTCCAGCCTTTCAAGGCGCGTCGCTTCGAAGATGTGCATGTTGACCGGGTCGGTACCGATGCCGAGCATGCGTATGACGCTCGCGTTGGCGAGGGTGACGCATAGCCGCGTGTCCACCGCTATGATTCCCTCGGACATGGCCTCGAGGACCGCGTTAAACTTCTCGTTCTCCCGGTTCAGGTCGCCTATCGTGCTTTCCAGGCGGCCGGCCATTATATTGAAAGCGCGCGAGAGCTTCCCGAATTCGTCCCGCGAAGCAGTGCACGAACGGATGCGCATGTCGTAGCGCCCGCCGGCAATGGTTTCCGAGATGCCTGTCAGCTCGCGTATCGGCCGGACGGCTCTGGCCGACAGCAGCCAGGCAAAAGCGGCGCACAGGGCCAGCAGCCCCAGCGCCACCCAGACCATGCCGCCCATGAGTTGGGCGATGTTTTCCCATACGGTGCTCAGGCGCATGCTGAGCCGGATGACGTTTCCGTCCTCCGTTCGCACCGCAACATACATCACTTCACACCGGAGCGTGTCGCTGTAGCGCACGGCCGCGCCGGTGCCGCTCATTAGCGCGTCGGCCACCTCGGGCCGCGTCGCGTGGCTCTCCAGCTTCTTCGTCGTTTCAGAATCGAACCGCACGCTTCCGTCTGCCGTGATGAGCGTCACGCGGTAGCCACCGGCTTCCGCGGCCTCCCTGAGCAGGGTGATACGGTCCTCTTCGGGGCACGAGCGCATCGCCGCGTCGAGGGTAGCGCATTCGGAGGCGAGCTGTTCGTGGGCCCTGTCGCGCAGGTTGTTGCCAATAAAGGCCATAAACAGGACGCTCATTGCCACAAACGCCGATACGGTGACAAGCAGCGTGAAAAAAAACAGCCTGCGGCGCATAAGTCACTCGCCTTTCCCGGCGCTGAACCGATAACCGACGCCGCGGACCGTTTCGATGAGCGTCCCGCCGTCCCCCAGCTTTTTCCTGAGGTGCCGGATGTGGACGTCCACCGTGCGCGTCTCGCCGAAGTACTCGTAGCCCCAGATGGTGTCCAGAAGAAAATCGCGCGTGAGGACTTTCCCGCGGTTGGCGATCAGCGCGCTTAGAAGCTCGAACTCCTTGAGCGTCAGCTGCAGGGGCCTGTCCGTCCGATACGCCTTATAGGACCTGACGTCGACGGTGATCCCGGCGGCGCTGAGCCGGCCCCCTTCTTCGCCAGTATGCTTCAAGCCCCCGGCGGACCTGCGAATCAGCGCCCTCACCCGGGCGAGCATCTCGCGCACGCCGAAAGGCTTGGTGATGTAGTCGTCGGCCCCGAGTTCGAGGCCGAGCACCTTGTCCACTTCTTCGCTTTTGGCGGTTATCATGATGATGGGGATCGTGCTGGTAGCGGCGTCCCGTTTCAGCCTCGTACACACTTCCAGCCCGTCCATTGTATTTGGCATAATGGAAATGCAACAGTGCGGAAGTTAAAAAGTACAGCAGTAAGAAGCTGGATTGCCAGCATCCCGGAAAGATAATACCCTTTGAGCATGGGCTTGAAGGGGGTACAGGAGGGAT
>Ga0334896_1001617_pt1 | contig 18405 bp, 17 predicted proteins | sample GraSluR3_MG_8_FD_207734 | JGI IMG/M metagenome (GOLD analysis project Ga0334896, IMG submission 207734) | Sludge microbial communities from methane-producing bioreactor in Wageningen University, Netherlands - Granular Sludge_27_06-R3 | ecosystem: Engineered > Bioreactor > Anaerobic >... | reverse complement strand
TCCAGGGACCCCTCAACAAGTCCTGCCCTGTCATTGTCGCAGTTCATCCAGACATAGGCCCTTAAATTGTGGGTCTTGCAGGGCTCCCCCTCGAAGAAGAGGGCATTCTCGAAAATCCCGTAAAAAATAGGAGCCAAGGCATTCAACACCCTGAATTTTTTGTGGTAGTCCTTTTCATCACTGTAATCTATGGCCACCTGAAATGCACCTGTTCCCTTCATCATGTTGTGTGCATGGGACCCCTTAGTCTTGAAATAGTTGAACATCAGGTCATACCTCTTTTTTGGTAGAAGCCTTATTTCATCAATCCTGGTAACTGGATGGTAGCCCAGGGTAACAAGAACCTGATTTCTTTTTTCAAGGAGTGGTGTGATTTCTGACAAAAATTCCAGATAACCCTTTTCCAGGTCCTTGATGTCCCTGGCGGAGTCTATGCTCACCTCAAGCTGGCTACCAGGCTCAAGGGTTATTGCAATGTCATTCTTCCTAAGCCCCAAGAGATGATCACCCTCATAGGTCCCCTTCCACCCCTTTGGCAGCAGGTCTCTGAGTATTTCCTCCACCCCGTCCCTGCCATAGTAGGATACTGTCTTTAGAGAATCCTTCCAGATTACAAAATGCTCCATTTCAACTCCTACCCTGAAGTCCTGCCTCTTTTTTTCACCGCTCCTGATGTAGTTCTCTATCATATCCAGCTTCTTCTTATATGTCATTCTCTCTCTCCCCGTTAAAATCTATATCCAGAATAATCCTACACTTAAAGCCTTCAATCTCCCTATCCACAGCGTCTTCAAGTTCCTTCTTAAGGCCTTCATATTCCTTGTCTCCAGAAAGGTTGTCATCTGTTACCACAGTGTGGAACTCAACAATTCTTTGATCTCCCTCCTCCAGGACTTGAAAATCATGGATTGAGTGGACCCTTTCATCAGCCTTCACTATCTTCTTGACCTGCTTCCGCAACTGGTACCGTTCAACGCTCTCAGGTCCCAGTGGATCCATGTGAATCACCAGGGTCATGTTATACTTTTCTCCCAGCTCCCTTTCAGCCCTGTCGATTACATCATGTATGGTTACAACATCAATGGTAGCGGGGAACTCAACATCAACTGTAGCCATTGTTCTTCCTGCTCCATAGGAGTGTATTATCAGGTCATGTGATCCTGTAATATATTCATATTCCATAAGGTCCAAATAGACCGACGCAATCAGTTCCTCAGAAGGTGCCTCTCCAATCAAAGGGCTAACAGTATCCTTGACCAGACTATAGCCTGCATAGATTATGAAAAGTGAAACAAGTACACCTACCACTCCATCCACGGGAATTTCCGTAAACTGGCCAAAAAATATTGACATGACAACAACCGATGTTATTAGAACATCCCCCATGGCATCCGTAGCAGTGGCCTTGAGACCCTGAGAGTTGATTTTTTCTCCCAGGTTTCTATTGAACAAAGCCAGCCACACCTTGAATAGTATTGATATGGTCAGGATTACAAAGGATACAATCTCAAACTTAACCGTCACCGGATCAAGTATCCTTCCCACGGAGGACCTTATGAACTGTATCCCCACCATTATTACCATAAATGCTACTATTAGGGCGGAAATGTATTCAACTCTGCCATGACCGTATGGATGTTCCTTGTCTGCAGGCATTCCGGATATCTTGAATCCAACAAGTGTCACAACAGATGATGCTGAGTCTGCCATGTTGTTGACCCCATCTGCAATAACCCCAATGGATGATATCACAAGCCCTATTGAAATTTTAATGATTGTGAGCAAAAGGTTCACAACAACCCCCACAACACCTGCCAGGTAACCAACCCTTCTTCTGGTTGCAGGATTCTGGTAATCCTTCTGATCCTTAAGGGATATTTTCAATAGCCAATTGGTAATCATATTGTCCTCCAGTCTTTACTGTCCATCTTAAAGTATTTACCCTTTTTTGCCAATTCCGTAACACCTGATTTAGACCAATTCCCGTAATCAAAACTTCTGAAAAGTATTGGTTGTCACCTGGGAAAACCCATAATTAAAGACCAGGGTACTAAACCCTGATCTTCTAGATCCCTTCATTTACAAACCCGCTACCCCTAACCTCAACCACATCATTGATGGTAAGAAAGGCTGTAGGGTCAATCCTATCCACCAGTGCCTTCAGCTTTACCACCTCATTTGAGTTTACTATACAGTAGATAACCTTCTTGCCTTGCTTTGTGTAGGCTCCTGTCCCTTCCAGAAGGGTAACACCCCTATGGAGTCTGGTAAGGATTTCACTGGAAAGTTCCTCTGACCTGTCTGAGATTATAAACACATTTTTTCTCACATTCAGTCCCATCTGAACCTTGTCCACCACCTGGTAGCCAACATACATGGAAATTATTGTGTACATGGCAGAGGAGATTCCAAACAATATAGATGAAAGAGAAATTATTGTTGTGTTAAGGATCATCAGTCCTGTACTGATGTTCAGGTTGAACTTCTTCTTTATAATGGTGGCGATAATATCCAGACCACCTTGGCATAGCCTGTTCTTGAACATGAGTCCCATGCCCACTCCATTCATTACTCCTCCAAATACAGACCCAAGAATAACATCCTCAATGACAAAATATCTTCCGAAACCCTCAGTTGCCGTCAGTAGGGTTGAGAAAGCAACCATTGAAATAAATGCATAGATTATGAATTCGCGGTCAACCATTTTGGCCCCAATGATAAATATGGGGACATTGATCAGAAAAACCGTGATTCCTGTTGGGATATCCAAAAGGTACCGTAGCATCAATGCAATTCCACCTACACCTCCACTAAGCAGCTGACTGGGAATGAAAAAACCATTGAAAGCCAGGGCACAAAGTAAATTGCCGACCCCTATGAAAAACAGCTTCCTGAGTATTCTTGCTTTATCCTGCTCCAACTTCTGACTCATTATCATCTAAGCTCTTACCTTCTTTTCTGATATTTGTGTAATAATAGTACTATATGATGAAAAGAAGGATTTGTAAAGGCCAAAAAACCCCACCGAAAGAATTTCGGTGAGGTTTCCTATGAATAAGGGGAGATTATGCGTTTGCTGCTTCTCCCAGGAACATGTTGATGTCATTTTCCACATCTGATATTGTTCCGATTCCGAATGTATCAACCAGTACCTTTGCCACATTTGGTGACAGGAATGCCGGCAATGTAGGTCCAAGGTGAATGTTCTTAACTCCAAGGTGTAGGAGTGCCAATAGCACAATTACTGCCTTTTGCTCATACCATGCAATGTTGTAGGCTATTGGAAGGTCATTGATGTCATTTAGCTCGAAGATTTCCTTAAGCTTCATTGCAATCACAGCAAGTGAATATGAGTCATTACACTGTCCTGCATCCAAAACTCTTGGAATTCCATTGATGTCTCCCAGATTAAGCTTGTTGTATCTGAACTTGGCACATCCAGCAGTAAGGATTACTGTATCCTTTGGAAGAGCCTCTGCGAATTCAGTGTAGTAGCTTCTCTTTCCTTGTCTTCCGTCACAGCCTGCCATTACGAAGAATTTCCTGATAGCTCCGGTCTTCACTGCCTCAACAACCTTGTCTGCAAGTGCAAATACCTGTGCGTGGGCAAATCCTCCAACGATCTTGCCAGTCTCAATTTCAGTTGGAGCTGGGAGTCTCTTGGCATGCTCAATCACTTCTGAGAAATCCTTTGGCTGTCCGTCAACTCTGTCTGGGATGTGCTTGAAGCCTGGGTATCCTGATGATCCTGTTGTGTAAACCCTGTCAGCATAGTCTGCCTTAGGAGGTACGATACAGTTTGTGGTAAAGAGGATAGCTCCGTTGAACTTGTCAAACTCTTCCTTCTGCTGCCACCAAGCATTCCCGTAGTTTCCTACAAAGTGGTCGTATTTTTTGAATGTTGGATAGTAGTTTGCTGGAAGCATCTCTCCATGTGTATATATGTCGACTCCGCTATCCTTTGTCTGCTCCAGAAGCTCTTCGAAATCCTTCAGGTCATGTCCTGATACAAGGATAGCTGGGTTGTTTCTAACTCCTATGTTAACTTCGCTTATCTCAGGGTTTCCATAAGTGGAAGTGTTTGCCTTGTCCAGTAGGGCCATGGTCTGAACTCCATACTTACCTGTCTCAAGTGTAAGGGCTACAAGATCATCAGCGCTCATGCTGTCATCCATGGTTGCTACAAGCGCCTTTCTTATGAATTTTGAAATCTCCTCATCCTCGAATCCAAGATTGTCAGCGTGCTCTGCATATGCTGCCATTCCCTTAAGCCCATAGATTATAAGTTCCCTGAGTGATCTTACATCTTCATTTTCCGTTGCAAGAACACTAACCTCAGCGCTGTTTGACTTGAATACAATTTCATCGTTGCTGTTTACTGTAAATGTTGCTGCATCCTTTAGTCCTTGAAGGTCTACGCCTTTTTCCTCAAGTATTGATTTCAGTTCATCCCTCTTCTTAAGTACAAGCTTGATGCCCTCAAAGAATCTGTCCTTGTCAAAGTTTGCATTTGTGATTGTCATAAACAGGCCTTCGATTATCAGTCTGTCCAGACCTTCCATTTTGTATCCGATCTCATCAGCCTTAACTCCAAGTTCTGAAAGTCCCTTAAGTCCATAAATCATCAAGTCCTGAAGATTTGCAACCTCACTTGTCTTTCCACACATTCCTACCTTTGTACATCCTTTTCCACCAGCGGCTTCCTGACACTGATAGCAAAACATTTGATTCTCAGCCATATTATCAATTCCTCCTAAAAAATATTCTCTCTGATGTCACTCACAAGGTCTATTATATGTGGAATACATAGATATATCCGTAACACTTGTTACCAATGGTTGAAATAGGAGTAAAAATTCCCCATACTCTTGAATATGGGGAATTTTTACTCCTATTCTATGGCTGAAATTATTTCATTTATCATCTTCTCGGTACTTCCAATTCCCCCTGCACCTACATACCAGACGTGGGCATCCAGATAGATTATCTTGCCTTCAGCATAGGCTCTTGTCATACCAATTATTTCATTATCCATGACACTCTTGGCAGATACTTCTCCCCCGGCAACCGCTGCCCGGTCCATAACAAATATGTACTCAGGGTCGATTTGCTGAATATACTCGAAGGTAATCTTCTGACCATGTGTTGAGCTTTCAATCTCCCTGTCAGCTGCAGGGATTCCAAATTCCTCATGTAGTACTCCAAATCTTGAACCTTCCCCATAAACGCTAAGGTTCCCATCATTAGCCATCACAAACAATCCGTTCTCGACCCTATCACTTGCAATCTCATTTAGGTACTGGATGGAGCTCTCAATATCATCAACCTTTTCATCAACCATCTCTTTCTTGTCAAATATTTGACCCAATATATTCAGGTTATTCCTTAATGACTCAAGGTATTCACCATTGTCCATTGGCATATATACAGTTGGTGCGATTCTTGCAAAATCATCATACATGTCCACTTGTCTGCCGGATACTATTATCAGGTCTGGAGAGGCTTCATAGATCACCTCAAAGTTTGGTTCCTTGAGTGTTCCAGCATCTATATATTCCATTCCGCCAAACTCACCTAGATGGGCAGGCAGCGATTGCTTTGGAAGGGCTATTACTTCTATTCCCAGTTCCTTCATTGAGTCCAGGATCCCATAATCAAACACAACCACCCTTTCAGGATTCAAGGCAACAGTTGTATCTCCCAGCTCATGACTTATTGTTACGGTCTTGACACCAGTTGCACCTTCAGCCTCAGGGGATGCTGAACAGCCCATTGCTCCAATTGCAAGGACCACTGCCATAATTGATAAAAACATACTTTTAACATTTTTCATTAATCATTCACTCCTTAATTGTTAAGTTAGAAATATACGCAAAGATTCATATTGTTCATTCGTGTCACTTGAAAATCCATATCATAAATTTGTCCAAGGGAATGGGAATTGATTATCTTGTCTGTTTCCCCTTCCTCCATCAGTCTCCCATCCTTCATAGCCACAACACGGTCCGAGTAACAGGATGCAAAGTTGATGTCGTGTATTACTATAGCTATGGTCTTATCCAAATCCCTTACCAGCTTTTTCAGCATTCTCATTATTTCAACGGCATGCTTCATATCCAGGTTGTTCAGTGGCTCATCAAGAAGTATGTAGTCAGTGTCCTGGGAAATAACCATTGCTATGTATGCCCGTTGCCTCTGACCACCACTAAGCTGATCCAGATACTTGTGTTGGATATCTTCAAGCTTCATGTACTCAATTGCCCTGTCAATGAAATCCTTATCCTCTTTTGTCAATCTTCCCTTGCTGTGGGGGAATCTTCCAAAGCTTACAAGTTCACGGATGGTCAGTCTTACATTCATATGGTTTGACTGTCTTAGTATGGAAACCTTTTTTGCCAGCTCGTCACTATCCCAATCCGTCAGACTCCTTCCTTCAATCAGGACCTGGCCCCTATCCTGATTCACAAGTCTGCTTACAACCGAAAGCAGGGTGCTCTTTCCGGCACCATTTGGTCCGATAAAGGATGTTATCTTACCCTTCTCGATTGTAGTACTTACATCGTCTAGAACCCTCAATTTACCGTAGTTCTTTTCAATTCCTCTTATTTCAATCATCCCACACTCTCCTTTAATAAAAGTTTAATAAAGTAAATTCCTCCCACAAAATTTATTATTACACTGATTGGTGTTGAAAAGTTAAGAACCCTTTCAACCACAAGCTGGCCCCCGACAAGAAACAGTATTCCCAATAGTATTGAACCAGTAATGAGTTCCCTGTGCCTAAAGGTGTTCAGCATCTCCCTTGCCAGGTTCACAACCAGCATCCCCAGAAATGTGATAGGTCCAACCAGGGCAGTTGATACAGAGACAAGTAATGATACTGTAAATAGCATCCTCCTTATAGTCCTGTCGTAGTCAACACCAAGGTTTATGGCATTATCCCTGCCCAGTGTCAGCACATCCCAAAGGGCTGTATCCTTCAATGTCAAGGACAATGCTCCTATGGTTATAACCATGGCTACAATCAGAATGTCTGTATTTACCCTGTTGAAGCTGGCAAACATCCTGTCCTGGACGTGCATGAACTCGTTTGGGTCTATCACCATCTGCATAAAGGACGAAAGACTTGAAAAAAGTGTACCCATTATTATTCCCACAAGCAGCAGTTTCATAATATTGCCTGACTCCCTTTGGAGGAGGAGCTTGAAAAGCAGTGTCGAGAACAGAACCATAAGTATAACGGTGATAAAAAAGTTCAGATTCCTATCAACTGCTACCCTGCTTGTGGATCCAAATGTGAATATTACAAAGGTTTGGAGTAGCATATACAGGCTGTCAAGCCCCAGAACACTTGGGGTCAATATCCTGTTGTTGCTGACTGTCTGGAAAAGCAGGGATGAATAGCCTATTGCAGCTCCTGTAATTGCAATGGCTGCAACCTTGGGTAACCTTGTCTGGATGAAAAACTTCCAATTTGTTGGACCTAGTCCCCAGAACACAAATGCCAATGTCATCGCTAAAGAAATCAGTGTAAGTATTACAATCTTTCTCTTATTGTCCATCATCTATCCCCCCTCAATAGCAGGTAGAGGAAGATCATACTACCCATCACTCCCACAGTCAGGCTTATGGAAACCTCGTAGGGATAAATGACCAGTCTTCCGAGAATATCCGCAAACAGGAGAAAAGCACTGCCTGACAAGGCAACAATCCAGATGTTACCCTTCATGTTATCCCCCCTGTAAAGGGTCACCAGGTTTGGTATAATCAATCCCAGAAAAGGAATTCTTCCTACTGTTACGATTACAGTTGCCGATATCAGGGCAACAATTGTGACACCAATATTCACAACTGTCTTGTAGTTCAAGCCCAAATTCAATGCAAAGTCCTCACCCATACCCGCAACAGTGAACCTGTCGGCATATTTCCATGCCACTATCAATAAAGGTATGCTTATGTACAAGAGCTCAAACCGACCCTTCATAATCATTGAAAAGTCTCCCTGTAGCCATGAATTCACATTCTGCACCAGGTCGTATCTGTATGCAAGAAAGGTTGTAAAGGATTCTATTATGCTACCTAGCATTATCCCCACCAATGGAATGAAAACAGTATTCTTGATCTTAATCCTATCAAGAAGTCTCATAAAAACCATTGTCCCTCCAACCGCAAACACAAAAGATAAACTCATCTTCCACAATGTGCCTGCTCCTGGAATGAGAATCATACCTACCAGTATCCCCAATCTTGATGAGTCCACAGTGGCTGCAGTGGTTGGTGATACAAACTTATTCCTGCTTATCTGCTGCATGATAAGTCCTGCTATGCTCATGCCCATCCCAGCTATTATGATACTTGCCAATCTTGGAATCCTGCTTATCAGAAGAAGCTCCACCTTGGAGTCCTCCAGAAGCAAGATATCCATTGCTGTAATATCCCCAGCTCCAATAAATAGTGATGCCAAAGATAGCATTACCAATAGGAGTAAAACAATAAACTTATTCATCATATCATCCGTTCTATGTAAAGTGGTTGAAGCTTGTGACCATATATGCTATATTGTTGATATTGATAATCACTCTCATTAATATACCATGGCAATCCACCTTAGGTTTAAACAATCTTTGGATTTCTTACAAAATATTTCACATAATTCAGGAGGTACACAATAATGTTCCAAACACATATGACTGAAGTCATAACTAAATTCAATATTGCAACTGGAATTCCAATATCCCTGTACTCAGCAGAATTGGAACTTCTAGATCAAAGGGGCCTTTCAAAAAGTGATGAGGTGTCGATGGAGGAATTCACTATGGGCAAACTATCCAGGCTGATAGGAAATGGGAACCATGAATCATACATACCTTTGGATATGAAGCTTTATCTGGTATGTGTACCAGTGGAGGGTGATAAGAGTAATGGCTACTATGCACTAGGGCCTTCCACCTGTTCCAAGGGGGTTTACTCCTGGGCCAGGTACCTGCCCAGGGCTTTGATGCCTAATCTCATTGCTCTGTTGCGAAGCTTTGAGAACGACTATTCGCTTACAGGAGTACAAAGGTGCCAGGGATTTAGCCTTCATGTAAACAGGGCAGACCATTACATAAGCGCAAATTACCATGAAAAAATCACATTGGATGATATTTCAACCTATCTTGGCTTAGACAGGACATATTTCTCAAGTCTATACAAAAAAGAGACTGGCAAGTCCTTCACACAGTCTCTCAATGATTATAGAATTGAAAAAAGCAAGAGCCTTCTCCTGGATGGAAATTCCTCCATTATGGATATAGCTCTTGCCGTAGGTTTTTCAAATCAAAACTACTTTAATTCAGTTTTTAAAAGTATAACTGGCTTAACACCATCAGAATTCAGAAATGGGAATTAATAATTCTTCCCAGCTGCCTTGATCCTTTCAGGATATGCTGTTGAACATGGTGTCACTCCATACACCATTTCACAGCTTGGGCATTTTGTTTCTAGGTGGGTCATTTCAAAGTCGCTGCCACACTCGATGCAATTAATTGTAACTCCTGGTGGCATGGGTCTAGTGTTAAAGCCCATCGCCCTAATCTTGTCCACCACTGCCTTACCACTTCCAAAACTTCCTGTACATCCGTCATGCATAATATTATACCTCCTATTTTTTTCTTGGGTTCCAGCCTTTCCACTATATGGTCAAAGATTCTCCATTCCTTAGATTTGATCTCATTTCCTGGATGTAGGTATCCATCTTTTCAAGCTTGTGGAGAATCTCCTTTTCCTCTTCTGTTGTTTCGATGATTTTTGCTATTCCACCGTTTCTTATGATTATCCTCTTGTCTGCAATAAGGGCAAGGGTTGGGTCATGGGTTGCCATAAGCACTATCTTGTCCTCGTCTATTAGCAGGTTAAGGGCCTTTCTCCTGTCTATGCCGGCATTCTCGATTTCATCAATCAGCACTATAGGCGAGGAACTAAGTATGGCCGTATCTGCAATCATAAGCGCCCTAGATTGACCTCCACTCAATGCTGTAACAGGAGTGTCCAGCTGAAATTTCTCCCCTGCCAGGCTGTTCGCTGCCTTGATTATTCTTTCTATTGTACCTTCAATGTCCTCCACCAACCTGCTTTCAGCGTGAAGCTGAAGAAATTCCATCACAGTAAGGTCCATGACAAAGTTCATGTTCTGGGAAAGCTGTGCAACCAGCTTATTGTTGGATGAAAATCTCCATTTCTTATCTGGAAGCTCTCCATTAATAAGAATGCTCCTTCCGGTGGGTGTATCATTCTGTGCAGTCCACTCAATGTCAGCCAGCAATCTTGACTTTCCTGATCCAGTTGGACCAACTATTGATATTACCTGTGATGTCTCGATTGTAAGTTCACTGAAGCCTTCAGGCTGTCCGGATTTGTCAAACCCAGGGAGTATTGTCAGTGACCTTACCCCAACCTCTTCCTTTATTCCCAGAAATTCCTTCATCTGGTTTATGAAAACTTCAAGATTCTCCAAAAGCTCATCCTTGTCCATGGCCAGGTCTTCAACCTCTTCATGGGTGAATCCATCCAGGAATTCTGTAAACGTCTTCTCCTTGTGATCTTCAATGTCCAGTTTGTTTTCAACAAAGTAGCTCATTGCAAAGGGATATTTCTCTAGTATCTGGTCTATTGTCATCTTATTCATCCATATCACCCAGTTCAATCTTTCTCACATTTCCCATCTGGAAAGCCTCACCAATCCTGGTTTCTCCAAGACAGTATGAACAAAGTGCCGATGGCATGGGATACCGAAGCTCCATTCCTGTTACTGTCTCAAGCCTTCGATCCTCATCATAGAGCAAGGTGCTCAGTTCAAAAGCTCCCTGACCTGTTAGGCCATTTATGTGCATGGTCATGGCCTTTGGGTTTACTGAGTTTACCTTTGAAGCAAAGACCTCCCTTTCCGCCTGGGATACAATATCCCCCTTTGTTATTACAACAATATCTGCAGCCTTTAGCATTGGCCCGATCTTCTTGGGTGTATTTATGCCAGAAAGGTTGTCTATTACACATACTCCCTTAATTTCCTTGATGTATGGTGAACACCTGTTGCATAGTCCGGCGGATTCTGTTATTAGAAGGTCCAGGCCTGTTTTCCTTCCCCATTGCACTACCTCCTCAATGTTTGAGGCAAAGTAGTGGTCTGGGCAAAGTGCTCCTGAAAGTCCCTTCTTGACAGGTATTCCCGCCTTTTCATAAAGTATGTCATCATCTGTACTTAGGCAGTCGAACTTAACAACCCCCACCTGAAGGTCTCTTTTTCTCATTGCTTCAATTGTCTTTAGTATAATACTGGTCTTCCCCGATGAGGGAGGTCCAGAAAATATCACTAGATTCATCTATTTTACACCTGCTTCCTCATTGAAGATATCCATCAGTTCCCTTATCAAGGCTCCCAGGTCAGGATGACTGTTGATGTAGTCCCAACCAATCCACATGAAGCCCTGGTCTTCTGTAAGTCCGTTTTCCACCTCGGGGTGGGTGGAAGGGAACTTTCCACTGGTAGCCAGCATCTGACCTACTTCCTTTGACATGAAGTAGTCCACAAGAGGTTTGACCTTGTCCCTCTTGTCCTCCTTTGAAAGAAGGAATATTGGACTTATGACTGCGCCCTCCTTTGGCCATACAGGCTTCAGGGGACTCTCTTCCCTAACCATTTTGGCAAAGAGATAGGGCATTACAGTAACTGTAGGTATTCCTGATGAAGTATTCCTAATATTGGACTTCACCATCTCCGCCGGAGTCATGCTTCTCATGTGTGCCCTTCCAAGCCTTCTTATCCCGTCCTCTCCAAACTCCTTGTGAATGCTCAAGAGTAGTGCATTGAAAAGGTCGAAGTCATTTAGGGGCAGTGAAATTGAGTTTTCGAACTCACCACTAAGAAGGTCCTCCCATGACAGGGGCATCTCCCTTCCATCCAGCTCCTCGGTATTTACCAGGAACACTGCTGGTACAACGGCAAGTGTGGTGTATTGTCCCATGGGATCCTTCAGTGAAATCCTATCATTGTCAAAATCTGTATTGAGACTTTCAAAGCCTGACATGTCCTGGAATACTCCCTGTGACTTGAATTTCCCCATAAGCTTTTCATCGAAGAAAAGATCAAAACCTGCTGACATGAAAAGGTCTGCTATGTCATGGGAAGAAGCCTTCTCCATCTCATCTCGAATCCAATCCACTCCAATGTTTGCAGCCTTAAGCTCATAGTCTATCCTGTAGTCAAGGTCCTTTTCATGGTCTTCCAGCCACTTGCTGAAGCTTTCCATCAAGGGTATTCTTACGGGGCATGGAAGCACTCCAAGGATGCTGACTTCACCATCACCATTTTCCCTGGCCTGGTTTAGGGTCGCATCAACTGATCCCCTGGTCTGTTCAATCACATCCACCAGTTTCTGCTCAAAAAGCTGAAGGTTGACCTTCTTGGTCTTGCAGGCGGTCTCAAGGTTGATTGTCTTTCCCATGACCTTCCGCATTGCTTCGTTCTTAAGGTGTTCAAATCCATTTGCAGCAAACACATCAAGGGTCTCTGGGTACCTTTCGGTTATATCGTATACCTTCTCCTTTGGGTCAAAGTATTTATTCATATATGTTAACCTCCTTAGTATCTGAATACATTCTATACTAATATATACCATACTTTCAGTAACAAATGTTACGTTTTTGATTTTACTGGGTCTAAGTATGTCTCCCCGGAAACTAATTGATGTTATTCTATAAACAATTTGGGTATACTCTTGTTTGAATGACTTTTTTTTACTATAACTACACTGGATGTGAACCTATGAACCTCTTGTTTGACAAATTCAAGGAAGTTTCCTTATCAGTACTTCCCATAACCATAATTGTGTTAATGCTAAACTTCACACTTACTCCACTGGATGGAACGATGCTTCTGACCTTTATAATTGGGGCATTCCTTATAGTGGTGGGACTTACACTGTTCTTGATTGGGATTGATATTGGCATTGCACCCCTTGGCAAACTTCTGGGTGCAACCATCTCCACAACTGGAAAAGTTTCAATTGTTGCTGTATCAGGTCTTGTCTTGGGATTTCTTATATCCATAGCCGAGCCGGGTCTGATGGTTCTTGCAAACCAGGTGGATGCAGTTACAGATGGCGGCATTAGAGGAACTACCCTCCTGGTTGTTGTATCCCTTGGTCTCGCTGTTATGGTGGCTGTTGGAATGCTAAGGATTGTTTACAACATTCCCCTATATAAGGTATTGACAGTCCTTTATGGGGTGACATTTATTCTTGCAATCTTTACACCGTCCCAGCTTTTGACAATAGCATTTGACACATCTGGGGCAACAACTGGAATTCTGGCAGTTCCCTTTATTCTGGCTCTTTCAGTTGGGGTTTCCGCACTGAAAAAGGACAGCAAAGCTGGAGAGAAGGACAGCTTTGGATTGGTATCAATAGCATCTGTGGGAGCAATAATGTCAGTGATGGTTCTAAGCATTTTTTCAGATACCGGTGAGCTCAGCTCCACATTGCAATTTGAATTACCTGTGACTGAGTCATTGATTGGACCATTCTCTTCCCACCTGTCGGGAATTGCAGGTGAGAGCATAATGTCCCTGGCTCCTTTACTTATCATTTTCCTGCTCCTACAAAAGGTAAGCTTTAAACTGGAGAAGAAAGCCTTCAGCAGGCTTCTCAAGGGATTCATCTATTCATTCCTTGGTTTGGTCCTCTTTATGGTGGGCGTAAACGGAGGATTCATGAATGTTGGAACCATCATTGGCTATTCACTTGCATCTCGGGACAGCTATTATTTTCTCATCCTTATGGGATTCATTTTGGGAGTTGTAACAATGCTTGCAGAACCTGCCGTCTATGTCCTTACACATCAGGTTGAGGATGTAACAAGTGGTTATGTAAAAAGAAGAGCCGTACTTACAGCCCTTGCTCTTGGTGGAGGTCTTGCAATCGGCCTGTCAATGATAAGGATTATTTTGCCCGGCATTCAGCTTTGGCACTATCTGATCCCAGGCTATGCTCTTTCCATTGGCCTAAGCTATGTTGTACCCAAACTGTTTGTGGGTATTGCCTTCGATGCGGGAGGGGTTGCAACCGGTCCCATGACCGCAACATTTATTCTCGCATTTACCCAAGGGGCAGCAGAGGCCATACCCTGGGCAGATGTACTCTTGGATGGCTTCGGCATGATAGCCATGGTTGCACTCATGCCAATACTAACCTTGCAGATACTGGGCTTGTTCTTTAGTATAAATTCCAGAAAGGAGGGGGTTGACAGTGATGGATAATAAAAATTGCTTTGATGAAATAAATCTTATGACGGTCATCGTCAATATAGGAATGGCCAGCAAGATTATGAAGCATGCAAAAAAACACGGAGTCAAGGGCGGGACCATCCTTTTGGGAACTGGGACAATCAGAAACCAATTGTTGGAATTCCTTGGAATAAATGAGGCTAGAAAGGAAATAGTCCTTATGGCAGCAGATTCCAACACATGCGAAATTGCCCTTGAGGAACTGGACAAAAAGTTTAATTTTAAAAAACCAAATCACGGAATTGCCTTTAGCACTTCCATCAAGGGGATTTTTGGTACCAAGGCGATGAAATGCACTGAAATTGAGGAAAGAGGTGAAAAGGTGGCAGAGTACAATCTTATACTATCGATTGTGGACAAGGGAAAAGGAGAAATGGTTGTTGATGCGGCAAACAAGGCTGGGTCCAGAGGAGCCACCATAATCAACGGAAGGGGTTCAGGGATCCATGAGACCAGCAAGGTTTTCGGAATGGAGATTGAGCCTGAGAAGGAAATCGTACTGATTATATCCCAAAGTGAATTTACTGAGGGAATTGTATCCTCCATCAGCAAGGATATGAAGATAGATGAGCCAGGAAACGGCATAATTTTCGTACAGGATATTGATTCAACATACGGTCTATACTAGAAAAGAACCCCAGGAGGGTTCTTTTCTATATTATCGATTGCACTATCCAGTTTATTGCACCTCCCGCTATTATAAGCCAGGCGGTGTTTATCTTGTACTTCATGATCCCTACCATGCTTCCAATGAAAATCATGGCCGTTGTTATGCTGATAATGGATGACATCCCAAGCTTGACACTGACCACTGCCATAAGCACAAGTGATGCAATGTTTACCCCATCAAGGGCACCTGATAGCCATTTGTTTTCCCTTAGTTTGTAGATAAGTGGCTTAAGGAATATAACCAGTGTAAAGGCCGGTAGGAATATTCCAATCGTAGCAAGAATTGCTCCTGGTAAACCTCCAAGTACATAGCCCAAAAATGTTGCCGTTGTAAATACAGGTCCTGGTGTAAACTGGCCTACAGCAACGGAATCCAGAATCTGCTGCTCTGTAAGGACCCCAAGGGTCTCAACAAACTCAGCCTCCAAAAATGCCAGAAGCACATAGCCGCTGCCATAGAGCACTGCCCCTATCTTCAGGAAGGTCCAGAAAATCACCGGAAGTGCCAGGGAGTAGGTCTTCCCCCCTATCCTGTCCTTGTTCCTCCATAGCATCATTAATGCTCCTGCTGCGAATAAAAGGGGGATTTCCCCTACCCCCAGCAGGTAGACTGCAGCTATGGAAATACCAAATAACAGGGCCTCTTTGCTCCTTATTACATTTCTAAACAGCCTGTAGAGCGCATTTATGATTACCGCCATTATAACTGCCTTGACCCCGTCCAGGACTGTGGTCAGTTCAGGAAGAGACCCGTAGGTCAAATACATTACCCCAAACATGAGCACCAACAGCATGGCAGGGATAATAAAGGATCCACCTGCAACAAAGAGTCCAGGAATTCCTCCCCTCTCATAACCTACCAACATAACCATCTCTGTGGAGTTTGGACCTGGAATGATGTTGGTAGCCCCCATAAAGTCCATAAACCTATCCCGACTCAACCATTTTCTTTTTTCGATTACCTCTGTCTCAAGCATTGCTATATGGGCAGCGGGCCCTCCAAAGGCAAGGAAACCCAACTTTGTGAAAACTTTCCAGATTTCCTTTTGCCGCCCCAATTTTTCATTTCTTGTCAGGCCCACATATTCTCTGTTGTCCATATATTCACCTCTGTCTATATATTCCCAAAAATCTTTTTTCTATTCAGCTACATTGGCTGCAACCTGAAGTGGGTCCCAGGCACCTGAATAGGGTGGGGTATATGCAAAATCGCTGTAGGCGAGCTCCCTTAGGGTCAAGCCTTCTTGAATTGCAATTGACAGTGCATTTATTCTGTGTTGGGCACCCTTTTCTCCTGCAAGCTGTGCACCGAGAAGGACCTTGGACCCCTTCTCAATAATATATTTTACATATAAGGGTTTGCTTCCAGGATAGTAACCAGCATTGCTGTATCCCTTTATGAACTGGGTCTCATATTCAAGACCACTATCCTTGGCCTGCTTTTCATTTACTCCAGTTGCACTTATGGTGAGGTCCAGTATTTTCACCACCGATGCACCTATTCCTCCCGGAAACCTGCTGTCCTTACCTGCAAGTATCTCCCCAAGGAGTCTACCCTGTCTGTTTGCATAGGTTGCAAGGGGAATGTGGACGTTTTTCTTGAGGATCCTGTGGTAGATTGTAGCGCAGTCCCCTGCTGCATAGATATCCCCAATATTTGTCTCCATCCTGTCATTGATTATAATGGCCCCATTCTTTAAGGTCTCTATTCCAGACCCTTCCAGGAATCCGGTGGCAGGTGCAACCCCAATTGCAACCACAATAAGGTCTGCAGGGTGGTCACCCTTGTCGGTGACCACCGACTTGACCATGCCGTCCTGGCCCTGAGTTATCTTCTCAACCTCCTCGTTAAAGTTCAGCTCAATCCCCTTATCCTTAAGCTCCTCTATGAGCAAGTCCCTTATTTCCTGGTCAACGGGCTTCATAATGTTGGCCGACCGATTGATAACGGAAATCTTCTTTCCAAGATTATGGAAGGATTCAACCAGTTCAAGGCCGATGTAGCCTGCTCCGATTAGAACAACCCTCTTAACCCTGTCAGAAAGAGCTGCCTCCTTTATCTTTTGTCCATCCTCAATGGTCCTTAAGGTGAATACATTCCCCACACTCTCATCCACAAAGGGAGGCTTAACAGGCTCAGCCCCAGTTGCAATCACAAGCTTGTAGTAGCTTTTCTCAAATTCGCTGCCTGTTTCAAGGTCAGTTACCACAAGCTTTTTATCTTCTGGCAGGACCCTTGCTACCCGGTGCATGATTTTCACATCTATATTGGTATCCTCAAAATCCACCGGCTCCTTTATCACCAACCTATTGTGGTCTTGGATCACATCCCCTACATAGTAGGGCAGACCGCAGGCACCGTAGGATATGTGCCTTCCTTTTTCATAAACTGTTATTCTTGCTTCTGAATCCTCTCTGGATAGCTTGGCCGCACAGGACATTCCTGCTGCAACTCCCCCTATGATAACAAACTCCTGCTTCATCTGATCCTCCCCTTCCAAATAGAGGAGGCGAAAACATTCGCCTCCTAAAGTCCTACACCTTCCATTATGAAAAGTACAATCACTATCAATGCCCCAAAGGGTATTGTCACCTTGAAGGGACTTCCCTTTATGTGGTGGTAAAGACTGTACTCACTGTACTTGTCCTGTGTCAGCACTCCCTTTTCCTTGAGTTTCCCATATATCATGGCATAGATCATTGTCCCTAGGACAATCCCAATCAGCCCTCCAGTGACTGCATCCATGTATCCGTTTCCTATGGCACCGGCTATTGTGCCAGGACAATAGCCCAGAAGACCAAATCCAACCCCAAAGAGGAGTCCGCCTATTGTTGCGTTCTTGACTGATCCTGCCTTTGTCTTTACTGGAAGCATGTCCTTGGGATAAAAATAGCTTATTCCCATCATGGATACAACTATTGCAGTAAGGATGATTTTTATTACGGTAAAATCAATGAGCCTAAGCTGTCCAACTATGACATCATACTTGGTGACCCCTCCCTTTTGTAGAAAGAAGCCAAAAAAGATTCCTATTACAAGACCCTGCATCAAGGTTCTATTATTCTTTGCCATTTTAATCACCTCTACATTCCATAGATCAGGAAGGCCACAGCTATACCGCCAATAAAGAATGCGATTGCAGCCACCCAGCTAATAACTGAAAGAAAGCTGGTTCCGCTTATTCCATGGCCACTTGTGCAGCCACCAGCCCATCTTGCTCCTACGCCAAGGAAGACCCCTCCCAGCAAGGCCGAGAAAAACCTAACCAAAAAGCTCCCTGAAACCTCGTTTGCCCACATGCTTGGAACTGCAATGAGATTGAAGTCTCCAGACAGGATTGAGGATACAAATGCTCCGATGATAATTCCAAATACCAGCATCATGCCCCAGTCCAGCTTAAGCTCATTCTTTTGAT
>Ga0334896_1001600_pt1 | contig 18530 bp, 16 predicted proteins | sample GraSluR3_MG_8_FD_207734 | JGI IMG/M metagenome (GOLD analysis project Ga0334896, IMG submission 207734) | Sludge microbial communities from methane-producing bioreactor in Wageningen University, Netherlands - Granular Sludge_27_06-R3 | ecosystem: Engineered > Bioreactor > Anaerobic >... | reverse complement strand
GCCTGAGATATCTAACCCCTGCAACAGTGTATTTTGGAAATACAGAAATGCCTTTGAACCACCTTAATTGCGCTTGATTTCTTTACAAAAAATGGGGTTCACTATATTTATAAACATCTATTGCGTGGCTATAGTAATTAAAATGTGCGCCAACACTTAGTGTATTATTAAAAAATCTTCTCCCGTAACCGGCTAAAAAACCTATATGCGAGTTATCAATACTAAAGTCCGGAACGGCTACATTCATAAATCCAACTGTTATATTTCCAAAATCAAAAGGCAACATAACTGTTCCGTTTAAAACAGAGAAGAATTCAAATATGTTGTTATACACAAACTCCACACTCTTAGTTTCCATCATTCCTATTGCATAAGGAGCTTTCCAAATAGAACTTGGCGATGCCTCCCATACACACATACCAGCATTTCTACCAATCAAATTCGGAGAATTATTGTATAGAGTATGGCTCTGCATTCCTGTAACGTCTTCAGCATAAACACCGGATACCAAAAACATAAGCACCAAAACTAAATATTTCTTCATAACTACTCTCCTATTATATTTTTAGATTATTGCACAACAAATATAACTTTCCTGCGACGTTTCCCATCCGCTTCAATTATCATAACGTAATACCCCACAGGAACACGCATCCCCCCTTCATTTGTCATATTCCAGCTAAATACCCCGTCATCGCCGACTTCCAGATGCCTGACTAATTTCCCTCTTATATCATACAGACTAACCACGCTTCCCGACACCATATCGGTTACACGGAATATATCCCCGCTTCCCGCTATATCCGGGATTGTCGCGTATTCTATATCTCCACTCGCACCATTGCGAATAATCAGCTCATATTCCCCGCTATAACTCCATTCAAACCCGTCAAAGACTTCCAAACGCACCGTTACTTTTCCGTTGTAAAGCAAATCTTCCTTTGACTTCCACACTATTGAATAACTTGTCTTAGGCAGGAAGCTATCGTCGCCTTCTATCGTCCCTGATATCCAGTCGCTATTCCCCACCCTGTAATACAGCCTCACTCCCTTTAGATTATCACCATCCGCGTCAAATACCTCAAATTCCACTCCAATATCATCTCTGTTCCCGTTAAATCTCAACGAGGTTACCTGCATCTTAACATTACCCGTGAAATTACTTTCTAACGATGAGGTTGACAATACATTATAATTCGTTACTATATTCGTCTCATTCTCTCCGGAAATATTAGTCGCTATACTCCCCATCTCAACCATCTCAACCTTATACCAATACCATTTATGGCTTTCCAACTCCTCATCAAGATAACTCGCCGTATTCTCAGGTAACAACACTATATTAGTAAAATTAACACTGTCTATACTTCTCCACACCCTAAACCCATCCTCTCGGATACTATAATCCTCCCACTGCAAAAACATCCTGTCGCTATACGCCGTCAGTTTCAGATTTCTTATCTCGTCTATATCCTGCGTCGGATTATTCAAATCCGCTATTAATACACTACCATACGCAACATATTCCCCGTATATCGCACCGACACGGTAATACCATTTCGCTACCGATGGCGTATCGCTATAATTCGTTTCGCTTGTCGTTTCATTAGTCGCAAGCGTTTGCCAAACATTACCATCGGAACTCCTCTGTATTATATACCCATTACAATCCGTAATCTCATTCCATGAAAACTCTACTTCAGCAGGCACTTGCCTGACAACAGCCTCTTTTATCTCGGGTCGCTCAAACTGTAAATCCAAAAGCACCCCATCGGTGAAAAACTCCTGCCCGCTTACTGTATCATACACCCCTATCCTGTAATAATACCTGTCATTCTCAAGCACTTCATCAACATAGCTCTCAGCATTTCCGCCTAACTCGGCAATTTTCTGATATTCATACCCTTCCTTTTCACGGCTTCTATAAATACTATATTTTGATGCCACCACCGAGTTATCCTCCCAATGAACATACACATTAGGCCCGACATTCGACACAACCAATTCAGTCGGCTTGTATATAATACGGATACTATTCTCGCTACCCCATCCCGAACGCACAAACTTTGTATCAACAGTTCTTACCCTGTAATAATATGTCCCGTCCTGATTAGGACAAAATATCTGGAACTGCCTTCCACCGGGTATTGCCCCGAAACTGTAAGAGCCGTTTATTTGAGGCACCCTTCTTGTCATTATATCACTCAACCCGTAGCTACTCCCCATAGAAATTTCATAGGAATGCCCGCTTATAAAAGGCCAGCGTATCTTTACACCTTCGGCAGGCGTTGTTGCTATAGTTGTTCCCCATGTCGGCATTACCGCTTCTGGAGTATTCATATCATCTTCAACAATCGTATCATTTCGATATATTCGGATATATCTCCCCCCTCCATATTCTCCACTGATAGCTAAATCCAATTTACCGTTATTATTAAAATCCCCCCATGCTACTGAACCGGCGTGAACAGCCGGCAAATCAACTCCGATATCGGTAAAAGTTCCATCACCATTGTTACGATATATTTTATTTCTAGCAATTATATCCAAATAGCCATTGTTGTTAAAATCTCCAACTGATAAAAGATTGTGTGCTGTGGTGCTTCCAATCAAACTAATCCCCATATCGCTAAATGTGCCGTCTCCTTTATTCGTATATATTTTAGTTTCAGAACTATAACTAACAGCTAAATCCAATTTACCGTTATTATTAAAATCTCCCCATGCTACTGAACCTCTGACTTGTGGTAAACCTGATTCTACCCCTGTAAATGACCCATCTCCATTATTTCTATATATCTTAGTTATATTATGCGTTGCACCTTCAGTATAAAAGCCGCTTATCGCTAAATCCAAAAGCCCGTTTCCATTGAAGTCTCCCCATGCAACAACCGACCAGCTGCTTAATCCCGTCAAACCGGCATTAATGTCTGTGAAAGTTTCATCTCCATTATTGCGATATATTCTTGTTATTCTTTCCGAAGAAGAAGTGCCTGTTGCACCACTTATTGCTAAATCCAATAAACCATTATTATTGAAGTCCCCCCATACTATAGAACCAATAACTCCCGGCAAACCGGCATTAATATCAGTAAATGTTCCATTTCCGTTATTACGGTATATTTTAGTAATCCTTCCGGAATCACTTAAACCGCTTACCGCCAAATCCAAAAGACCGTTTCCGTTGAAATCCCCCCATGCTAATGCTCCGCTACTTACGCCGGTCAACCCTGCATCAATATCAGTAAAAGTCCCGTCCCCATTATTCCTATAAATTTTCGTGTGCTTAACCCCATCATAGGCTGTCCATCCGCTTACAGCTAAATCTAATCTGCCGTTTCCATTAAAATCCCCCCATGCTACAGATGAGGCATATAGTCCAATCAACTCTGCTTCTATATCAACAAACTCCGAGTGAAGCAAACTATTCCCCGCGCCTATTGCCGCGCCTGCTATTAATGCTCCCTTTACTAAATCTCTTATTTCCATGAAATCCTCCATTTTTAAAACAAACTAATCTATATATTACATACCCAAATCAATCTATCGAAAAAACCAGTATATAAATACTTTAATATACTGTCCTTCATTATATGCCTAAACGGAAATCGAAACTTACCTAATCATAGATTCAACTTTTATAAATGTCATAAAAACTTGTTTTAATAATTCTAACAAGCACCTATAATCAAATCAGTCCACATTTTCCCAAACATCATTAAAAGGCTTCAGTATTGTTGAAAGCCCTTGATGCCTATAAGCTTCAGAATTATCATCTCTTCCTTGAACAGGCTTACTATATGTTGAAGTATCCATTTCGTATGTATATTTAGCCGACCCCAAATTAGTTGTCGTATAATTAGTAGTATAGTATTCATATTCAATAGTAATATTAGTATCACCATTATCAATATTGGTAATATAATTAGTTTCATTGGTAACACTATATTCATACATATAAAATCTATTAGTAACAAAAAGATTTGTTAACGAAACACTATTGGTGTATCTATATTGAACGCCTTCAAAATTAGGAAAAGATTTTGTTGCTTGGTATGTAAAGCCTGCAGTATTTGTTTTTTGCACAATATTATTAGATTTCCATGAATTATTGAAATAATATCTGTTGTTTGTAGTGAAGGTATTCTTTATAGAATTACTATAATTATACTGTTGCTCAAGAGCATCTTTAGAATTTGCAACATCGACCACATTATTGTTTTCATCAATAGTCATAATCCTGAAATTAATGCCCTGCAATGGTTTTTGCCCCTGTTCACCGAAGTAATGATACAAATACGGTTTCAACATAGCTACTTCAGCAAATATAAAATTCGTAGCATTACTTGCCCATTCCGGGGCATCTTGCCACATATATTGTTTATGTGTAACATGGTTGAACCGCACAGAAATCGTTAAATCCGTCCATTTATAATTGTTATTACTGTCTTTAAGCCAAGCATAGGAATAAATCGGAATCTCGGTAGCATTTGTGTCTTCGTCAAATGGAATTTTGATTATACCGTTTATCTTTTTATTATCCGCAAGTCTCAAATTATGACCATAAGGATTTTGTGCCGGCCCGGAAATATTTCTCCCTATAATATTAGGGTTTTGAAAACTATAATAAATTGCTAAACTGGAACTTTTTGATGGATTGGCAATCCAAACACCAAAAGTAATTGCATTTGTATAAAAGGTTTCATTATCAACATTGATACCTACGCCATTTGTAGGAGTCCCGTCTGTTGCATCAAAAAAGAAAGCCCCAAATATTTCATCTCTAATAGGAGAAATATGCTGTTTATATAAAGACCCATTACGAAAAATCTTATAAGAATTGTTGAAAACAGAATCGCCTCTTCCAAGAGGAGAATTTTGGCTTGTTTTCAATGACACAACTTTGTCCGACTCCGACCAATAACTGTTCATATACCCATCAATAACTATCCCCGGTGATGGAGCAACTCTTACCTCAATAATTCTTTCTGTTTTAAACCAATCTTCATATACTAACTTAATATATCCATCCTCGTTAAAATAAACCACATTATCTCCATTATAAGATGGGTAATTCGTGGCAATAGACTCAAAGGCAACCGGATCATTAGTAGCAATAATAATAGAATTAGTAAACATATAATTTGAAGTTGCAGAAACCTGTCCATAAGTATTTGTATATGTATGTATTAAAGGCTTTTCATTAAAATACAAATTAATAGTTTTTTCGGAAATCACAGCATTGTCAAAGTATAATTTTATTTCACGGGGAGGGCTATCATAGGTTAATCCATTCTGAACTAAAAAAATATCTAACTGCTCAGGATAATAATCCACACGAAGCCTGTTGGTATAAACAAATTCTTGACTATGCGTATAGTCAATCATCGTATTTGTCTCATCGGTAAAAAGAATTTGAGCCTTGCCGAATTTATTTCTTATCTCATGCCAATATTTGAAATACTTCGGTATTACATTAAGCGCTTTATCCCAAAAATCTGCGGAATTAGCGTTCCAATACACCGCAAAAGTTTCATTTTTTTCTCTTAACAGGTATTCCCATGGAACTGCAACCTGCACAGTTCCCATTTTTTTAGTTTCATGAGGATAATCTACAAAGTGCGAATAAATATCTTCATTTTCCGGCAAATCACATTTAACTAAATCATCGCTTATAAAAGAATAAAACCTTGCACCAAAATCATCCTTAAGATGCCTGAAAAAGAAGACCAATCTCCTTGAAGAGCTTATACCAATATCATCTCCTTCATAGAATGAACCAGATATACCTGCTTCGCTTAACCCATCCGCATTAATATTTGTAATCCCCCCTTGGTCGGTTATAGAAAACACCCAATTCAAAAATCCATTTCCGCCATCAGGATTAAAAACTAAGGGCTGATGAGCAATATACATATACTCTGTATTATAAGCATACCATAATTTGCCTATTCCTTCGGGATGAGTAGGGTCATTTGCAATTACACATGCTCCTTGATGACGCAAAGGGAAAATATCAACACGATAGTGATATTCACAAACATTAGTTTGCTCAATATGAACGTTAGTAGTTGTATCATTTGTAAAAATATTAGTTACAAAATACAAAGGAGGGACATTGGTAACAACCACATTTCCTGTAAAATAGTTCCACCAAGTATAATTAGGATTATTGGAATTAGTGCAATAATAACCCGGAATCATAGTGTTTGTATAATAGTTGCCATCCGCATCCATAAAAACCCAAGCGATGCCGACACATACTTCAACCTCGCCAACATAATAAAATTCAATTATCTCTCCCGTATTGGTGTTAACATAGACTACATTTCCGCCACCAATAGGATGGAAGCCGTCAATTTCAGGGTCTCCGGTAAAATCTAAATCATTGGTAACAAAATAATCATCCGGCAAAGTTCCGCCACCCCCTCCCTGATTACCAGAACCTTTTTTTCTAGCGCTTGTCCCGCCTTCAGCAGGGGAACAAGCAAAACACGCCACAACCAAAAATGCAAAGCCCAAAAAAAATACTTTTTTCACCATAGCCCTCCATCAATTTTTATTAAAAAAAGACATCCAACAGAGGGAAGTAACTTCAATATACTAAGTCATATAAACAAATTACAGTAAAATAAAAAAGCTGTGCCTTATACCAAATTACTTGTTCTTAAATATGGATTTATCATCATCCAAACCATGTTTTGCAACCTGATCCCAGAAAGTTGGGAACTCTTTGCAAGCAAACTTGCCTTTAATTTTACCTGTTGAACTATCTATCCCCGTCTGTTCAAATTTGAATATATCATTGATAACTATTTTACCATCTTTGATACCTATAACTTCGCTTATATGAGTAATTTTCCTTGAGCCATCCGAAAGTCTTGAAGTTTGAACAATTATATCAACCGCACTGGCAATTTGCTCAATAATAGCTTTTTCGGGAAGATCCATCCCCGCATACATAACAAGAGTAACCATTCTTCCAATACAGTCAGTAGGAGAGTTTGAGTGAATAGTAGTGGCAGAACCATCATGACCTGTATTCATTGCTTGAAGCATATCCAATGCTTCCGCACCACGTGTTTCACCAACAACTATCCTGTCAGGACGCATTCTCAAAGAATTTATCACCAAGCGACGGATACTAATTTCCCCCTCACCCTCTATATTAGGAGGTCTGGTTTCCAAAGAAACAACATGCTTTTGAGGAAGTTTTAATTCCGCCGAATCTTCTATAGTAACAACACGTTCATCCGGATAAATAAAAGAAGATACAATATTGAGAAGGGTTGTTTTACCGGAACCCGTACCACCGGAAACTATAACATTTTTCCTAAGCTTCACACAAATATCCAAGAACTTACCCATTTCCGTAGTAGCCGAACCGAATTTAACCAAGTCATCAAACTCAAGCTTTTTGGTGGAAAATTTTCTAATTGTCAAGACAGGCCCAATTAAAGATAAGGGTTTAATTATAGCATTCACCCTGGATCCATCGGGAAGCCTTGCATCAACAATAGGAGAACTTTCGTCAATTCTTCTACCAAGAGGCATAACTATCCTTTCTATAATGGTCATCAATTGCTGATTAGAAGCAAACCTCTCACCGCTAAACGTAAGCTTACCACCCTTTTCTATATAAACATTGTCAGGTCCATTGACCATAATTTCTGTTACGCTTTCATCACGCAAAAATTTCTCCAAAGGTCCAAAACCCAAAACATTATCAAGAATTTCTAAGACCATCTGTTCACGCACATTCTTGTCGAAAGTAATATTTTCTTCCACCATTAAATTTTCAATTGCACGTCTTGTATTCTTGATAAGTTCTTTCTTTTTTTCCGGAGAATCTTCCCCAAAATCAATATTTGCTACATTCAATTCCTCAAAGAGACGTTCGTTAATTCTATTTTTAACTTCAAAAAGAAGATCGCTGTCGCTCTTAGCCTCCTGAGCATTTTTGGTTTCTTCTTGCCTTTCCTCATCTTCAATAGAATCATCTACACTGGCAAAAATAGATTCTTCTTCCTCATCAAACTTCTCGCCTTCTTGAACCAACTGTTTAGCAAATCCGAAAACAGCCAAAGAAAATTTATTGCCTCTTTGCGATAAAGGAGATTTGCCCAAGTTAATAGAAGAAATAAAAGTTTCATCGTCCATATCCATTTCACTTATAACCGGCATATTTGTATATTCTTCTACCATTTCTTTGCTTAAGCCTGAATTCCCTGATTTTCTCAAAACTATGAATAGCTTTCCTATATAAATTTTATTATCTCTAAGCTTGTCGAGAAAATACTTGAAATTATTGGCGCTGGCAACATTATTATTCATAAAATATAAAATCAAAGAACTTTTGTCGAAAGATTCAATAGAATAGATACTTGATGAGTTCTCAGAAAGAAGCACTGTATAATCAAAAGCCTCACTAATCTTGCTTAAAAACAACAAATATTTTCCGGGCGTTAGTTTTTCTTTTTCATCAGAGTCCCTGACAGACGCGATCATCTCCAAATTAGGTAAAACTTTTTCGAAATAACCTTTAAGCAAATCCGGGTTCATTTTACCTATGTATGCGTGAACATCGGCAATGGTCTTGTTTATAGAAACATTTAAAACCGAAGGAGCAATACGCCCGCTATCAATATAACCATCTATCAAAGCAAAAGACTTTTCACTAAAAGACTGTGCTAAAGCAATGCTTAAAGACACCCCAAAACCAGCAGTATGAACAATAGATTCATTGCCAACTATGTTAATAATCTTTCCCGACATAATCTACCCCTTAATTATCTGTAAGTTCTAATCATTTGCATCAATTGCCTCTGCATGGCAGCACCGGAATCCTCACCACTTGTGCCAAAAGGAACATCATCAAATCTATAAGTTGCTCCATAACTATCAGACAACCAACTTTCTATATCCAAAGGAGATAATTTTAATTCGCCGAAATCACCCATTGCGCGAAGAAGAACTAAAATTTCACCCTGTTGCTGGGCAAGAGCAATTAAAGCAATTTCCGTAGGATTAACAGCAACTGCGATAACATTATCATTTGCTCCTCGCCTGTCACCCACAATAGCGCTATCTAAACCAGCGCGCTGGTCTCTGCCGGAAGACTGGATAAGCCCAAAAACATCCCTTCCTTTAGCCAATATCTGAATATTTTCCAACAAAGGCAAAACTCTTAATCTGGCATCTCTTTCACCTCTTCTGTATAAACTGGCAACTATAGCTAAATCAACATAATCACCTGTTTGTATATATTGAATTATTGGCTCGTTGACTGTAATAGCAATAGCCCTCTTTTCTGAAGGAATAACTACAGACAAACCGCTTTTATAACCTAAATCCATAAGTTTACTCATCATTATATGCTCCCCCCTTGAAATAGGAGCCGCAGTAACAAAAGCAGAAGAGCCATCCTCTGCAAAAATCTCTTTATCGGGTCCTATAGCGGTAGGCTGCAAATATTGAGCCGGCACCTGAATCACAGCAACAGCGTCTCTATTCAACAAAGTGCCCTGTTCTATAGTTCGTCTTGCAACATAAACTTGTGCCATCCTCGTAGCCCCTTCATGTCGCGCTCTTAAAGATACCAAAAAAAGTACTATTAAACTCGCCAAACCTAGCGCTAAAACACCTGCAATAATCAAAGTCTTTCCTTTCATTTATTCCTCCTAATGCTTTTTAATATAAATTTTTCATCTAAACATCTGATTTTACTTCGCTTTAAGTAAAATCCCGAAATATTTCCCATCATCATAAATCCTTTCAACATCAAAACTTATCCCATTAACCTTAATCGATTTAATCTCGTTTTCCGAGTCCTCAATAAGTTTGCTGAAATCAGTTAAATCCAAAATATGCTTTCCATACTCTAAATCCAATTTGTCACGCAAATATTCCGAGAAAAATGCCAACTTATTATCGTGATTAAACAAAATAACCCCGCCCTCAATGAATTCTTTAGCTTTATCAAGAAGATTATTCGGTATCAGAATTCCCGAAGAAAGTTGATGTTCATATATTTCTCTAAGGTTATTGTTAGCATCAATAACAATATTAACTAAATCTACAACCGGAGAAATCAAATCTACTTTTTTGTATTCAATAGGAACAGCCGGCTTATCGGAAACTTTTGCCAAAGCTGTTTTAAGCTTCTTTAAAGGTAAATTATATGCAAAAATAATCACAGCAAACACGGCTGCAACTGCAATTAAAATCAAAACCAAAAGATTAACAAGCAAATTGGTATTATATTGATTAATATACCTGTCATACAATAACTTATTAACCCCCAGTCTCAAAAAAACTTGGTTTGTAAAAGAAACGCTTATAGTCTCCTCATTTGTGGTAATAGTAAAAACATCATCCTCAACAACATTAGTTATAAAAGTGAGTGATTTTTTAGGTCTAACACCGGTCAAAGAATCTACGAAAGCAATATATTCCATTATCTTTTTTTCTTCGTCAATAAACAATCTTGTAACCCACCCTCTCCTGTTTTTAAGGGCACTGGGGAAAGAAAAGTCGCTTTTATTATTCCATTCGCTAAAAACCCTGGATGCCAAAATACTTCCATCTTCATTGATAAGCTCTGCTTTCACAATATGTTCGTGTTCAAGAATAGAAGTAAAATTCTGCATCAATGCCAAATCATCTCTACTTCGATAAAAAGAAAAAAGGTCTCTTGCATGAATATCCCTGACAGTCGCAGCTCTTGCGAGAACAAACTGACGGGTCATATTTTCCGTATCTCTTTTATAAACACCCAAAAAAGCGTAGGACAATACCCCTGCAATAACTACAAATATTATCGCGAAATTGATTATCGCCTTTGTATTAGAATTTTTCCCTTTCACAAACTACTCCTTAAATATAATATAAAAATCTAACGAAAAATGTTTTCAAAAGCAGAATACTTTTTCAAAACTTCATGCCAAAAAGTCGGGATAAAGCCCGTGGGCTTCAACTCATTAGTCATCTCATTGTATTTAAAAACACTACCCAGACTTATTATATCCCCCTCCATTCCGGTAACCTGAGCAATCTCATTCACATAGCGCTTTCCTTTTTTATTAACAATATGGACTAAAATATCCACAGCTCCTGTAAGCAAACTCCTTATCGGCTTCATATTATTCAAATTGCTAACTAATAGACAAAGGTTTTCAAGCCTAGTCAAAGCCTCGCGCGAACTATTTGCATGCAAAGTAGTCATCATACCTTTATGACCTGTATTAGCAGCTTGAATCATATCATACACTTCAGGCCCTCTGCATTCACCAATTATTAACCGTTGCGGCAACATACGCAATGAATTAATAACCAAATTCCTCATATTTACTTTTCCATCAGAAGCCCTTTCTTCGAAAGCCTCTAATCTGCTCCAATTCGCATGAGGAATTCTTATCTCTAAAGTATCCTCTATAGATACAATTCTCTCATCAAGAGGAATTAGATTTGCCAAAGTATTCAGGAAAGTTGTTTTCCCGGAACCGGTTCCTCCAAAAATAAAAATATTAAATTTCTCCAAAACACAAGCCTTAATAAAATCTGCAGCCCCCTCTGAAATCATGCCTAATCGGATTAAATCGTCAATAGAAAAACTTCTTGTCAACGAACGGATACAAATAATCGGCGCTACCGGGGAAACGGGAGCCCTAACTACATTCACCCTGTGTCCCGATTCTAAACTAATATCAATAAGCAAGTCTTTACCGGGATCAAAAAGTCTTCCTCTTTTTTCAACAAGAGCTTTTATCCAATCTTCTAAATCAGAATCACTGCAATCTAAGCCATCTCTCTCCGAAAAACCACCCTCACCATTCACAAAAACTTTTTTATTTCCATGAATTATTACATCTGTTACATTACTATCTGCAATAAAATCTTCAATTTTTTTGTTTATACTATCAATTGCGTTCATACAAACTCCAGACTAATCCCTTTCAATTATTCTGGGAGTAATCATAACAAGAACACTCATATCCTGCACAACATTTCTTTCCCATTTAAACAAATAACCCAAAACAGGAATATCCATAAGAAAAGGAATACCTTGTCCTGATTTATCAATTTGTTTTTCGGATAATCCCGCAATATTTAAAGTATCACCACTTCTCATAGAAACGCTTAAAGAAACATTGCGTGAAGAAAGTATAGGCAACTCAGTGCCGGGCATCACTTCTTCCAAAGAACTTCGCTCTACAGTAACTGTTATGTCTAATGTATCATCGGTATATGCAATACAACCAACTTCAAGGATAGTCCCGAATTTTTTATATTCAACAGTCGCTCCACCCATAGCATCTTTTACAACAATAGGAAACTCCCCCCCTATAAGCATACTTGATTGTCTGCCGCTTTGTATAGTAAGCCTTGGCGTAGCAATAATATTGGCATTACCTGCATCGGCAAGCAACAATATATCAAACCAAAAACCGGACAACCTACGAATATCACTTGCTCCAATCAAGGACGGCAAACCTAATGTACTTTTAAGTGGGTCAGGATTCCAACCCGGAACCCCCGTTTCAGCAATTATATTCGGCATATATGCACTTTCCCCAACAGTAAGACGGTTAAACCATTTTACACCAAGCTCTTTTAAATCCCTGCTGTTAACCTCAGTGATGTTTACCGATAATTCAACAATTTTCGTATTATCAACAGACCTTGAAAAGGCAATCCCTGAAATAAAAACCAAACCTAAAGCAATACAAATCATCTGCTTCCTGAAGAAAAAGCACATATAAACCTCCAAAAGAATAAAACTATTTTTTTAAAAAACTCCAATCAAGCAAGTCCCCTGCATTTAAATCCAAACGATTAAAACCCTTTGCGTAAGTCTCAAACACATAATACCCTCTCGGCACATAGGGAATAACCCTCCATGGAACAACCGCCTGATAATATCTTACAACGCGTTTTTTCTTATCTAAAAACAAAATATCAATGGGTATTTTACAAAAAAAAGTATGAATGCTATTTACATTTTTAAAGAAATAACATTGCCCGTCAATCTTTTTTTTCAGCATAACACCCTTAAATCTATCAAAAAAAGAAATCATCGGAAAAAACTCCAATGATATCCTTTTTGATTTGCTTTTATTCAAAATTTCAATAATCTCCATCCTGATAAAACCTCAATAAAATGAAAAATAGCCCCTAAAGCAATAAAAACTCCAAACCTTATCGATATAGAATTTTCCATTTTCACCTTAGGAATATCCTGCCCCCGCTTATAAAAAACAATGGCAAAGAAGTTTTTTATATTCTTAAACAAGTATTTAATCCTTCCGGTTGCTATGTAGAGAATCAGGGCAAAAACCGCGGCTAAAATAACGGAATACACAAAAGTAAACAATACAAAAAACCATCCCATTAAAGCACCGACTGCCATAAGCATCTTAATATCGCCTGCACCTATCCCCCCCCATATAAAACCCAATATTAATAAACCACAACCTAAAACTATACCCAAAAAAGAAAACAGCAACCCCATCCAGCCGGTAAATACTCCCGCTAAAATCAAACCAACCAACATAGCAGGAAAGGTAAGCCAATTATAAATCTTACCGGTTACAATATCAGTAGCGGCGCCTATAACACAAACTAAAGCAAGAACACCGCCTGAAATATAAAGATACATTAGAAGAAACCCCCACCTGTAAGGAATGAAAGCGCAATAGGAGCAAAGATGACGATAAAAACAGCGGGGAAAATTAAAAGAATCAAAGGTCCCATCATCTTAATCGGGGCTTGTGCGCCTAACTTCTCCGCATATACAGCCATCTCAAGTTTAAAATCTTCGGACAATTCTTCTAAAGCAGGCGCAAGGCTAACTCCCATACGAAGAGCCTGAATAATAGTTCTTAAAACTTTAGTTACCGGTTTATAATCCAATCTTCGCCTCATAGCCTCTAAAGCTTCTTCTCTGCTTTTTCCCATACGAACTTCCTGCTGAACCGTAAAAAACTCATCAATCAGCGGACCTTTTTCAACAGAAATTAGCTTATCAAGTGCAGCACTAAAGTCCATACCTGCCTTAACAGCAAGATTTAGTAAGTCAAGTGCATCCGGCAATTGTCTAAAGAGGTTTTTTTCGTGAAGTTGTCTATAAGACTTATAATTAAGTAATGGGAAGAAAAACAAGATTCCACCGGCTATTATTGGAACAATAATTGAGAAGTTTTCCAAAGCCGCCATAATCATTATAGAAAAAAAGACAGCGCCTAAAAACCAAAGCACCTGCATTCCTAAGAAAGTTTCCGGAGTAACTACAGGTTTTACACCGCTTTTATCTATAATTGCAATCAAATCTTCCTTATATTTATTTATAAATTTAGATTTTGTGTTTCTAAACATTTTTCCAAGTCTTTTCGCCCAAGGCATAAAAGTTTTATTAAGCCCCGTCAGATTTTGCAACTCAGGATCAGTAATATCAGCCCCCATCCGTTTTTCCATACTTACCTTTTCTTTATTCTTGAAGTATTTAGCAAACAGAAAGGCAAATAAAGAATATGCCAATCCATATATCAGCATTAAAATCAAATTAGGATCAATCATAAAGACCAGGAACAAACCTAATAAACCAATTACAATTACTATGGCAATCATAAAATAACCCCTTAAAATTAAACTTTTACAGTACTGATTTTCTTAATCATTTTTATTCCCAAAGATACCAAACCCACAACCACTAAAAGCAAAACATTTCCTATCAATGTATTAAACATAACAGTAACCATATCAGGCTGCGTCATATACATAATACCAAGCATAATAAAAGGAGCAGACCCTGCAACATAAGCCGACATCATACCCTGAGCGGTCATAGCCCCAATTTTATCAGTAATCTTTTTCCTTTGCTTCATAGTGGAGGAAATTTTTTCCAAAATTTTTGCTAAATTGCCTCCGACTTCCAAAGAAATATTTATGGAGGTAATAGCCATTCTCAATTCTTTTGATTCCGGATATTTGCCCATAAATTGTTCTAAAGCAACAGAAAAAGATTGCCCCATATTATTTTTTCTTACAACCTCTTTTAGCTCGGATGCTATAGGCTCATCACCTTCCTGTGCTGCAACAGAAAGAGCTTGTCCAAGGCTATTACCTGCACGCATTGCGTTAGAAATAACCTCAAGAGAATCTACCAAAGCGGAATTAAAATCTTCTATAAATTTAGCTTTTCGCTTTTTTAAAATCATATTGGGAATCAGATAAATCAATCCCGCCAATAAACCGCTTATAAATAATCCAACAAAGCTCGTCAATGCAAAAAACACGATAAAAACAATAAGACTTATCGTTAGCAGAGTAATTTTACCTTTTTTTGAAAAATTTCCGCGCTTAAATTCAGAAATCAATCTGGCAAGCATGCTTTCCTTTTTTTCTGTGATAACGCCATTGGCTTTATCCTGTTCTTCTTTCTCTCTTTTAATATTTCTATTCTCAATAATAGCTTTAATCAAAACAAACATCAAAAGGAAAGATAAAACCCCCGCACCCGCTAAAACACCAATAAATACTAAATCATTCATAAGTCACCTATCCTTATTTAATTTATTGAATTACTAATACTAAAATCCCCATCCGCCGCCACTTTGTTCTCCACTTATGTCAATATGATAACCTAATACTATATACCCGACATATTGATGGCTACCCGGCAAAGCGCTTAATTTAAGCGAACCAATCCATCCGTCGGAATTAGCATTCAAGGTATAAACTTTCTTTTGAGAAGGTTCTCCTAATGAAAAAGGCTCTTTAACCAAAAAAACAAAACTGCCATCCTCGCTTATTTCAATCATATCATTTGTCGTTCCTGTTAAATAAAGAAACCCCGATGTTGCATTAGAATAAACGGTAACTGTCTTAGTAGTAGCAGAATAAGCCCCAAAAACAACATCCCCCTCAAAACCCGTATAATTATCACAAGAAGCCGCGAAAACACAAAACATAAAAGATATTACACAAGCCACGTATTTAAGCATTATACACTCCTTAAATTTTTATAAAACCCTAAAAATAAGCAAAAAAGAACATTCTGCTTCAATACCTCTTAGGTATTGAAGCAGAACAAAAACATCAGATACTTAATGTCCGGTAACATCCCCAATAGAATCAGAGATAACATCACCAACGTCTTCCGCACTTTGCACAAGAACATTTCTCAAGATAATACCAACCGTCAAAACAATACCTACTACAACAGCGATAATCAAGATGTACTCAACCATAGTTTGACCGTTTTCATCCATCAAGAATTTTTTTAACATAGTATCCTCCTATAACTAAATTCTATTCTAAAACAAATCACCAATACCAACCATATGATTCCAAAGATCCCCAAAATCAATTGAATGGTCCGGAGCATAAAAACTCTTGTTACCCGCAAAAAAAGATAAACTAGAAGAAAGGTCTATTCCTTTACCACCGGGAGATAAAATCGGGGGCATCGGATAATTATAACTTATATTAACAGTATAATAATCGTAGAAACTCCTTGCCGGCTTTACATTTATATCCAATCTATCCGAATTAAGAGATAAATAATTTCGCCTATTATCGGAACTGGTCATAATCTGCCTTAACTGACTCTTCATATCGGAAACAGCCGAAGGACCTTCATCGACATAAGTAACTATATAATACATTGCATACCGAACCCCCTCTTCAATCTGTATCTGAACCGATATTATATTATGAACAAAAATTATTGTAGCAAAAAATACCGGGGCAAAAAAAGCCAAAAAGAATGTGAGCTCTACGGTAGCAGCACCCTTTTTTTGTTTCAAAAATCTATAAACAAAAGATAAAAATCTATTTTTCATATCAATTCTCCTATTCTTATTTAATAACTTTATCCACTAAAAGCTTATCTAAACTTGTCATAGACAAAGTAGGCTTAAATAGGTTCATAGCGTTCATAGCATCATTATCAGCACCGCTGGCGCCAAACATGAAACTAAAAGCATCTTTATTTTTGCCCGGCTTATTGCCGTGATGAGGAATATACGGCGTATAATCTCCATCAGGATAAATAGTTGCGGAACTCATAGTATAGAAAAACCTGTCCCTAACACCAAATAATCTTGCGGTTACAGGACTTTTCCTCTTTTTAGAATAAACAACATAATCAATTCTGTTAAATTCTATTATATCAGAGGAATTTTTGACATCCTTAGTGAATGTAACATAAGTGGGCACATTTTTCGCCTCAAATCCTTTTGACAAAGGATCTGGGAAAGAAGTAACGGGAAACCCAATTCTTGTCGTACCTATACTAACTCTTATACTTGAAGTAGAATTAACGCTTATATTTCCAGTTTTCCACTCAGTTCCTATAACACCAATTAGAGATTTATATTTATCAAAATCTCCAAGCACGCTATCGTAAAGCACTCCTATGGGCAAGGCAAAAGACATTCCATTGAGTCTAGGAATAATTACAGAAGATGCGATAACTCCATAACTGCTATTAACACCTGCCAAAGTCATATCAAAATAAGGTAGTACGGTTTGATAAAGGCCATATAGCCAACTTCCTATTTTTAAATCATCTACATACACTATATAAATAGGAGGAATAAACGGAAGCGGAATAACTGCAAGAGTAGTCCCTCTTTTGAAAATTGACCAGGCAAAATCAGCAGCAGTGTGATATGCGCTACCATCAAGATTACCGCCGCTATCTATACCACCACCTTTAAGCCCACCACCGTCATGTTCCAAACTTTCCGTAAAGCCGTCAACATCGCCCTGAACCATGTTTACTATAGATTTAGCCGAATGATAAGCAGCAACAGGAGGAAACCAAACATTACCGCCACCCGTATAGTTCCTTGATTTATTAACTGCTGCCAATCCATTTGCATTTCTCGCTCTAAAAACCGCCGCAGACAAAGCCGACGCATCCGCCGCATTTTGTAATTTCATTCGATGAACAATTAAAACACCGGATTCGGCGATAACCCAAAGAAACATTATTAAAAGCAAAGAAAATAGAATATAAGTAGGTAATGCCTGCCCGCTTTCCGACATAACCCTTTCTTTAAAATTACGTTTCACCACACAACCTCCTGATTTCCAAAGTTTCAACTAACACAAACCACCTTGCAAAAATCAAACAGCCCTTAGTATTTTATAGTATGTCTTGGAGGTAAAACATAGCTGGTTGAATATAAACTCATACCACCTTTCCCTCGCTTTCCTATAATTCTATCCAAAATAGGAACATTTTCCTGTATAAAGGTATCCATCTCGCTAGTAACTGCTCTAATAACATCATTAATACCAGAATTAACCAAATTCATTATTGAACTAACCAAGCTATCGGCAATACTTTTAGAAATATCTGCAGTAAATCCTGACACAAAATCCCCTATACTTTTACCAAGCATGCTCTCCAAAAGTCCGGCCGCTAAACGAACCTCCGCACCACCTGAACTAAATATAGCATCAACTCCAGTGCCAACACCGGTATCAATCAAATCCGCGACACCATCGCTTGCAAATCCATG
>Ga0334896_1001562_pt1 | contig 18839 bp, 16 predicted proteins | sample GraSluR3_MG_8_FD_207734 | JGI IMG/M metagenome (GOLD analysis project Ga0334896, IMG submission 207734) | Sludge microbial communities from methane-producing bioreactor in Wageningen University, Netherlands - Granular Sludge_27_06-R3 | ecosystem: Engineered > Bioreactor > Anaerobic >... | reverse complement strand
TCTTTCTGAACTAGCTCTGGGTTGGGCAACATACAATGGCGATCATATGTCAATGTACGGAGTGAATAGTTCGGTTCCCAAAACACTGATTCGGCATCTGATCAGATCTCACGCTCAAGAGGCAGACTCTTCCGATATGAGGGCAGTGCTGCTCGATGTGCTCGATACTCCGGTCAGTCCGGAACTGCTGCCGGCAAAGGGTGAGACCAATGAACAGTCGACCGAAGCAATCGTGGGACCCTACGAACTGCACGACTTCTTTCTCTATTACATGCTCCGTTGGTCCTATGGTCCTGCCAAGGTGTTCCGGCTCGCCACGCTCACCTTTAGCGGTGTCTACGATAGGTCGACTATCCTGAAGTGGCTGAAGATCTTCTGCACCAGATTCTTTTCTCAGCAGTTCAAACGCTCTGCGATGCCAGATGGGCCGAAGGTCGGCTCTGTCGCACTCAGTCCGAGAGGAGACCTTCGCATGCCAAGCGATGCGAGTGTTGCCTTGTGGCTAGAGGAACTCGATCGACTGTAGCATGGTAGTATCGTACGAAGCGTGAACAGGAGGCGCAAAGCTCCACACCTTCCCCCTAAAGAGAGCATAGGGGGAGAATCTGCTGGTTTCACTGCTGCCCCTTGCATTTTGTTACTTCTTTTATAATAAGTAGATGACAAATCTATGATATCTGTAAAATTAAATAAGATAACAAGTTGCAGAAAAAAATTGAAAAAAAATGTATCTTTTGCCCCGGTTCGACTGTTATCATACCGATACGCAAGTAATATAACTTTTGCATAAGTGGGGTTAATGTTTCAAGAAATGCGCAGAATATCGATCCTATTCCTGATATTCATGACTCTCCTTCCGTCGTTCCTCGGGGCAAGAAACCTTTTCGAGGTCGGCATCGGTATCTCCGGAATCTACGATACCCAGCATGCCCATTCGGGTTCAAGTTTTTTTGATGGTATGAGTAGCGGAGAGAATTGGACCATTGGTGTCGGGTTACATTCAAGACTCTCTATCGTGAATCTTTCGCTGCTGGCGCTCCTGCCGACCGGAACTGCCGGAGAACAAGAGCAGGATGCCCTCTCCATACGATCGACACTCTCGTTCGATATTCCACTGGTCACCGATCACCTCTATATGCATCTTGGAGGAGGACTCTCAACCGATTTCTCCTATGGGGATACCGAGAGAGGTTCCGATGTACGAGTGAATGGGCGGTCGGTCTCATCAACCTCGTTCAATGAGGCGGTCTCATCTTCGACCCTGCATATGAAGGTGGGACTTGACGTTCTGCTAGGATCAGCTAAGTTAGGTATGTTCTATCTCATGGAGACGCTTGCAACCTGGCAAGGTCTTGTGGATGAGGGGTCGTGGTCTCAGTTGGTGCAGACAAGTGGGCAGAATCGGGTAGGCATACAACTGCAGTTGGCGCTTTTTTGAGAGTAGAAGGTGAAACCTTTTGGTTTCATGTATGTTATATGTAGCACGAGAGGGGAATCCCTCGAACAAAAGGAGTGTGTATCATGAAAAAAATCATCATGATTGGTTTAGTTATACTGCTGTTGGTCCCAGTAGGGCTCACCGCAGGAATCTTCGATTTCAGTGTTGGTGTCTTGGCTCAGAACAAACTACCGTACGATGTACAAGAAGGTGAGTTCGATGCCGATATGTTCACCAATTTCGAGAACTATGCATTCGGAGCCGACATTCGAACGAGAATTCTGTTTGCTGAGGTTGGTGTTGCCGCTCTCTACGAGGAAGTGGACTCTACACCAGCTTTCTCCGGACTGGTCACCGGCGGTTTGTCGCTCGATCTGCTCGGACTCCTTCGTGTCGGTCTTGGTCTTGGACCACGTGTGACCGTCATGTTCCCCGAGAACAGCGACGCTGAATTCTACTTCACCGACACCGACGAGACTCTGGCTGCAGAGAACTTCGGCGATGCTTTCATGCGTTCAGACCTTACCTGGAGGGCGACTGTCGATCTCAAGCTCGGAAGCATGCTCGTTGGACTGAACTACATGGTCGATTCGGATGGATTCAACCTTGAGGACGCCGATTTCGATAAACTGCTTCCAAAAGCCGATGGCTTCAAGGCCGGAAGAATCGGAGCATCTGTTCTGTTTACCCTGTTCTAAAAAGCAGGCTGCCTACCAAAAGACAGCCCCGTGCTGCAAACACGGGGCTGGACTTTCGTCTGAATCCCTCTGGAGGGGAGTGTGAAAAAAGCTTTCATCATCATATGCCTAATCCTCGTTCTCCCCTCACTGGCTGTTGCTGGGAATCTGTTTTCGTTGGGTTTCGGATCAATCAACCAGTTTCAGAACAACCTCTTCGCTCCTGAGACGCAACTCGTGTCTGTTATCGACGTCCATAACTGGGCAACCGGTGGTGAAATTCGTGCGCGAGTGCTCGGGATCAATCTTGATGGGCACTTGCTCATTCAGCAGGGTGAGATAATCGATGTGACCGAGACTGGTCGTCCTGTGTTCAAAGACGATATCGCTCAGGAACTTTTCGGTATGGTCGGTATGGGATTCAGCACGGAGGTAGCTTCGTTCACCACGCTTAGTTTTGCTGCCGGGACACTGCTCGGGCTCGATATCAACCAGGGACTAGGTGTGTCGTTCTGGATGGGAGACCGAGCCAATGTTTTCTGTGGAGAAACCTGGAAAACGTTCCTAGCCCAGACGACGCTTGCATACAGAATGCGACTGGACCTGAATCTGGGGAACTTCACCATTGGTTTCCATTATCAGGTTCCATCCAACGGCTTCTCCTACATCAATGCTGAAGCTGAAGCTCTCAAACCATCGTGGAGCCAAGGCAAGATCGGAGCCTCCTTCATTACAGCTTTTTTCTGATATCATCCTGCAATCCAACTAGCTCCTCTCACAGGCAACTCTGGTGGCATTCACCGAATTATGGTAGTATGACCGATGAATTTCCCGACGAAGCGAGGAGCATCCCTCCGACACTATGGCGGTAGTCCCAAGTGAATGCCGGAAACATAAGTTGCATATTGTCGAAGGGGGCAGGACCTTTGGGTTCGCCTCTTATTTCGAGGTGTGATATCCTTCATGTCATAGGAGCAGACAGATGAGAAAATTCAGCTTTTTCGGTTCACTGTTCACTGCTATTCTTGTTGCGGTCATTGCTTTCTTTGTTCTCTACTTCTTCGTACCTTCACTCAGTGAGGAGTTCTTTGGTTTTAGTCATCAGTCTACACAAGATGCAAAACAACTGCGTGAGACGGTGACCGAGATACTGGAAGATGCGCGAGTACCGAAAGTGGCCATCGATGAATATGTGGAGAACCTGGATGATCCCGACTTTCAACGAAAGTTGCGCAGTGCTGCCGAAGGTGGAAAGGACTCTATTGTGAACCTGCTCGAGAGAGCCGGCGAAGGGATCGATTTCGGTAGTTTCGAAGCATCCGAGTTGGGAACGAAGTTATCGAACGGATTTGCAACGGTCGGATCATCTGCATCGAAACAATGGAAGTCACTACAACGAATATTTGCTGGAGCATTGGACAGTCTGTAATGGAAATAACTTTTCTCGGGACAGGAACAAGCCACGGGGTGCCAAGAATCGGGTGTTCCTGTCCGGTATGCACATCACACGATCCTAAGAACAAGCGGTTTCGTTCATCGATTCTGATCACTGACGGTGATCAAGCAATCGTGGTGGACACCGGTCCCGAGTTCCGCCTACAGGCATTGCGGGCTCATCTTCGTCATCTCGATGCTGTCTTCTACACCCATAACCATGCCGACCACATGAATGGCATCGACGACCTTCGGGTCTTCTCCGAGTCCGCACCGCTATCGGTCTTCGGTCCGAATCAGGTTCTTGAGGATATCCGGCAACGATTTCCGTATGCTGTGGGTGAGAATCCATGGCATGGCGGAGTACCACAACTGATTCTCCATGAGCTCAATACCGGAGGTGTTACGCTCGGCTCGCTCCATTTTACACCGATTCCGCTCTCACACGGTTGCCGTGAGGTGTTTGGCTACAGGATCGGCCGCTTTGCCTATCTGACCGATTGCAAGGAAGTTCCCGAATCGAGTCTCTCGCTTCTGCGGAACCTCGACGTCGTGGTTATAGACGCACTTAGATTCAAGAAACATCCGACTCATATGTCGATCGATGAAGCAATCGCTACAGCACGAAGAATAGGAGCGAACACTACCTACTTCACCCATTTGAACCATCGGGTGGACCACCAAGAGCTGGATGCCTATGCACCCGAAGGGATGCATCCTGCTTACGACGGACTGACGATTTCGGTCTCGTCCGAACATCAGGGAGTCTTTACATGAGCGATAAGCGGAAACCCACACTCTATATAATCGATGGGTTCGGTCTCATCTATCGATCCTACTTCGCCTTCATCAACCGCCCGTTGCGGGATATGGAGGGGAACAATGTCTCTGCACTCTTTGGGTTCTTCAACACCCTGCTCATGATTATCAGGGAATACTCTCCAGACTATCTCGTTGTTGCCATGGACACTGCAGCACCAACGTTCAGGCATCAGCTATACGAGCCGTATAAAGCGAATCGTGACGCCGCACCGGAAGATCTCCATGCACAGGTTCCCCGAATAGTACAGATATTGGACTCGGCGAATATTCCGAAGATCGGTATCGATGGATGGGAAGCCGATGATATTATCGCATCGCTCACCGATTGTGCCGGCACATTGGATATCCAGAGCATCATGGTCACCGGAGACAAGGATCTTCTTCAACTGGTCTCTCCCCACGTATCGGCACTCAGACCACCGAAGAAAGGTGAGAAACAGTACCGACTGGTTGGACCTCAGGAGGTAGAGGCAGAGCTTGGGATCCGTGCAGACCAGGTGATCGACTATCTCGCGCTTATTGGCGACAGTTCTGACAATGTTCCCGGAGTAGCCGGAATCGGACCAAAGGGAGCCGTCAAGTTGCTCCAGGAGTACGACAACCTGGATGCTGTGTATGAACATCTCGATGAACTCTCCCCCAGCGTAGCGAAGAAGTTGATCGCTTCGAAAGAGATGGCATACCTGAGTAAAACTCTCGTCTCGCTGAAACATGACATTCTGAACATAGACAACTTCGACACGGATCAATACCGGACTGACTGTATCGACTGGACGGCAGCGGTACCGCTATTCGAGCAGGCACAGGCAAAATCGCTCGTTGCGGCCATAGGTGCTCCTCGAACATCGAAGGCAGAGAAAACGGTGCGGGAAGTTTCATCTGAACAGCCTCGCAAGGGGACCTATCATGCAGTGACAACGATCGATGAATTGGCGAGACTACTCGACAAGATGGCAGAGAGTGGAACCATGGCCTTCGATTTCGAGACAACCGATATCGATGAGATGGTAGCTGAACCTGTCGGGTTCAGTTTCACAAACAGATCGTACGAGGCGTGGTACGTTCCATTGAAAGCCAGTGGAGAGCCAGTCATTCCTGTTGACGATGCCCGAAGGCTGTTGCATACCTGTCTGGTCGATCGAAACACCAGAATAGTCGGTCAGAATCTGAAATACGATTACAAGGTTCTTGTTCGCTGGGGCATACCCTCTGCGAATCTACATTTCGACACCATGGTGGCGGCATGGGTACTCGATGCTGCAAGCGGTATCTATAATATGGACTATCTTGCTGAACGGTATCTGTCTGGTTACCAGACGATTCACTACCAGGATATCGTGAGTGCAGGCCAGCAATTTTCCGACCTTCCTCTCGAAGAAGCCGTGCCCTATGCTTGCGAAGATGCCGATATCACTTGGCGCCTGTACGAGTTGTTCTCTCGGGAACTGCATGACAGGAAGCTATCGAGCCTCTTCGAAACTCTGGAGATGCCGCTTGTAGGCATACTATCTGAAATGGAGCTGCACGGCATACGGCTCGATCGAAAGCGGTTGGACAGCTTCAACGAAGATGTCGTGCAACGCCTTGCCGAAATCGAACGGAACATATTCGATGAAGTTGGGCACGAGTTCAACATCAACTCGACAAAGCAGCTGCAGGAGGTGCTCTTCGAGGAGAGGAGTCTTCCTACAGGAAAGAAGAATAAGACCGGTTACTCGACTGCAATCGATACACTCGAGCGTCTGGCAGCGATCGATGTCGTGCCGAGACTGATTCTCCAGAATCGGACTCTGGTAAAACTGAAGAACACCTACATAGACACGTTGCCGAAGATGATCAATGATGAGACTCAACGGGTACACACCTCCTATACACAGACCGGAACAGCAACGGGACGCTTGTCCAGCCGGAATCCGAATCTGCAGAATATCCCCATTCGAAATGAGGATGGAAGGAAGATTCGTGATGCGTTCGTCCCTGCAGCAGGCCACCTATTCCTCTCGGCAGATTATGCTCAGATTGAGTTGGTCGTTCTCGCGCACCTTGCAGATGATCCTGGATTGAAAGAGGCGTTTCTCAAAGGAGAAGATATCCATACCCATACGGCAGCGTTGATCTTCGGCGTGCATCCCGATCTGGTCATGCCGGATCAGAGAAGGATTGCGAAGACTATCAACTTCGGTGTCATGTATGGCATGTCGGCATTCCGGCTCTCAAACGAACTTCAGATACCAAGAAGAGATGCTCAAAGTTTCATAGATAACTATTTTGCCAGATTCTCGGGAGTCCGCGATTTCATGCAGTCGATAAGGCTCTCAGCCGAAAAGACAGGGTACGTATCCACCATTCTCGGTAGGGAGCGTGCTGTTCCCGAAATTACCAGTAGCAACAAGATGGAGAAAGCAGGGGCTGAGCGGATTGTCGTCAATACGGTCATTCAGGGCTCTGCTGCCGACATCATGAAACTAGCCATGCTCCGAGTGGTTCGGGCTATGAGAGACGAGAACATGTCGAGCAGACTCCTGCTTCAGGTGCACGACGAACTCATCTTCGAGGTACCGGAACATGAATTGACTGCGATGCAGTTGTTGGTGAAACGGGAGATGGAGCATGCCTACGAACTGAAGGTCCCGCTTCGTGTGAGCATGGAGATCGGGGACTCATGGGGGAAAATGCATTGATTGTCATAGGTCTGACGGGGAAGTATTGTGCCGGAAAGAATCATGTGGCATCACTACTTGAACAACGTAATCTGGAAGTGATCGATGTCGATGCCCTCGGACACGATGCTTTGGAGCGATCCAAAGACGAGTTGACGGCACTGTTCGGACGGAGAATCATAGATTCGGATGGTACGGTGAATCGACAGATTCTTGGCGAGATCGTCTTCTCCGACCAACGCTCATTGGCGACATTGGAAGGAACTGTCCACCCTCGCATGGTGCAACTGTGCGTTCAGCAGATTGAGCAGTATCGTGCCGAAGGGAGGGTGGGAGTCGTGGTTAACGCGGCATTGCTCCATAGAATGCATCTCGATGCAGTGTGTGACACAGTCTGCTTCGTAAAAGCTCCACTCATCGTTCGACTTGCACGTGCCATGCAAAGAGACCAAGCGACAATCCAATCATTCTTCAGCATCGCACGATCTCAGAGAGATATCACTATCGGTATGGTTCGTGGTTCGAATTCTGTGTATATTATGAAGAATTGGGGACGTACAACATTTATTCATCGACAAGTCGATGAGTTTTGCGCTACTATGGGTCTATAGGAATAAAGCGGGCAATGAGAAAGACAGGTATCTACATTTTATTGGGAATCACTATCTCGTTAGGGATCTTCGTATTTGCTGGAGTTGTCTATTTCCGGCCTACGGTCCAGGAAGTGCGGATAGCCGAAGCTGCGGCGGCAGTCGAAACTCCTGCACCGCCCAGACCTGCACCGGTCGCCTCAGAGCTCCCGGTGCCAGAAGAGCCTGAGGAGGCAATCGATGTTGCCCCTGTAGAGATGGAACCGGTGGAAGAGCCTCCAGTGGAAGAGGTTGTGGAACCTGAGCCAGAACCGGCTCCGCGTGTTCCTCAAGCACCTGCTGTAAGGATGAGTGTCTCCATGGCTCCGTTGGCTGTCGAAGAGCCGGAGATCGAGGAACCTGAAATCGAAGAGATAGAGGAAGTCGAACCTGTTATCGATACAGAGCCTATTGAAGAAGTCGTGACCGAAGAGATTGTTGAAGAGGTCGAAGTGGAACCGGAAGAGGTCATGGAAGCTGAGCCGGAACCGAGAGTTCGCATAGAACCAATAGACTATGGAATTCCGGTGCGGCGGATCAAGGATGCTCCACAGGGACCTACAGAGGTCAGAACTATTCTCCCATCCATCACCCGCCCAGAACCGGTTGAATACATTTGGACTCCGACGGAGATTCCGGAGGGACCGCCAGTACACGTGAATCCGGTCTCATTCAACGACGAAGCGTTCGAGCGTCGCAGAATTGCAGTCGACGACATTTTCGATAAACTGATTTGGGAATGAATAAAGGGGTCGAAAGACCCCTTTATTGTTATTCGGCGATGGGAATCGCATCATCTTCCGGCTCTCCGCGAGTCACTTTCGCCATGAGCACGAATGCCACTGCCATGCAGATTGCAGCGAATACGAAGAGAGAACCGAATCCGAAGATATCTATGAGTGCACCAGTGAGCGGCGGTGCAATGATGGACGCCAGTTGACTGAAGAAATAGTACAATCCTGTATAGATTCCCATATTCTCATAACTTGCCATCTGCCAGAGCATGGGAAACGAGTTGGTGATCACCGTGACCCAGAATGCACCGAATAGGAACATGAGCGCCCAGAACGGCACGGTGCGCATGGTCTGAGAACTCGACTCTCCAGTGAGAAGGACGCTGTGTGCAAACACGAGCAGTAGTACCAGGACAAGACAGACTAGGGCGAACCGGATGGTCTTTTTCCTTCCATGGTTGTGTGCGATGATACCACTGGGAATGGCGAATATCGCATAGGCTATTCCCACCATACCGGCAGCAAGTGCTGCACTTCCCGGTGAGGTGTTCAGTATCTCGACCGAATACTTGCCCACGAAGGGAAGCACTCCCTGATACCCGATGAACCAGAACAAGAGCGAGAGGAGGACATAGAGGGCACTTTTGTCTTTTTCACCGAAGATCGTCTTGAGCGAGACGATCAGGGGGACCTTCTCTTCTGTAGACTCTTCTCGACTCCTTCCGTCTTTTTCCCGCACGAAGAGGATCAGCAGAATCGCAGCCAGAAGAACGAGAGCTCCGGCAAGGGGGAACGCAAGAATGTTGTCGGTCTTCCCATAGCCAGGGACGTTCACCTGAACATCCATGAGACGGGCGAGTCCGATCGTTCCAACGATGGCAGCTATGCCTCCCATGGTGTTGATCACACCATTCGCCTCGGAGCGGATCTCACCTGGAATGATATCTGGCATAAGTGCCACGACCGGTCCTCTGGCAGCCTGCTTGAATACGTTCAGAGCAAAGATGAGGATGATGAGTAGCACGAGTGAATTGAGTGCCGAGAAAGGGATCAGGCCGAACGAAAATGCACTGAGTGGAAGCAGGGTGATGATAAATGGCATACGACGACCGATTCTCGTACGAGTTCTATCGCTTATCGCGCTGAAGATCGGTATCAAGAAGATAGCGAATGCATTGTCGATAGTCATGATCGCACCGATAATCGCATTCGAAGCAATGTACCGACCAAGAAAAATCGGAATATAGGTGTCATAGAGTGGATCCATGAGACCCATCGTGAAAAAGCCCAGACCGATGAGGAGGGTAGTGATATAATACCCCTTCATACTTCTACGTGGTTCTTTAGTTGCCATAGATACCTCACTTTCAGGTGCTGATTCAGTGTATCAAATAACAGGTGATGATGCAAAAGAATTGTGGTATCCGGAGCATTGGGTGGACGAGCGGCAGAATATCTGGTACATCATCTTCATGAATAGCCGGTCCTTCATCACCACAAAAGAGGAGTTGGAATCTATACTCGTATTATCCGATAGTGAGTCTCGGTGGTTCTCCATGCAGCACAGACCACTACCGCTGAGAATCAGTCGATACTATCTGGATCTTATCGATCCCGAAAACCCGGATGATCCCCTCCGAAGACAGGTTGTCCCTTCAGCCGATGAGGCGGTGGTCGAAACGGGTGTCCATCTCGACCCCCTTGCCGAAGTGCGTCACTCTGTACTCCCTCGTCTTATCCATCGGTATGAGAATCGAGTGGCTTTCTTACTGACCGACCGATGTGCGACCTACTGCAGACACTGTTTCCGAAGACGGTTCACCGCTGGTGGAGGTGCGGGAGTCTCGGATGATGAGCTAACAAAAGTCCTTGCCTATATCGAACAGCACACCGAGATACGGGAAATGCTCCTCACCGGAGGAGATCCCCTTATGCTCTCCGATACACGGCTGGAGCATGTGCTGAGTGCATTGCGAGCCGTCCGAAGCGATCTGGTCCTCAGGCTCTGCACCCGAATGCCGGCGACATATCCGTTTCGAGTGACCGATGCCCTGGTTGCCATGCTAGCCGAGAACACCAATCCAGCGCTCTATCTCATGACACAGTTCAATCACGTAAGAGAGATCACTCCAGAGAGTATCGACGCCGTTTCGAAGTTTGTCGATTCGGGTATTCCAGTGATGAACCAGACCGTCCTTCTGCGTGGTGTGAACGACGACGTGCAGAGTCTCGAACAACTCATGAATCGTCTCGTCTCTATTCGGGTGAAACCCTACTACCTGTTCCAGGGAGATCTTGTCGGTGGAACGCATCACCTTCGGGTGCCGCTTGAGCATGGGTTGGATCTGGAGCGGCAGCTCAGGAGGCGGTTAAGTGGCCTTGCCATGCCGACATACGCAATCGATCTTCCGGATGGAGGGGGCAAGGTGCCCCTGGGATCTTCGTATCTTCATGGCCCAGATGCAAGCGGGGCTTGGGAGTTCTTCACCGTGGATGGTGAAACGAGACGATACCCCGATCCTGAACAGGTGGAGACTGACAGAGATGCGAGATGACTAGAGAGCTGCGGTACAGCGGATGCTCCACTATATCGATGATCATCTGCAAGAGACTTTTTCACTGCATCAACTTGCTCAGGCTGCATGGTATTCTCCCTGGCATAGCGCGCGTATGTTCAAGGAGGTGACCGGAATGCCTCGGTTGTACTAGGTGCGACGTAGACGACTGAGCGAAGCGGCCAAAGAGTTGCAAGATGATGATCGTTCAGGGCCTCCGGTTCGTCCGGTGAACTGACAGTATACAAAAAGGTGGAGCATTTCAGCTCCACCTTTGTTGCAGTATAACCAATCTACTTGTTTACCCGCTCTATGTACTCCTTGGTCTCTGTGTTCACCAGAATCTTCTCACCCTGCTTGATGAAGATAGGAACACGGACTACAAGACCGGTCTCTGTGGTGACACTCTTCGTCGCCCCTGTGACAGTATCTCCCTTTATGGCCTCTTCTGCCTCGGCGACTTCATAGACAACCTTTGTCGGAACCTGAATATCGAGCGGCTGGTGCTCCCAGAAGGTGACTCGGTAGGTCTCTCCCTCTTTCATGATGAACTGGTAGTCCTCGAACGTTGTCATGGGTACTTCGATTTGCTCGTAGGTCTCGGTCATCATGAAATGGAAGATCTCGCCATCGTTGTACAGGTACTGACAGTCACGATCCTCAACCGTGATATCCTCCGCGTTGTCCTGGGTCTTCATGGTCTCACGAAGCACCTGACCGGTTGCCGGGCTCTTGAGTTTGAGCCGGACGAAAGCCGAGCCCTTTCCTGGATTCACGAATTCTCTCTCCACGCAGATGAAGGGCTGTCCCTTAATCAGCAGCGCGGTCCCCTTGTCTATCTGACCTGCTTTAATCATTAATATACCTCGTACATTGTGCGGAATCGGAACTGGTGATCTGTACCAATCTAATCTTTGCTTCTCCTGGGCCTATCGAACAGATGGACATCCTCGTGTCAGCTCAGATATCTTCGCTTCCTTGTCCTTACATCGGTCCGATCCGCTCCAAGCTCATCGGCAAGGTTATGCCGTTACAGATCACTAGTGGCCGTCGGCCATCATATCAGAAACGGTGAATAAAATCAAATCCCCTATCGTCTTGTATCCTCTCTGGAGCATGAGGAGCCGGTCGAAGCCGAGAGCTACTCCGGAACAGGGAGGAAAGTCGTTGAATATTTTTGCGAAATGAGGATCGATATCGGGAATGACCTCACCACTTTGTGCACGTTCAGATGATAATAGGGCATACTGCTCACGGTAATAGTGTTCAACAACTGTAGGATCTCGCTCCTCATCGTAGCAGTTCGCCAACTCGATGGAACCTGCATAGAGTTCCCATCGCCTCCGATACGGTCGTCCCTCGGTCTCCTTTGCAAGACACACGATCTGTTTTGGATACTCGGTCAGCACCAGAGGCTTCTCTTGGGGAAGGTTTGGTTCGACAAAGTTGAGAAAAATCCGGTGAAACGTCTCTTCCCAGCTCTCTGGAGCATCGGGAACATGGAGGCCGAGTCGCTTAGCGACCCCTCGAAGATCGTTGCGCGATTGAGTGGAATCGAGGTCGAACCCAGCATATCTGCTACACGCTTCGGCAACAGTCATGACACGAAACGGGGGAAGTAAGTACTCAGGTGTTCCCTGCGGTGCACTTTTTACAAGCAGCTCCTCGGTGATTGCAATGGAATCCTGTTCATCTGCCCCGACGGTATAGTATTCGAGCATGGTGAATTCAGGGTTGTGATAGCTGCCGATCTGCTCTCGATTCCTGAAGCAGTGGGAGAACTGATAGATGCTCCGCTTTGTCTCTGCAATGATCTGCTTCATGAAGACCTCGGGAGAGGGGACCAGATAGAGCTCCCGTGAACCATGAAATTCGCTTATGTATTGCGTGGCGAAGTTCGCGATCGTCGGTTCGGGGATAAGGTGGGTCGAGAGCAGTGGAGTCTCGACCTCGAGGTATCCTGCTTGGTCAAACCATGAGCGCATGGAGCGCATGAGATTGCTTCTCTGTTCAATCGCCTGTATCTGCATGCGACGACTATACCGAGTGTTCCAGTGTTTGTAAAGAAAGGTGATATGGACACGTGGTGGTTGCTTCCGTATACTTGAGCGGATGAAAGGTAATTCCTACGATACTGAAGATATGATATTTGCCCTTGCCACCCCATGGGGCACTGGAGCACTTGCTGTGATTCGCGTCTCCGGAGGAGGGTGTATCCAGGCGCTGCAACCGCTGTTCAGCCGCCCGAAGGCACTTAGCCGAGCTGCGTCTCATACACTCGTTCACGGTCAGATCAAAGATAACGAATCTGGCGAGCCGGTGGACGACGTACTTATCTCTGTGTTCAAAGAGGGGCGAGGTTTTACAAAGGAGGAGAGTGTCGAGATCTCCTGCCATGGAAGCATGGCTGGTGTTGAAGCGATCTTCAAACTCCTCAAGCGTATTGGTATGCGACCCGCGAGCCCCGGTGAATTCACCTTCCGCGCATTCATGCATGGATCGATGGACCTCACACAGGCAGAGGCGGTCATGGAAATCGTGGCAAGTGAATCGCAGCTGGCGCATTCACTGGCACTCGGGAGACTGGAGGGGAACCTCCATGCTCTGATCGAGGAGATCAAGCAGATAGTGCTCCAAGCAGTCGCTGTGATCGAAGTGCAGCTCGACTACGCAGAGGACGAGATCTCCGGTGATGTCGATTTTCCGTACGCACCACTCGAACATGCACAGGCAAGGATTGAAACGCTTCTTGCTACCTACTCGGTGGGGAAGCTCTACGGCGAAGGAGCTCGTGTAGTACTTGCAGGGTCGACCAACGCTGGTAAGTCCACACTCTTTAATCTACTGCTCCGGGAGGAGCGGTCGATCGTCTCCGATGTACACGGGACCACTCGTGATTTCATAGAATCGAAAACCGTTCTCGATGGTATTCCGATCAGACTCTACGACACGGCGGGACTACGGGATTCGATCGATACGATCGAACAGGAGGGTATCCGGCGAACGAAGCGACTGCTCGATGAAGCCGATCTCATTCTACTCATGCTCGATGGTACCGAGCACGACGAGGAGTCTGCTGCCCGATATGGTGCACTGCTCGAAGATCCGCGATGTATCGTGGTGTGGAACAAGACGGATCTGACCGTGAGGCCACCGTTGCCCGGAAGTTTTCCACTGAGTGCGAAAAAGGGGGAAGGGTTCCCACGCCTGCGTGACGAGATGGTGCGCAGATTGAGGAAAGATGCAAAGCGACCTGGCGAACACGATATCGTGATAGAGTCCTCTCGACAACGTGACGAGCTTCATCGTGCCCAAGAAGCTATTGATCAGGCAATCGACCTGGCGCATCAAAACGTCCCATTGGATATCGTAGCTGTCGAACTTGGAGAGGCACTCGATGCTTTGGGTTCACTGACCGGAGAGGTCGCTTCTTCGGATATTCTGGAACAGATCTTCAGCGGATTTTGTGTAGGTAAGTAGTATGGATTATGATGCAGTTGTCATAGGGGCCGGCCACGCCGGCATAGAAGCAGCTCTTGCTCTTGCGAGACTCTCGTTCAGCACCATGCTGATCACGCAGAATCTCGATGCAATTGGACGGCTCTCCTGCAACCCGGCTATCGGGGGGCTGGCGAAGGGGAATCTTGTACGGGAAATCGACGCACTCGGTGGGGAAATGGCTCATATCATCGACCAATCCATGATCCAGTTCCGGGTGCTCAATAGAAGGCGAGGCCCGGCAGTCCAGGCTCCGCGTGCCCAGGCGGACAAGTTCACCTATCATAGAGTGGCAAAAGAGACGGTTGAAGCTCAGAAGAATCTTGCACTGTTTCAGGATACGGTGGTAGATATCCTACTCGACGCCGATGGAGATACCTGTGTCGGAGTCGTGACCGAGCGGGGGCACACCATCGGTGCAAAGACTGTGGTTCTCACCACCGGCACCTTCATGGAGGGGAAGATATTCATCGGGGAGTACGAAGCCTCATCTGGACGCCTCGGGGAGCCCGCTGCTATCGGACTCGGAACAGCTCTCAGGCAGAAGGGGTTCACCGTGGGAAGGTTGAAGACGGGAACTCCTGCCAGAGTGAGAAAGTCTACCATCGATTTCTCGATGATGGAGCTCCAACCTGGCGACGAGCTCATGATGCCGTTCTCGTTCGACTATGAGTCGGTGAATCGACCGTCACTTCCCTGCCATATCACCTACACCAACGATCGTACCCACGAGATCATTCAGTCGAATATTGGGAGAAGTCCACTCTACGGTGGAAAAATCACCGGTACAGGACCTCGTTATTGCCCTTCGATCGAAGATAAAGTGGTTAGATTTCCCGATCGGGATCGGCACCATATCTTTGTTGAGCCAGAGGGACTCGGCACTGAGGAGATGTATCTCAATGGAATAAGCTCCTCACTTCCCGAGGATGTACAACAAGATTTCATCCACTCGATCAGAGGCCTTGAACATGCAGAGATCATGCGACCTGCCTATGCAGTGGAGTACGACTATCTCGATCCCATGCAACTCTACCCGTCGCTTGAAACGAAACAGGTCGCCAATCTGTTCATAGCGGGACAGACCAATGGAACCAGCGGGTATGAGGAGGCAGCCTGTCAGGGGCTCATGGCTGGAATCAATGCAGCTCGGAAGCTGTTGGGAGAGTCTCCGCTCATTCTCGATAGGACCGAAGCATACACCGGTGTATTGATCGACGATCTAGTCACCAAGGGGACGAAAGAGCCGTATCGCATGTTCACCTCACGTGCGGAGTACCGCCTCAATCTTCGTCATGACAGTGCAGACCAACGACTCACACCGAAAGGGTTTTCGGTAGGGTTGCAGGGAGCAGAGGCTATGGAACGTCTCGAATACAAACTGCAGCAGATCGAACTGGTGAAGGAGCTTCTTCAGAAGCGGAAGATGGACGGTCGTCGCGCGATAGACCATCTTCGGAAACCGGAGATCTCGATAGATGATTTGCTGCAGACCGTTGAGGAACTCTCTTTGTACGAGCCTTCGGTGCGGTATCAGGCTGAGCTTGATATCAAATACGAAGGGTATGTGAAGAGACAGGAGAGACAGGTGGATCGGTTTTCCAGAATGGAGCGAATAGCTATACCGTCCGACTTCAACTACGATGCGGTCGAAGGTATATCCACTGAGTCTCGAGAGAAATTAAAAGCGGTAAGACCACTCTCAGTCGGTCAAGCGGGGCGAATCTCGGGAGTACGGACGAGTGACTTGGCGATTCTCATGGTGGTGCTAGGACGTAAGGAGTCTCATGATGCATAGGGACATCGACCAGGACCTCCAGCTATTCGAAGAGGGACTCGCACTGCTTGGACTCTCGATGGATTCTGGTCAGCGAACGCAGATGCGAACCTATATCAGTGAAGTCTATCTCTTCAACGGAACGTACCGACTGGTTGGCGCAGAGGGGAGGGAGTTCGTGATCAAGCACTTGCTCGACTCGGTTGCTCCCGTTGCGCTGTTCAAGTCGATCATCGACTCGTATCCCGGCAACGTACGGTTGTGCGATGTCGGTTCCGGTGCAGGTCTCCCTGGAATTCCTCTGGCTATCATGCTTGGCGATCTCCCAATTTCTCTGATTGAGCGAATGGGAAGAAGGGCAGGGTTTCTCCAGAATGCACTTGCCATGTGTAACCTTCATGGTCGTGTGGAGGTTATTCAAAGAGACCTCTCTGAGGTGAAAGATCAATTTGAGGTCGTCACATTCAGGGCGTTTCACCCGCTGTCTGACATCATCCGCCCCATCGGCTCTCTCGTCGCCGAACGGGGATATGTTTGTGCATACAAGGGAAAAGTTGAGGCACTTATGCGTGAGCTCGACCAACTGGATGCCCTTATGCGTGACCGAACCGGGGGAAGTGCAATCGAATGGAATCGTCGAATCGTGCCGGTGCATGTCCCCTTCCTCGATGCTCCGCGTACCATGTGTGTGTTGCAGAAGGGTGAAAACGGGTAGAGGAGTGTGTATGACTGTTTTAGAGGGGTTACTGCTTGGAATAATTCAGGGACTCACCGAGTTCCTACCGGTCTCGAGTTCAGGACATCTGGTTCTCGCCCGTAATTTCATGGAGATTGGTTCCGTTCCCCTTCTGTTCGATGTCATACTCCATGTCGCTACATTGTTCGTGATCGTCTACCATTACCGTGTGAAGATTGGTGGACTGTTCGGTGCTGCGATCAGGTTCGTGACCAGAAAATCCGAACCAGCAGATTCCGAAGACCTTCAGATGATACTCCTTGTGATCGGTGCCACTATTCTGACGGTTGTCGTGGCTCTTGCGCTGAGGATGACCAATTTGGATGGGGAGTCTACCCGAATTGTCTCTCTGCTGTTGCTTATCACAGCGGCACTATTGGCTTCTACGTCATTCGTGGAACGGCTCATTACACCTAAGCGAGGCTACCATTGGATCCAAGCAGTAGTGACCGGTATCGCTCAAGGGTTCGGAACACTCGCTGGAATCAGTCGTTCGGGCATAACGATAACAGCGTCGCTTTGGACCGGTATGTCTCGAGAGAAGTCGGGCGAATACGCATTCATCCTCTCGATCCCCGCAGTACTCGGGGCACTCGTTCTTACCCTTGCAGAGGATGGGCAGGGTGCTGCACAGGTTGGATTTCTGCCGACTGCTGTCGGATTCATAGCTTCGTTTTTCGTTGGTCTTGCTGCGCTACGACTTCTGCTCTGGATGGTGAAACGGGCAAGGCTTTGGTATTTTACGATCTATCTGACGATAGTCGGGTTGTTAGGATTGTTCTTCGCAGTATAATGTGAGGAGGAGGATGCTGTGCGTGTGCGAAAATTCCCATTGGTGATCTCGATTCTCTGCCTTGTTGCTGGGATTGTCGCAATCCTGCCAGTCGTCCTCCCCGATCAGCTCTATACAATGGTACCCTGGAACGGAGAGTTGAGTCTTCTTTTGGAGTCGGTACATGCTCATGGCATTCCGACTCTCTTTGATGGACAATACGAACCGTATACCATCTCCGCTCTCCTGTTCGCTTGGGCTCTCTTCTTTATTCTCACTATGCGAGCTCCCGCTTTCTGGTGGATGGCCCCCTACAGTCTCCTGGTGATCTACACCCTGTTTCTGTTCACTCAGCTCCGATCAGGACACACTGAACCGGTGTTTCTCCTCTCTCGACTCAGCCGTGAGCCGACTATGGGTAGTATACTCATCATCCTCACACTCTTACTGGAACTCACGGTCGCACTGCTTGTTCTGATTGTCTCGCTTCGAATTCATCGCCGATACCGAACTCGCATGGAAGATGGCTCTCAAGCGAACCGTAAGATAACCCAAAGGGAGAACCGGAAGGAGGAGCGCAGACGAGAGAAGGAGCTCAAACGGGAGCTGAAGAGGGAGCAAAAACGGGTGAAGCGAGCCGCTCGAAAGCAAAAAAAATCTTCATCGGATGATACTGAAGATGAGTCTGCACTTGTCACTGTGGAAAATGGTGAGTACGAGGATAGCCCCCAGCGGAGTTCGTTTACATCCACAACTGTTCAGAGAGATTTTGATACCGATGCTCCGCTCGAGTTCCCTCCGATGCCCGAGCTTCCTCAACTCAAGACGATAGCCAGACAATCACACGCGGAAGGTCTCTATGTGGGGAGTGTGAAAGTACGAGATGATGAATCGGTACTTCTTGCAGATACTCCGGTCGAGAGTATCGATGAGCCAGATGAGACCCCGCCTGGAAGAACATACGATCCAATTCCTTCTCTCCGCAAACAAATGGAGAGAGAAGCCGAATCGGCACCGTTCGAAGTTCCTTCATCCCTTCCGAAAGCGAAGGAGCGAGCCAAACCAGCGAAGGAGAGTTCAGCAGTATTTGATGCGGCAGTCGAAACG
>Ga0334896_1001558_pt1 | contig 18874 bp, 11 predicted proteins | sample GraSluR3_MG_8_FD_207734 | JGI IMG/M metagenome (GOLD analysis project Ga0334896, IMG submission 207734) | Sludge microbial communities from methane-producing bioreactor in Wageningen University, Netherlands - Granular Sludge_27_06-R3 | ecosystem: Engineered > Bioreactor > Anaerobic >... | reverse complement strand
TTAAATCTTTTGATATCACATCTAAGTGTCCAATCTACAAATCGAAATTCACACTTGAAAACCAACGAGTATATACTATTAATCACTACTGACCGACTAAATAGTACGCAAATTGGAGCAATTTAGAATGTTTCTATCAATTGGTGTATGGCAACAAAGTAGAGCCACATAAAAACCTCCTTCGCATAATTGTCTATAGATTGTAAATGAAAGCGAGGAAAACCATTTTGATTTAAATCTTTTGATATCACATCTAAGTGTCCAATCTACAAATCGAAATTCACACTTGAAAACCAACGAGTATATACTATTAATCACTACTGACCGACTAATAAATATAGATTTCTCGCTTCGCTCGAAATGACAGTACTTTCAAGAGGTCTAAGGGGCGAGGGGGTGAAGGCGGCTACGCCGCCTTCACCCCCACGCCCCTGACAGCGTAACAGCCTGTCATTTCGAGCGAAGCGAGAAATCTATCACATTATTATCATTTTACAAAATACTTAGTCGGACACTAATGACTATTAATAAGCATATCAAAGAGTTTTTGTGTAACATTGTGTACCCACAAAGATGCTTTGTGTACACATTTTTATCTGCATAGTTCACATTGGCATAAGTTATTTTTTTTAGATTTGCTTTACCAAAACTAATAAATCCATAAACTAACCTGTTTGTTTTAAGCACACAAGACTTTAAAACAAACGCAAAACCCTAAAAGAACATGAAAAAAATGTATGCTTTGCTTTTCCTAGCAATGTTAGTTGTCTTTGGTTGTTCCGAAGAAAAAATTAAGCAAGACCAATTTGACCAAACAGAAGAATTAGAACCCCTTACAACTCTTGAAATCAACGGCATTATTAACGAGTTGCTAGAGAAGAAAGGCGAGTTTAATTGGAGTGATGTTGACAACTTCATACTATGGAGTGCCCTAATGCACGGAGACAACATTTTATCCATTGGTTTTTATAACGAACCATTTACCACTGAAAAATCTAACGAGCTAATCGCAGTAAAAAAAGATTTGATCGGCCTTGTGGTTGACATGGAGTCGGATTTTTCAGAAGAAACAAAAACCGAAAAAAAGTTGCTAGTGTATGACGGAAGGGAACTCAACCATATGGATATGGTTGTGCATAGCCTTGAAACATTAGAAACGCTAAGGAATAGCCCCAACGTTCGATACCTAGAACCATCTGGCTACACATATTTTGCATATGAGGATGTGTACAAAAGTGCTTCTGGATGCAACACCACACCATCATACGTTTACCCTGCTGATTATACAACCATAGCCCCTGGATCTCTCCAATCATGGACCTACAGCCATCACAACATACCGCAAGCATGGAACTACAGCACTGGAACTGGAATTACCGTTGGTTTGATTGACACAGGAATTTCCTCGGAGCAATCGTTACTTGGCAACAATTTTAATCAGGGTTATTCCACTGGGCGTTTTGTTCAGAAGTACGGAACCTATGTTAACTCCATTTGGCCTTGGTCTACAACAACGGATGGCCCTGACGACCAATGCGGGCACGGCACGCTTATGGCCGCCACCATTGCAAGTCCTCGAAACAGCCAAAACCTTCCCGTAGGCGTTGCATACAATTGCAACCTAGTTGCCTATAGGGGCACTAGCGATGTGGTTCTTGATGGATACCATGAGAAGCGAGGTGTTTCCCAGGCTCTGATTGAGTTAGCTAATCGTTCGGATGTGAAGATCATTTCCATGTCAATTGGCCATATCTTTTCGGCAGGAAACATTAGCGATGCCATAAAGTATGCCTACTCAAAGGGTAAAATGATTATTACAGCCGGGGGAACATCAACTTGGTTCACCAATTGGGCAGGAGTTATATTCCCTGCAAGTATGGATGAAACCATTGCCGTTACAGGTATTACTGATGGTGCAGGATTTACCGAGTGCAGGGTTTGCCACAAGGGTAGCAAAATTGACTTTACAGTAGTAATGCAAAGAGCCAGCGATAGCGACAGGACATCGGCCTGTTTGGGTTATTTTGAGAACACATCGACCTACGTTGGTGGTTCATCTGTTGCCACTGCAACCACAACAGGAATTGCTGCACTAATTTGGTCGCAGAACCCAACCTGGACCCGCCAGCAGGTTTACGACAAAATGAAGCAATCGGCTACATTCTACCCCAACAGGAATTCAAACTTCGGATGGGGCTCAATAAATGCCCTTGCAGCTGTACAGTAAGCTATCCAAAAAAACATTCGCAAAGATATTTCAACCTCTACAACAACTCGCAAGGCACAGTAAATCATTAGTCAAGCCTTCATAATATTTTAAACATAATGGAAGAATGGGGCTGTGCAGATTTGCATAGCCCCATTCTCTATTACTGCACTTTACCTAACTCCCTACATAAACATCATCGAGTACATTATTTGTAAACATGTTGTTAATGTTATTCCAACTGCTTTCCCAGAGAAAAACACCATATCCACTAGAGTAACGAATGGTACAGTTTTCAATTGTGATTCCATCAGTGTTTACAATTGTTATGTTGGCATTATCGTTTTCTTTGCCACCATACTCTACAACGCAGTATTTTAGCAAAGTATTAGCTGTAGTATTGTCCTCGAAAAAGAGACCAGCCCATGCTCCAGCAGCAGGGGTTGTAGCAGCAGATGTAAATACGATAGGTTCGGCATCTGTACCAATGGCAGTTAAGGTAGCGTTATTAGAACTGCCAAATGACAACCATGCATCAGCAGCGAATTTAAGTGTTGCCCCTGCCATTATTGTTAGCGACTTGTCTATAAAAATTCCATGCTCAATATAGTAAGGTATGCTTTGCTTTTGCCAAGTAACTGCTGTGTTATCGTCCATTACACCACCATTAACCATTATCCCGTAACCTTGGCCACAGGTTAGCTCGTTATTCCCACCAAGGGTATGAACTGCATTGCAATATATTTCAATAGCATGATCACTTGTAGACTCAATAACGTTCCCTTCGAATGCCACAAACCCCTCATGGCTATACACAGCCTTCTTCTTAGGGTTTAGCACCTTATTGTTGTTGAAACTAATTTTAGTATCAAAATTAAGAGCAGGGTAATTACTGTGCCCAGCGTATTCAATCGTACAAAACGACATCGAACTGTTTGAAAGTGCATTGCCCTCAAACCAAAGCCCCTGCCATGCACCCGGTGCTGGAGCCGCAGCCTCAGCAGTAAAAACGATAGGATTATCAGCCGTACCATTAGCCGTTAGGGTCATGCTCTCCGAACTTCCGAAAGACAGCCAGGTGCCAGACTTGAACTTAATCACCGTACCGGGCTCAATGGTTAGATTGGCATCAACATAAATACCATACTCCACCACATACACTTTAGAACTCTCCCAAACGGTTGGAACCGTTATGTTTTCGCTGACTATTACAACGTTCCCTTCATCGTCCGGATTAATTAAATCGCAAGCACCGAACGACACTGCAATTAGCAATGCAATTGCTGCAAATTTCATCTGTTTCATAGTAAAATTATTAAGTTAGGTTTTAGAGAAATGAAAGTAAAAATCGTCTAATCAAATTAAAGGCCAACATAAACAGATATTTAAAAATTTTGACGAAATAATTTCACTCCAACTCCCTAAATTGCAGTTAAGTATAGCTAATGACTACTAAACGCAGCACTTATACTATAGAGTTAAGTTGAGGAAAATCTTAAATAATTACCGCTATTTTATGGAGACCCCTTAGCAACCAAATATCAATTTTGTATATTTGATGAGGATAAAGCGTGGAAATGCATTGATATTTCTCCTCAGCTTGTCCACAATGTAAACATCAACAAAAAACATACATCACCCTATGAGAAAAGACGTTGAGGTAATTTGCGAGAATACGAAAGAGCGAAAAAAGCTTAAACCCGGATTGAATCTCCTTGAAATATCAAAAGCCTTTGGGCTTAAGCTAGAGCATCAGATACTAGGCGCCATGGTAAACAACGAGCTTAAAGAGCTCGACTACGAAGTATACAGCCCAAAGACCGTCAGGTTTATCGACATCACTCACGCCGATGGGATGCGCATGTACCAGCGTAGCCTTTTCTTCGTGCTACAGAAGGCTGTTAGCGATGTTGTTCCCGGTGCAAGGGTGCAAGTTGAACACTCAGTTTCGAAAGGTTTCTACTGCGAAATTGAGGGGATGTACGAACCCATTGAGCTGCCGCTAATTTTTGGTATTGGCGACAGAATGCGCGAAATTGTTGCCGAGGATTTGCCCATTAGGCGCGACAAGGTGCTTACCAAGGATGTGGTGCAGATGTATAGGGAGACAGGACACGAGGAGAAAGCAAGCCTTTTCGAAACTCGTGCCACTATGTACACATCGGTATATTACATCAACGGAACTGCCGATTACTTCTATGGGTGCCTTGTGCCCTCAACGGGCTACCTCAAGGCATTCGATCTGGTAAAATATTACCAGGGTATGCTGCTCATGGTGCCCAAAAGAAGCAACCCGGTTGAACTTGAAGATATTGTTCTGCAGAACAAGATGTTCGATATTTTTCAGGAATATAAGGAGTGGGTTGAGATTCTTGGCGTAAGCACAGTTGCAGCAATCAATAAGCAGATTAAGAGCAAAAACACCAGTGAGCTGATAAAGATATCGGAAGCTCTTCATGAACGCAAGGTTATTCAAATAGCCGACGAAATATACAGCCGCAAAGATAAAGTAAGGATTGTATTAATATCGGGGCCATCGTCATCGGGCAAAACAACCTTTGCCAAGCGTATAGCCATACAGCTAAAGGTTATGGGGCTTGCTCCACACACCATATCGCTCGACAACTACTTTGTTGACAGGGAACAAACCCCACTCGACGAAAATGGGGAGTACGATTTCGAATCGCTAGGTGCGCTTGATATTGACACGTTTAACAACAACCTGGTTGACCTTCTCGAAGGCAAAAAAGTGGATTTGCCAAAATTTTCATTCGAAACGGGCAAGCGTTTTTACGATGGCACAAGCCTGCAAATAGAATCCAACGGTATTATTATAATTGAGGGCATTCATGGGCTGAACCCCAACCTAACACCGCTGATTGAACCTGAGAAAAAGTTCCTAATCTACATTTCGGCTCTCACATCGCTTTCGATAGATGGCACTAACCGAATTCCAACTACCGACAACCGGCTTATCCGACGAATAATACGCGACTACAAGTACAGGGGGTACAGTGCGCTCGACACCATTTCGCGTTGGGAAAGCGTTCGCCGCGGCGAGGATCACAATATCTTCCCATACCAGGAGGAGGCCGATGTGATGTTCAACTCTGCCCTGCTTTACGAATTTGGCATACTAAAAACCTACGCCGAGCCAATACTTAGAGAGGTGCCAATGAACGTTCCAGAGTATGCAGAGGCTCGTCGATTGATGAAATTTCTAAACTTTTTCACACGTATTCCCGATGAGGAAATTCCCCCAACCTCAATCCTGCGTGAATTTTTGGGTGGTAGCACATTTTCGTACAAATAGTTCGCTTCAACCTATAAGTGTGAACGTTAGAAAATGTTTGGGCAACAAACGTATGTAAACAAAGTATGAATATTCGCTCAAAAAAGTTTTGAACAATTGCAAAAAATAATCAACAAAGTGCAATATTTGCAGCGCTTTATTAGCATTCTATTGGTTTTATTTGTTAATATTGTAAACAATTACATAGGTTTAGGTGCCTTCAATAAAACATAAAGTATAACCGTATGGTTAAGTATGTAATAGTTTTACTCAATATGCTAGGGATTATGCTAGCCAACATACTGTTTCCTAGCGATGTATCCCTACAGATAAAAGCCCCTAACGAAGTTACCGCAGGTGCAGAATTTGATATTGAGATAACGCTAAACAAACGCGGAGCCGAAAGTTTTGCTCGTTTTCAGCAAGAGCTTCCTCTAGGGCTCACAGCGCAGGTAGTTGACAATGAGAATGCAAGTTTTGCCTTTGAGGATCAAAATGTGAAGTTCATTTGGCTTCGATTGCCTGCCGACGATCAGATTACCATTTCATACAAAATCAAGGTAGACGAAAGGCTAAAAGGCAACTTCTCCATTGAAGGGTTGTTCTCGTATATCGACGGGAACGATCGGAAATCGGTAAAACTCGACCCAAAGCAAATCACCATTAAGCCATCAACCACAGTGAATCCCAACCTCATAGTGGATATTTCGGAGTTCCAACAAATGGTGCCTTACCAGCCACCTGTATCGTTGCTGGCTAGCAATGTTCGGTGCATTCGACAAGCGCCATTGTTTACTGGCGAAGGGAACGATATGCTTGTAAATATCCTGGTTAGCAGAGGAAACGCCGATAAATTTGCAAAAATTGAGGAGGATATTCCCGCAGGTTATGTAGCCGAGGCAGCATCGACCCGCGATGCCATTTTCACCTTCAAAGATCAAAAGGCCAAGTTCCTATGGATGAATCTACCACCTGAACCTCGATTTGTGGTGAACTACAGGTTGAGCCCAGCAGATGGTACTGCATCAACTGAGCTGCCCATAAAGGGCACTTTCTCCTTTATCCTTAACGATGTAACTCAGGTAATAGATATCATACAGCGAGACGTAGACCTTAGCAACCTCGACCCTCAACATCTTGATGGGATCATTGCATCGTCGCCCGCACCAAGCATTGTTGCTCCAACTCAAGTGGCTGGAGTACCCACCAGCAGCTCCTATTCCGGTGCCGACGGAGGACGCGAAATTCCTGTTCAGTTCCAAGATATTGATGATAAAAGGCCACGAACTTCTGCCAAGCAGCGAGAGCTAGATATAGCCTACATGCTTGAGCCCGAAGAAGGTGTTTACTACCGGGTTCAAATAGCCGCAGGTCACCGACTGGTTGATATCAAGAGGTACTTTCAACGGCTGAGCATAACCGAGGATGTACGTACCGAGCGGCATGAAGGGTGGTATAAATATTCTATCGGTTCGTTTGCCGAATACAAGTTGGCCAGAGACAGGAGAAACGATATTTGGTCGACCACACCAATTGATGATGCATTTGTAGCCGCATATAACAATGGTACGCGCATAACAGTTCAGGAGGCCCTTATGATTACCAACCAGCAATGGTACAGGTAGTATCAAAACTATTTGAATTGATAATGATAAAGAACAAGTACATATTTTTTTGTGTTACCCTTATTACACTTATGGTTTTGGGCTCTACTACCTACGCCCAGGACGAGGATGAGGACTACTACACAAGCCTACTTACCCAAGAGGTAGAGGTTGAAAACCCTGTGTACAAGCCCGTACTTTCGCTCGGTACCGGGATAGTTCATTACCTCGGAGATATTCGCAATCCAGGAAAAAACCCGCTTATGGGCGACTTAGCCTACAGGTTTAACGTTTCGACACTGTTTGGCAAGAACAACTACTACAAGCTTAACTTCTTTCTAATGTATGGCAATGTGCAGGGGCATGATTTTGAAATATCGAGAATGATGCAACGAGACCCCAGCCGACTAAAGCTTGACAACGACCTACTCCCAATATACCATAACTCATCATTCAGCACCGAGTTTTTTGAATTTGGAATAAGTGTAGAGTATAACTTCGGCCACATTTTTGGAAAAAACAAAAAGTTTAGACCTTTCGTGTCAATTGGCGGTGCTCCATTTGTTATCAACCGTTTTCAGTCGGACGAGAAGAACGATAATGGATTGTACTATCACTTTTGGGACGATGGCACCATGCGCAACCTGCCTCAAACCCACCCCAACTCTTTCGATGCCAACATCATCAATTTTAACAAGGTATACGATGCCGACATTCCACGCTCCGACTATCATGAGATAAAATATCCACAGTCAACAGGGGTGGCTATGATAGAGGGTGGATTCGATTTCTACCTTTCGTACCGGGTTAACCTAAGGGTGGCTACATCACTCCACTACACTTTTACTGATGTGATTGACAACTTCACGCCAGAGGTGGCCAAACGATATGATATCCCAGGTAAATTTGCGGGAAACGATATGTTCATGTTCACCAACTTCTCCCTGCATTTCGACCTGTTCTCCGACCCCGAGATGATTCGAGTTGAACTGATGTTTGCCGAGCTCGAGGATTTTGATTACGAATTGTTAGCCGACCAGGATATGGATGGCGTTTTCGACAGGCTGGACGAGTGTCCCGACACGCCAATTGGTGTCGCTGTTGACTCCCTTGGCTGTCCTTTCGATACCGATGGCGATGGGATACCCGACTTTATGGACGATGAGCCCAACACACCATTGGGTGCAATAGTTGATGAGCGTGGCGTTCAAATATCGCCCGATGTACTGGCTCAAATGTTCGAGAAGCCCACCGCAGTTCGTCGCGAGGATGCCACGATGATACCCGTTGCTCCTATTTGGACACGCAGCATCTCGTTTACGCCAGGCGTTATCCCATCAAAATTCAGAAATGTTGATAAGGATGGCGATGGGTACATTTCGTTCCAAGAGCTTATGGGTGCCATAGAAGCATTCTTTGATGGAACGCTAAATATGACCGTTGAGGACATTTACGAGTTGAATAATTTCTTCTTCTCGCAGTAGACAGAAGAACTGAAGGTTATTTACAATTAAACAGTCGGCTTGTTTAGCCGACTGTTTGCGTTTGAAACAGTTTGGGTTTTGCTTTCTATTTAAAAACTGTGATAAGTAAAGTGGAATTATCCAAAGACCCCTTGGCACTCACTATGAATCTATACTATTGGAAATGCAAAACGACGTACCGGTGCTGGCGGGAATTCTGTACAGAAAAAAAAGGGCGAGCTACTTTCTAATTACAGGAGGGATAACATTTAGCTTCATCTCGCGGTTAACGTAGCCATCCTGCTGATAAACCCACGCCGCTCCGAGTTGATTACCTTGTCGGAAATATATGCGTGCTGCTGGGTCACCACCAGGGAAAACTACAGTCCAAAAGCCTTCGGCTTTTCCGTTAACATAATAGCCCGCAAGGTTTAGCTGCCCCGCTTCGTCATAAAATTTCCATGGCCCAAACGAACGGCCATTGTGGTAAGCACCAACCTGCTTAGGTGTACCATTGGGGTTGTTTACCACCCATAATCCGTGGTACACACCGTTCTTAAACTCTCCACGGCTAAAAGTTTTGCCATCAGGCATAAAGCTCTTCCATTGCCCTGCCCTCTGGTTGTTTTCATACTGTCCGGTTTCGGCAATCTGACCCGAGGGGTAAAACTCGCTGTATTCGCCAACCAACACACCCGCTTTGTAGTGCGAAATGTTCATCAACTCGCCCGATTCATAGTACCCCAGAACCTTTCCCTCAATCTTTCCATTATTGTAATAAGCTGCTCGCTGTAGATTACCATTTTTATAGTACACATAAAGGGTGTCATGAAATTCTCCTTTACTCTTATGTCCCTTATAGTTTAGCTCGCCGGTGGGATGATAGGTTTCGTACTCGCCATGCAAAGTATCGTTCATGTAGTAAGCCAACAGCATAAGGTTACCCTCGGATGAGAAAACCCTTGTTTTGCCATTTAGCGTATTATTGGAGTAGTCGCTCTCGGTATCAACCCTACCGTTAGGATGATAAGTTACCAACTTACAATCGAGCATATCGTTGATATAGCAACCGGTTTGGTATAGCGATCCATCCTCGTTCCAAACACTATACTTACCATTTTTGACCCCATCCTCATAGCGAAACATGCTTTTTCGCATACCGTTGCGGAAGTAGTTTACCCACAAGCTATCGGGCTTATTATCAACAAATCGTCCCTCCTGCATTACATTACCCTCGGGGTAAAAGAATTTGTAATCGCCCTGCTTTAGAGTATCGCCATTCTCGATGTAGTACTGATATGTTTCCTGAACAACGCCAGAGGGATAATGTGCCTCAAATTTCTCTAGCGTTTGGGCAAAAGATAAAAACCCCATTGCAACGAATAGGGCTATAAAAGGAATACGTTTCAAGTAAAGCAGCATTCTTTACGTATGGTATAATGGCAGTACTAAAAACCTATTGACTTAATTACAGTAAAGTGATTTAAGCGCAAGATTTGCTAATCCACTTCGCTACTTCCAACATCGATCACCATTTGCGCACCCTCAAGGGCAAATCGTGGGCCGTAATCAACAATTATAGCAATGGCATACTGTCCGGGGGTTAACTCGCCAGCAGGCAATTCCACCTCAACATTGCGAGTCATTTTGGGGAAAGTCTCCACCTCGAACGAAGGGAACTGCTTCTCCTCGGCAGTCATGACATTCGAAGCGATTAGATGCACCTTGCATTTGGTTACCTTATCGCCAAGGTTATCGAGGGTGGCCGAGAACTTTCGGTTTGCATCCCCATCCTTTGTGATCTCTTGCAGACTAGTTACCTTAATGGAGTGATTGGCATTTGAGGTAGGCGACTGATAAACAGTAACACCAATTCTTCCGCTAACGGTAATGCCTGCACCAAGGTCTCGATCAGCACCCCAAGATGTTTGTTCGCGAGCAGTTTGAAAGTTCAATATGCACCATGCAGCACCATATTCATCAGAAGGTACAAGCATTGATACTTGAATTGGTATCTGATCGCCAGGATTTAATTCAAAAAAACTAGGGTTAATATTCAACCAGTTAGCAGCGGAATGTCTTGTAGTATTTGGAGGCATTATTTGGCGTTTGCCATCACTGCTGGGCAAGAAATCAGAAATTGCCACGACATAAGAAGCTTTTACATTACTATGGTTTTTAACATTAATAACCTTAGTTTGGTTTTCGCCCGGCTCGGCGTTAAAGTCGAGCCTAACGGGAGCCACCTCAAAATCTTGAGCATACACTCCGGCCGAAATGCTTGTGAGCATTAGCCCTAACACCAAATTTAATCCAATCCTCATATAGGTAAGATAATTGAGTTATACTAGAAGACAAATATAACCTAAAAAACGATAAATGTTACCTCAATCGTATGCAACCATAATTTTTCATATTTCAACCATTTTTTCTCAACTCAAACAATTCAAAATACATTTATCCATCTAGTTGATATTCTGCAACTTTAAATAAGTAAAAATTCTTTTTCAAATTTAATTTTAATAAGCAACTTAAACATTGTGTTTCTATATCAATCGAACGATTCGGCCATTAGTAAAACAAAAACACCTATTGACCTGCAAAAAGAAAAGATTAATCAAAAAGTAGCTTGTTTATTAGATTTTTAACTATTTTTGATCTACGGATAATTGTTCCACATATGATTCGAACCAGCTTTGCCTCAAAAATTAAGCTAATTGTTATTGCGCTTTTTACCTGCTGCTGGGTAACCATCTCAATGGCTCAGCAGATAAATGTATTGCCCAAGGAGAAGCAAGAGGATGTAGACAGATACCTTGAGCTAGTAGCACGGTATAAACAGGCCAACAACACGGAACAAGCCATATTTTACCTTAACCGGATAGCCTTTACCTACTGGGAAAACGGAAGCCTTCGCGAGGCTGTGTCTTACTTCCTCGAATCGGTTCCCCTGAACGAGAAAGTACGTAACTACAACGATATTAAATCAATTTACAGCAACATTGCCTTAATTTATACCGACCTCGAACGGTTTGACCTGGCCTTGGAATATTTCAACAAAAGCCTTGAGGCCCGGCGCATTCTCAATAACAAATCGGATATAGCTGCGGGCTTAATCGATGTTGCCTATATACATGGCGCACTCCGACAGCATGAAAGGGCCATACCTCTGCTCGAAGAGGCTCTTGCACTATCCAGAGATTTGGGTAACCCACGTCTCACCCTGAACTGCTTACGTCTTTTAAGTTACAACTACGATCAGCTTGGTAACCTTGCCAAGGTTCAGGAGATGAACAACTTGTCGGCGCAAATAGAGCAACAGCTTACCCGGGCCGAGGTAAGGGAGCAGTACGAAGGCATTGTGGGAAAAACCGAAGCTGAGGTTGAACGCGAAAGGGTTCAGCGTACCGCTCAGGCGCTTGAAATGGAGCTCCAAAAAATTAGGGCACAAGCCACCGAGGACTCCTTGGGGTTTGCAATACAAGCGCAAAGGGACTCGCTGCTTCGGGTTGAGCAACTTGCCCGACAACGCCAACAGGAGATTGAGCTGTTGGAGTCGCAACGACAGATACAGGAGCTTGCCGAGAAAGAGCAGCAAGCCCGACTACAGGCTCAGCAAACAACCATTTACGCCGGGGCAGCAGGTATATTTCTAATGATTATCCTCTCCCTTTTCATCTTTAAGGGATATCGGGATAAGCGCAAAGCCAACTCGCTTCTTAGCAGTCAAAACGAAGAGATAAACAAGCAGAAAAATCAAATTCAAAAGCAAAACGAGAATATTAACAAGAGTATTAACTACGCTCAAGGTATTCAAAAAGCGTTGCTCCCTTCGCAAAAAACGTTGGAGCAGTACTTTGTTGACTCATTTATATACTTTAAACCCCGCGATGTGGTTAGCGGCGACTACTACTGGTTTGCACCAATCCGCAATGGTAATGCTGCCTACAATAAGGAAACCGATAAGTTTGCCATCTCGGCCATTGACTGTACGGGTCACGGGGTGCCGGGTGCATTCCTGTCGATGATTGGCTACAACCTCCTCGACGAAATTATTGACAAGGGCATCCATAAACCTGGGCAAATACTCATGGAGCTAAACAAAGGGATTAGGCGCACCCTTAGGCAGGACGAGACCGACAACCGCGACGGTATGGATATGGCTCTGTGCGTTTGGGATCCCAAGGAGAGAGTAATTGAGTTTTCAGGAGCAAAAAATCCCCTCGTTTACATTGCCAACGATGAGCTATTTAGGATTAGGGGCGATAAGGAATCCATTGGTGGAGGCAGTACCAATACCGACTTGGAGTTTACTACCCACAGGATAACCATTGACTCTCCAACCTGGATATACATGTTCTCCGATGGCTATATCGATCAGTTTGGAGGCAACGATGGTCGCAAGTTCATGATAAAAAACTTTACCGAGCTACTTGAGCATATCCATAAGCTGCCTGCCAATGAGCAGCGCGAAATCCTGAAGATTACATTTAACGAATGGAAGCGCCAGGAATACCCTCAGGTGGATGATGTGCTGGTGGTTGGATTTAAAATTGATTGACCCTGTTTGTCTGACGTCGACAGTCAGGTTGATTGACTGATTGACTGATTGTGATAACATTTCCCCCTGACGGGATTACTATTGGCTAAGCAAACAAAGTCACCTGAAAGTATTGCTGGAGTTTCCCCTTCGGTCTCCTATCTTCGGTCAATTGTCTTTCAACTTTAAACTTTAAACGCAAAGACACTAAGGCGCAAACACCAAATCTTTAAACACATAAAACTATACTTCCTAATATACAAACGACGCAACCACCCAATTTAGGCACTTAAAACTTAAGGCACTTTATGAACTTTCTTTTCGGTCTTCAATCTTCTGTCTTCTGTCTTTAAACTTTAAACGCAAAAGCACGAAGACGCAAACCCTTTATGTTTAAACACATAAGACTATACTTCCTAATGTATTAAAGACACAACCACCCAATTTAGGCACTTAAAACTTAAGGCACTCTATGAACTTTCTCATTGGTCTTCAATCTTCTGTCTTCGGTCTTCTGTCTTCAATTCTCAATCTTAAATCTTCAATCTCCGCCCCCTCCACCCCCGTGCCAACCCACCCATATAACCGTGCCATATATCACACTTTTTCAAACATTCATCCGCATATTACCTCACTTACTCAATATTAAGGAGTTTAGCGGCAAAAAAAGATGAAAACTACTTGTATTATAATTTTTTTGCAATATTTTTACATAAGTTTTCAAAACGCAAACAAATTAGCAACTATACTACTAACAATTAAATTTACAATCCTATGAGAAAACTATTACTTGGAGTAGCCATGCTACTTTTTGCCCAAATGGGCTTCGGACAGATGGTATCTGACCAAGCTGTGATTCCTGTTTCCGTAACCCTTAATTCAATTCTTCGCCTAACCGTTACTTCTGGTGGAAATATTGTATTTGTTTTTAACACCATCGATCAGTATGAGAATGGTATTGGTGGAACCCCAAGAACAACCACTACCTTTCAGGTTTCATCATCCAGGGACTATAGCATTACCATGGTACCAGAGAATGGAACATTCATTGGCCTTGAGACAGGCAATACTACTTTTGCTTTGAACAACGTAGGCTATACTCTTGGAACAACGGATGGTGAGGTTGTTGACACAGACTTACACGCATTAGCCGCCACCCAAGTTTTAACTCCTGGAGGTGGAGCTGCCGCTGGCGGTAACCATCAATACACAATCCAATGGGAAGTTGGAACGGCAGGAACAGGTATGGCAGACGCCCTATCGACGCAAAGCTTGGAGACAGATATTTATGTTAACAACATATTCTTAACTCTGGCGCCAGAATAAGTTGAACCATCGATGATAATCGAGCAATAGAGCCAAGCGGAGTTCGTTTGGCTCTATTGATTGGTTAAAAAAAAGAAATGAAGATTTCTGCAAAGAGTTTCATTAAAATTTTTATGCTGGTCATTCTACTGGCGGCAGGGTTATTATATGCCAATAATGCATCGGCAAAACCTGTTAGACTGACCTATTCTGGAGGATTTATTCAGCTCAACATTACATCGCTTGACCATTACAACAATGGCATTGAGCTACCTAACTGGACAAGGATTAAGATTGCTATTGATACAACTGGCTACAACCTACCTGTAGGCACCTATACAGGTTGGAGATTGTACATCTGGTCTGCAGACCCAGCAATTCAATCTGACGATGGAAATGATCCGTTAGATCTTGCATTGCTTACAATGCAACCTGTAGGCTTTTCGGCAAACTACCCTGACACAGAATATACTTTTCCAAATTCTACAACACCATATACACTTTCAAATTCTGAAAAAGTATTTATCGAAGGGACAGTAATAAACGGATTTGAAGCAACATTTGGATTAACCTATGAGTTTGGGAAAACAGCTCCATTACTTGATTCGCCATGGGGGTTTTATTATACTCAGCTTTATTTTAAATTAGAATTATATTAACCTTTTAGTAGGCACATAACTAATTTACTCCAGGAAATAAATGAAAATATGGGTAAAACATATCGCATTATTTTTTGCTCTAATATTTTCATTACATTTTAGCAGTTTTGCTCAATTCCTTCTTTACAACGAGGCTCCTGTTGATGTTAGTGCAAGATTTACCCGACAAACAATAGAATCAGCAGCAAAGCAAACTTTTTTTAATGCACTAATTATAAAAAACAACTCCAATCGGCAAGAAAACTTTACCCTAAACTTCACAGTACCCGAGGGCTGGGCAGTTATCGGTGGAGATAAAATCGAGATCAACCTTCCTCCCCTAGATTCAATTACTGTTCCCTTAAGAGTAGCCATTGGCAGTAATGTTAGAGGCGACATTGGTTACAATGTTATTGCCTCACTAACAGATAGTAGAGGCAACACCATTAAAAACGAATACTGCTTTGTGAAAATACCACGCACAGCAGACCTAACAATTCGCTACTCAAACAGAATCTTTTATCTTGACCCAACATCAAAATCGGCTGAATTTTCAGTTAGCATTCACAACAAAGGAAACCGGGAGGAATTAATAAATTTCCTCTATGATGGCAATAGCTCTCTAACGGTTGGCATACAGCGTGAAGCATTATTTACAAAGGATGTATCCATACCACCTCATTCAGATAGTCTTCTAACGTTCAGGGTATCACTAGCAGATTTGGAGCAATACGGGAGAACGATCTTTGGTCTTAAAAGTATGATCTCATCGATTGACACAGTTTACCAAACAAACCTATGGTTTAAACTAATAAAATCGACATTCATTAACCAAATCCCTTCAAACGAAATACCGTTGAGCATATCTGCCTATGCTCAAGGCATAGCAGATCCATACAACACCCCAGTTTACACATTAAACCTTGAAGGAAAACTTTTATTTAAAGGCGAAAGTGAAATTGGATATTACTATAGGAATTTTTCTTCGCGCAAACCAGAAGACCTGTACTTATATAACAAAATGCACATAAGGGGACAATATAAAAGTTGGACTATTGAGCTTGGAGATGGGTATAGAAACGTTGAAAGCAGCATGATGGGGCGAGGCGGATATTTAGCATATGATAACCCAAAGATTAAAGCCGAACTTATTGCAACAAGGAATTTGCAAACAGATGTAGATAATTTGGGAAGTAACTTTAGCTATCGATTCACACCAGAGGTTCAAACCAATTTGGGGTTAGCATATAACGAAAGCCGACGGGATAACTTTAATTCTAAATTAGTTTATGTAGGTTCAAGGTTTACTCTATTTAATCAACATAATTTATACCTCCAATCATCATACAATTTACTGGAGAGACAAATTGATAATAAATCTAATCATAACGAGTTCGGATGGCAAGTGCATTACACCTCAAACATAGGAAACGTATCAACTTCCATTCGGGCTCGATCGGCCAGTGCTTTCCATTATAGTCCATATGCGGGTCGATTCGAAGTATTCGGGTCAATGATCTGGCGTAAGAACCAAGATAATCAACTTCAAGTCTTTTATAACGAAAACACCAACCAATTCGCGACTATCCAAGAAGAAACTATAGTCAACAGATCAAGCCTCTCAACACGAGACGGGTATGCACAGTGGAGGCATTTTATTACACCAGAAGTTGAAATATTTGGTGGACCAGCAGTTACTAATTATCAAAATGCAGGGTTAAGGATGTTTCCCGAAGGCAGAGGTTTTAGTAGTTTAAACATAAAAGCTGTTTTTGGGACTAGAATTAAAAATCAAACAAATACTATAATATTAACTCCTACTTTTGAATTAGCTCAGGCAAGAATACTAGATAATCCTTTTGGTACAGACATTTACGATAACAAAAACCCTTTATTTCACCATTTATCATTGACTTTGCGTAGCCGTAACTTCACAACAATGGCGTATTACACATCTGGACCAAGATCATCTTATGATCAGATTAAATATTTACAGACAAGTATTGGAACTCGAAAAATACAACTTTTACCAACCATTGAATTTTTCATCTACAAGGACATCGTGAAACTCCAAACTGGAATGAGTTATGCCAATGATATGATTGCAAAGTCTACATATACAACCTTGCATGGACAAATTAATTGCTATTTCCCAAACAATATTGAAGTGCAAGTTCTTGGCGTATACTCTATGCAAAACAGGCTAAACCAACAAGATGCCGTTGAAAGTTATCAAAACTTATATCTTGAATTTGGAGCAAAAAAAGATTTCGCACTAAATCAACCAAGAATTAAGTATCACGATATTAATATTGTATTTTTCAAAGATTATAATGGAAATTTCAAACAGGAGCCAAATGAACCCGGGATTAAAAGTGTTCTATTAGAAATTGAAAAAGTAGATTCCGAGATAAAAGGCAAAATACCAGGAGATTTTCACAGCTCTGAACTTATTTCTGACAATATCGGGGTAGTTAAAATTGAAAAAATCCCTGAGGGAACATATAAATTTAACTATACACCTCTAGGTGCTGATGTTGGAACATATAGCAAAGCTATTGAAGAAACGGAAATTAAAATCGATAGATCTGGCACTTACTATTTTCCGTTCGTTGAGAAAAATAAAGTCTTCGGCAAAATTATCCTTAACCGAAGTCGCCTTTCGGGCTTAGGAAGAATTGATGTTTCTAACGTTCGCATAACCGCCACCGATAGCCAAGGTCGCTCCTACTCCACTCTTACCGACAGGAATGGTGAATTTGTGCTATTTGCCCCCATTACAGATGAGTACATTGTTTCAATCAATAATATTTACTACGAGAACTTTGACCTAAGGCAGAACAGTTTCTTAGTGCAGTTTAATGGCTATAAGCAGTTTGAGGTGAACTTTGTATTCGACGAAAAGGTACGCCGTATTAACTTTGCTGCCACCGACCAGGATATGCAGCAGGGTGTTCAGCAGGTACGCCGTACCACAATATCGGGCTCAGTTAAGGATGCCAATACCCAACAAGCCATTAGGGCTAGGGTAAACCTAATAAATACCCGCACCAACGCCATAGTAGCCTCGGTTAACTCCAGCGCCACCAGCGGCGATTACACCCTCAACTTCATGGCCAGCGACGATTACCTCCTTGAGGTTCTGGCCGATGACTACTGGTACTTCTCCGAGAACCTAGTTCTACAGCAGGTTACTACCTTTATGAATATCAACCGAAATATTCAGCTTAAGCCCATCTCGGTTGGTTCAAGCATTGAGCTAAATATTCAATTCGGTGCCAACAGCGATTACCTTGCACCCGAATCGGTTGCCGAGCTTAATCGTCTGCTCCGTCAGGTTAGGAATAACCCAACCGTTCGCCTCGAAATTCAGGGCCATTGCGATGACCTTGAGGCAATCCAAAAACCCGATATTGGTCGCGACCGCGCAGGTGCAGTGGCCAAATACCTTATCGAAAATGGCTTTAGCAATGTGGAGGTTAAGGATATGAAGAACAACGTTCCTCTTACTTCAAACGACACCGAAGAGGGCCGTGCCCGTAACCGTAGAATTGATGTGGTGGTGTTGAGGAGGTAGGCGGTGGACGGTGATCAGTGGTCAGTAATCAGTAGGCGGTGATCCCTGCCTGCCTTGACGTCAGTCAGGCAGGGGTAGTCAGTAATCAGTAATCGGTGGTGGTTGGTGGTGGTGGTTTTCCTATATTATTTATCTTTGTCTAAATAACATCGATATGAATTTTGCAAATAGTTTTCGTGATTTGGAGGTTTACAAGCTATCCCGTGAACTCTCAAAAGAAATTTTCGAACTTACAAAGCAATTCCCCGC
>Ga0334896_1001550_pt1 | contig 18938 bp, 14 predicted proteins | sample GraSluR3_MG_8_FD_207734 | JGI IMG/M metagenome (GOLD analysis project Ga0334896, IMG submission 207734) | Sludge microbial communities from methane-producing bioreactor in Wageningen University, Netherlands - Granular Sludge_27_06-R3 | ecosystem: Engineered > Bioreactor > Anaerobic >... | reverse complement strand
AATCACAAACAATCCTATTAAACCAAGCATTTTATATAATAGAAACACTAGTGTTTATAAGTCAAACTGTTGTGTTTATGTATTTCGACTTTGTGTTTATACTGTTTTCTCATATATTCAACACAAATATATGTTTGTGTTTCATTTTATAAACTTTCCTAGACTTTTAATCTAAACAATCTTATAATATATATATGATATTATACTATTTTAGGAGTGTTTGAATTGACCAACCAAGAAAAGATATATAATAAATTGATAGAGCTATCGTATGAAAACGGAATCACCGCCCAAGAGATTGCTGATATGTTGGGCCTAAGCAGAGCCAATGTCAGCCATGAACTCAATAAACTATGCAAGGCAGGAAAAATCCAAAAAACATCTAGCAGACCTGTTAGATTCTTATTGCCTGATATCAGTTCAAGTACATCGGTCAATGCGTTTGATGAATTTGTGAAATCAAATATCAGTTTAAAAAACGAGATAGAGCAGGCTAAAGCTGCTATATTATACCCTCCAAACGGATTACCTTCCTTGATATTTGGGGAAACCGGGGTCGGAAAGTCAATGTTCGCTTCCATGATGCATAGCTACTCTGTAGATATAGGCGCCAAAAGTCAAAAATCTGAATTCATAGTCTTTAACTGTGCAGATTATGCGACAAATCCAAGCCTATTATTGAGTCAACTTTTTGGCACTAAAAAAGGCTCCTATACCGGATCCATCGAAGATAAAGCCGGTTTGGTGGAACTGGCAGACAATGGTGTGTTGTTTCTAGACGAGGTTCACAGACTCCCTCCTGAAGGTCAAGAAATGCTTTTCACCTTAATGGATACTGGAGAATATAGGAGACTTGGAGAAACAGACAAAAAAAGAAAGTCTACTGTTCTAATAATATGTGCTACCACAGAAGATCCTGAGTCCAGCCTGTTAAACACTTTCATTAGGAGAATACCTATCACCATTAAGCTTCCTTCACTAAGAGAAAGAACCTTAGATGAAAGGTTATTTCTAATTAAGAGTTTCTTTAAAAATGAGTCCATAAAATTAAATAAGGAAATCTATGTATCCTGCAACACGATACGAGCTTTTTTATCTTATGACTGTCCAAATAATATTGGTCAGTTGAAAAGTGATGTGCAATTAATTTGCGCAAAATCATATTCAGAGTTTTTGACAAATATCAAGAATGATATTCGGATAAATAGCAAAAGTCTCCCCCAATACATTCGAGACGGCTTGTTAAAAGAAAAAGAACACCGAAAGATATGGACTAGACTTACCGGAGATGAGGTTGAATACTTTAGATTCCACCCTAATATGGAGTCATTTTTTACTTCTTATGAGGACAACGATAATAGCATCTATTCTTTGATAGATGAAAAGCTCATCCAGCTTAAAAAAAGAAATTTATTAGACGAGGAAATAGAAAGTATTTTAGAGAAAGACATCTTCAGCCATTTTAAGAAATATATTGGTGGAATTACTGATGTTTTAAAGAATAAAGATGTTTCAAATCTTCTGGATAAAAATATTTTAAAATGTGTTGATCAAGTAGCAAGCTTTATGACAAGCCAGCTCAACAGACCTTTAGACAACAATATATATACAGCTCTAGCATTGCACATAAATACTTTGACAGAACGAATAATGTCTAGCAAGACAATCATCAATCCTCAACTTCAGAAAATTAAAAATCTATACCCTAATGAGTTTCAAATTGCCTTAAAGAGCAAAAATATGATTTCAGAATATTTAGGTTATTATATTCCTGAAGACGAAGCCGGATATCTTACTATATTCCTTCTACCGGAAAACGAGCTTCCAACCATGATTCAGGAAAATGTAAAAATTATTGTGATAGCCCATGGTGAGTCTACAGCTTCATCTATAGCTAATGTAGCAAATCGGCTATTAAATAAGAGTAATGTATTAGCTATCGATGCATCCTTGGATTTTAGTCCTTCGTTTGTGCTCGATAACTTAAAAGAACTTATACAAAAAAACCTAGACGCCACAGGATTTTTATTGCTTGTCGATATGGGCTCTCTTACCACATTTGCCGAAATAATAGAGACTGCATTTAAAATACCTTCAAAAGCAGTCCCGATGGTTTCTACATTACATGCTATAGAGGCTTCTAGAAAGGCAATCTTAGGATTTCCATTAGCTGAAATATATAAAGATGTTAATCTTGTAAGTTCTTATTCAGATTCATTAAAAATTTCAAATACTGATGTGAAAAACAATAACAAAGTAGCTATTATCACAGCTTGTCTTACAGGTGAAGGTGGGTCAGTGGCATTAAAAAGCGTTTTAAACAACTCATTAAATTACGACAATGATCTGTTTGAGGTAATACCTCTTAACTGCCTTGATAAGAATTATTTCAGAAGCAAGATTCAAAGCATCCAAAACGAACGGGAGATACTTTTCATCGTATCATCATTTCCAGTTTCTGTTGATATACAACAATACAACATGTACGACGTGATCAGCATGAAAGTCGTAGGTGAATTGCAGGAATTGATTGATATCAAGACCACACTGCTTAAACTACCTGCGCTATTAAAAGAAAATATAGATAATTTTGATGGCTCATTATTGTTTGATGATATCAGTTTATTCGTTAAAAACATTGAATCCGTTATGAAGCTAACGCTTAAAGATGCAAAAAAAGTCACATTGATTTTGCATACCGCCTTTATGCTGAGCCGTTTGGCTAAAGGTGACAGTGCCATCCCTTATCCCGACAAAGATGTAATGTTAAATGAAAACATTGAACTTTATAATATAATCAAAAGCGAATATTCTCTCTTAAAGCAAAGATACAATGTCGAGTTAAACGACGACGAGGCTTGTTATTTAATCAGCTACTTAACAAGCCCCATGTAATATAATTAATTATAAAGAAAAGGAAGTGACTAAATGATTACAGGTAAGAAAGCGATAATCTTTGATTTTGATGGAACTTTAGTTGACTCTTTATGGGTTTGGGATCGATTGGATGAGCTGTATCTCACTCCACGTGGAATTGAGATTCCTAAAGATTTTCAGCAAAATCTTGGGGGTATGAGCATCAAGGAAACTGCATCATATTATAAGGAATACTTCGACCTTAGTGATGATCCTAGTGAAATACTTGCCGAATGGAGAAACCTTATCCACGAAATATACATAAAGTCAATCCCATTCAAAGATAGCGGAAAGGATCTATTGTTAAATTTATACGATAAAGGTTATTTGCTTGGGCTAGGTACTAGCAATGATAGAACTATTGTAGAAGATTACCTTGCCCTTCACGGAGTCAAAGATTGCTTTTCATCAATACATACTACTTCAGAGGTAGGAAAAAGCAAACCCTATCCTGATATATTTTTACGAGTACTATCTGATTTTTCATTAGAAAAAGAAGATTGCATAGTAATCGAAGATACATACGAGGGGGTTATGGCAGCCAAAAATGCCGGAATGAAAGTCGTAGCTATCAAAGACCCTTACCACTTTACTAGAACAGATGATATCGCAAGAGAAGCTGATTTCCTAATTGAATCGCTTTCTGAGCTAGCTTACTAATGCAAATCAAAGGGGGTAATCGGGAAATGACCGATTTTACCCTCACAAACAAAAAATGAAGAGAACCCTTAAGATCCAGGGCTTTTAAAAAGTCCTTCGGTCCTATCGGGTTCTCATTTTGTATCTGGCATCTTATTTTTGGGTACACTAAATAAAGGTATTCGTCTCACGATGCAGCTTTTTTCTTTTAAGCAGCTACTTCAGCGATTTTACCCTCAAATTCTTTGATTTCACCTTTTTTGAATCGATGGTATTTGTTCAGATTTCGTCCAAACACATACACCATGAATTCTTTATAGACTTTTTCCGAGGAGCGGTAATTGAAGCGCCTGAACTTGTCGTTTTCTTTGATGTCCCCAAAATGTCCTTCCGTCTGGATCGACCGGATCTGACGGTTGAGAACTCCTTTTTCGCTTTGTATGTTATGATGGGATTTTGCTGTGAGCTCTTCCCAAATCTCATTGACTTTCATGGTTTTATTCTTGCAGGCATCTTTTTCTTCGTCGTATTGATATAGGCATTGTGCTTTAAGTGTACAGCCGCTGCAATCGCTGCAGGCGTATACTTCGAAGGATCGTTTCAAGCCGCCTTGTCTACGGATTTCTGTTCGTTCATGAACCAGTTTTCTGCCATCACTGCACAGGTACCCATCTTCCACCTTCATCATGTTGTAATGCTTGCCGATGTCGTTTTTGTAGGCTCTTGTCTTCATCTTTTCATGGGTCTGCAGTTTGATGTAGCTCTCGATGCCTTCATCTTTGAGATACACGAGGTTTTGTTCACTGCTGTACCCGCTGTCTGCGGTGACTTCTTCCAGATGCCGGCCGAAGGCCGCCTTGTGCTTTTCCAGCACCGGAATCAGGGTATTGTAATCCGTCCGATCATTGCTGATATGGGTGTGGATGATGAAGTAGTTTTCCACAGCGATCTGGACATTATAGGCCGGTTTAAGCTGGCCGTTTTTCATGTGGTCGTCCTTCATGCGCATGAAGGTCGCCTCCAGATCCGTCTTCGAATAGCTGTTTCGGTCTGTGCCCAGGATCTTAAAGTGTTTCTGGTATTGGAGCAGGCGCCTTCCGCATTCTTCGATCTGTTCATAGAGTTTTTGGAGTTCGGATTTGTGCTGTCCTTTCCCCGCGACAAAGACCAGATCTTCTCCCTGGGCTACTTTCGTGATATTCACCTGCAATTTCATGAGCGCCAAAGGACAGATGTTATCGATCTCCAAGAGCGTGTTGTTGGAGATTTTCTTTTGGTCCGTTTTCTTTCGTTCCCGATTCTTTTGGATCACTTCTCGAACCTTGTCCATCCCTTCGATGACAAACATCTTTTCTTGGACCAAGCCATATTTCTTATGGTAACCGGTGCTGGTGATCATAGCATTATACCTGGAATATAGTTCATCGATGGCATCGAGCAGACCGGCCAAACGGTAATTTACACTTCCTCGCCACACGAATGTGTAACGATTGGCGTTGGCTTCGATTTTGGTGCCGTCTATGAACAGCCTCTTCATCGTTACAAATCCTTCCCGGTGAAGGCGTTTGACGAATTGGTAGTGCAGATCATCCAGGATTTCAGCGCTGAGTTTGTTGTTTATGAAATCATAGAAGGCATCTCGCCTGGGTTTTTCACCCTTGGAAAGCCAAAGAAATGCGATGTCTCTTTCACACAGTTCTACAATGCGGTCAACTGCTTTGACTCCTCTCATGTTTGCATACGTGAGTATTGCAAACATCATAATAGGATTATAGCCTTTTCTTCCCTTGATTGAATATCTGGCCGTGAGGCCAGAAAAGTCCAGGTCCTCCATCACTTTTTTTAGGGTATAGACAGGATCGTCTGCTGGTAATCCGATTTGATACAGATTGAAGGCAAAGTTGTAAAATGAAATGACCGAATAAATAAAGATTCATTTGAAGAAATCTGATATAGTGTAAATCACCACAATCCCACTATAAAGGAAGTCGACAAATGAATCTAACTAATCATACTACAAAATCAAAGAAAAACAAATACTTAACTGAAATAGATAGATATAAAATTGAAGTATTAAAAAAACAAGGGATATCAAATGTTGATATTGCAAAAGCACTAGATAAGTCTGATCGTACCATAAGACGAGAAATAGCAAGAGGCACTATTAAAATACTTAATAGTGACCTAAGCGAGAGAACTGAGTACTGCGCAGATGTTGCCCAAGCGAAGTACAGAGAAAATGCGGTAAACAAGGGACCTAGCTTAAAAATTGGTGCTGATCATGAATTAGCTGAATATATAGAAAATAAGATAATCAACGAGGATTATTCTCCAGATGCAGTTATTGGTGAAATCAAAGAACAAGGTATTCAGTTCAAAACGACAATCTGTACGAAAACTGTGTATAACTATATTGATAAAGATATATTCCTTAATCTAAATAATAAGCATTTGTTAATAAAAAGAAATAAGCCAAAGAGAAAATATAAGCAAATAAGAAAGGTATCTATTACCAATACAGCAAGTAGGCGTATTGATGAACGACCTGAGGAGGTCAATAACAGAGAAAGTATTGGTCACTGGGAAATGGATTGTGTAGTGAGTGGAAGAGGTTCTAAAGCAGTATTGTTAGTTTTAACAGAAAGAAAATCAAGAAAAAATCTAATATACAAAATGAAAGATAAAACTCAGAAAAGTGTAGGTAAGGTTCTAGATAAATTAGAACGAAAGCACCAAAACAAGTTTAAAAAAATATTTAAGAGCATAACAATGGACAATGGTTGTGAGTTTGTGAACCAAAATCTAATTGAAAAGTCAGTATTAACAAAGAAAAATCGAACAACTGCATATTACGCTCACCCTTATAGTTCGTGGGAAAGAGGAAGTAATGAGAATGCAAATAAGATAATCAGAAGATTCATTCCTAAAGGATCAGATATCAGCTTGTTCACAGAGAAAGAGATAAGACGAATAGAACATTGGATAAACAATTATCCACGTAAGATACTTAAATATAGAAGTGCTATAAAAGTATATGATATAGAAATGGCATCTTAGGAAGTACAACTAAACATGTTAAACATTTACACTATAGAATCTTTTAAAAATTATCGGACATTTAATGTTGCAATTATTCTTAGTAAGGAAATGATGAAAAATAGATTGAGAAACATCTAGAACTGTCGTATAATAATAAATCGTGACAGTTCGCAATATCCTGTCAATAAAAAAAACTACGGAGGAAAAAATGAATAACAAAACGAATTTCTTGATGAAAGCGAGCATCATCGCTGCGCTTTACGCTACGTTGACTTTGATGCTTCCCTTTTTAAGTTATGGAGGGATGCAGGTAAGGTTTTCTGAAGCGCTTACAGTGTTGCCGTATTTTACTACTGCAGCAATTCCTGGGCTATTTGCCGGATGTCTTTTGGCAAACTTCTTTGGAAGCCCATTAGGCATGCTTGATGTGGTATTGGGAAGCCTCACTACACTAATATCCGCTTGGATGGCATCAAAGATCAAAAACAAAAAAATGGTGCCTTTGCCATCCGTTATACTAAACGCGTTGGTAATCCCCTACGTACTCTATAAAGCTTTCGGAATACCTTACTTGCCGTCGGTGCTATGGGTGGGATTAGGCCAGACAATCGCGGTATACGGCATCGGGTATCCTTTGCTCTTATTCATAGACAGAAACGACAAATTAAAAAGTCTCATAAAAAAATAAAACACCTCGAGGTGTTTTATTTTTATGGATTTTCAGAGAATCTCTTGGTTAGCTTTTCCGCTATGTCATAGGCTACCTTGTTTATCGTTCCGGCTCCCGCTACCAGGATGAAATCCCCAGGCTTAGCCATTGAGGTTACGTGATTTGAAATTTCATCAAAATCACTGATGTGGATCGCTGAAGTTTGATGGTCTTTATTCAAGGCGTCTGCAAGTTCGCCGTTTTTTATGCCCCATTTGTTTTTCTCTCTTGCTGCATAGATGTCGCTGACTATTACATAGTCCGCGTCTTTAAGTGCATCGGTAAGCTCGTCAAAGAAGTGGTGGGTTCTTGAAAAGGTATGGGGTTGGAATACTACTATCAAGCGGTCAGCGTTGTAATTCCTGCATGCGTCTATAGTAACCTTCAGTTCCGTAGGATGGTGGGCGTAATCCTCTACCACGGTGATATCGTTTATTTTGCCTCTAAACTCAAATCGCCTTCCAGCTCCAGCAAAGGTTTTTAGGCTCTCCGAAAGCATCTTTGTAGGAATGCCGCAGATATCTGCGCAGGCAATCGCCGCAAGTGAGTTCATAACGTTATGCTCGCCGGGGATAGAAAGGGTGAATCTGTGTAAAAGAACTCCTTTTTTATATACGTCAAAAGATGGCTTGCCGTTGGCGTCATAGGAAATGTTTGTCGCTTGGTATTCGTTGTTTTCATTTAGACCGGTTGTAACTACTGTGCACTCTAGGTTGTGGCAAATATCGAGGATGTCGCTGCTGTCTCCGTTTGCGATTAGATATCCATCCTTAGGGATAATACTCGCAAATTTTTTAAAGGAATCTTTCACCTGGTCTAAATTTTTAAAGTAGTCCACATGATCTAGCTCGATGTTTAATATTATGCCGATTTTGTGTCTCGATCTCAGAAAACTGTCCACATATTCACAGGCTTCTGTTACGAAATAATCGCTTTTTCCCACTCTGTAGTTGCCCTGTAGTGCCGGAACAACTCCACCGACGCTGACTGTAGGGTCGAGTCCAGACAAATAGAATATTGATGCGATGAGAGAAGATGTGGTCGTTTTTCCGTGGGTTCCCGCAACTGCGATGGTCTTGCCGAAGGCTTCAGTCATTACCCCCAAAAATTCGCTTCTTTCAAGCATGGGGATTCCCAGTTCTTGCGCTTTTTTTAATTCTGGATTCTCGCTGTCGATGGCTGCTGTGTAGACAATCAGGCTGCAGTCGTCATCTATGTTTTCAGCGCTATGACCAATGGAGACCTTTGCGCCTGAGGATAAGAGCTTGTCAGTATAAGATGAGCTCTGCATGTCCGAGCCGGTTGCATTTATGCCGTTTTCTATGAGTATGGACGCAAGGCCGCTCATGCTAGAGCCCCCTATGCCTACAAAATGGACTCTTTCCAAATGTATTGAAAGGATTTTTTCGAGTTCTCGCTTCAAATTAATTTACCTCACTTGTTTTCTAATAGTGGATGTTTGATTGTATTTTACATCTGAAAATATTATAACACATAGGTGGTGATTTGAATCTTTGAGTATGAAAATAAATCAATATTTGAAAAATGTTAAATATACGTTGAATTTTAGGGTAAATATGAATAAAATTAAAAATGTAAGTGTTAATATTCGTGTTTTATTAATGCGACAAATCGATATATAAGAGGTGCAAAATTGGAAAAATATAAACGAAACGAAAGGATTGGAGCTATCATCAAGATATTGGCAGACAATCCCAATAAGGTTATAACGTATAATTTCTTCAGCGAGAAATTTTCTGCAGCCAAATCGAGCATCAGTGAAGATGTCCTTGTAGTGAAGAAAATCATAGAAAATCTGGAAATGGGGAAAATAGAAACCGTCGCGGGTGCCGCCGGCGGTGTAAAGTATGTGCCTGTCATGTCGATAGAGGACACAGAAACGTTTCTTGAAGAAGTTTGCAGAAAGCTCATGGACAAAGAGCGGATAATTCCAGGAGGTTTTTTGTACTATACGGATATTATTTACATGCCGGATATAGTAGACAAGTTGGGAAGGATAATCGCAAGCAGATACCTTCATGAAAAGGTTGATTACGTTGTTACTATGGAGACCAAGGGCATACCGGTGGCTCTGATGACTGCTAAATACTTGAACCTTCCACTGGTCATAGTAAGAAGGCAAAGCAAGGTCACTGAGGGAACCACGGTTACCATCAATTATGTATCGGGAAGCAGTTCGAAAATAAGCACTATGTCTCTTTCAAAGAGGGCCATGAAAAAGGGAGCCAAAGTCGTAGTAGTCGATGACTTCATGAAGGGCGGAGGAACGGCGATGGGGATCGTCAACATGATGATGGAATTTGAAGCAGAGGTAAAAGGAATATCGGTGTTGCTTGCCATGAAAGATCCCGAGAAGAAATTGGTGGAGAAATTTCACCCATTGTTGATGATAGAAAGACTCGATCCTATGAATGGAGAGGTAAATATTTATCCGTTTGACAGAATAAAGAAATAAATACAGGTAAAGAAGGATGAAAATTAAAAAAAACTGATTTTTTTTAAAAAAGTACTAAAAAAAAAAGGGAATTTCCTATATAATAGATAATACAACAGTATCAATGTCTATCAATGTCTTATAACTAAGGGGGAGGCTAAAAAGATGCAAATCACAGATGTAAGAGTTAGAAAGATCTCAAAGGAAGGCAAGATGAAAGCGATTGTATCAGTGACCTTTGACGATCAGTTTGTCGTTCACGATATTAAAATCATCGAGGGACAGAACGGTTTGTTCATTGCAATGCCAAGCAGAAAGACTCCGGACGGAGAATTCAAGGACATAGCTCATCCAATCAACATGGATACCAGAACTCAAATCCAGGATTCGGTTCTTGAAAAATACACAGCGGTTTTAGAAGAACAAGATGACATTGATGAAGAGAGTGAAATTTTAGAATAAGTATAGAATAAAGGGATTGAGCAATCCCTTTTTTTATTTACCTGTTTTTCAGGGTAATTTGATGTATACAAAAACCAAATTAAAGCATATAATAATAATGCGAGTACTATGAACTTTTATGGAGGTGCGTGCAATGGGAAATACAATAGCATTGATTTTAGCCGCAGGAAAAGGCACTAGGATGAAATCTGAAATTCCAAAGGTGCTTCACAAGGTTGCAGGCAAATATATGATTCAGCATGTTATAGATAGCTGCCGGAAAGCGCGGGCAGATCAAATATACGCAATTGTAGGCCATAAAAAAGAGCTTATTAAAGAGGCTCTGGGAGAAGAAATAAAATACATCAGCCAGGACAAGCAGTTGGGGACGGGACATGCTGTGATGATCGCAGCGGACAATCTTCCAAATGACGATACGAACGTATTGGTACTAGTAGGAGACGCCCCTCTAATAAGCGGCGCAACCTTGTCTGAGTTAATCAAATGCCACGAAGAAGAAAAGAGAAGCGCCACAGTTCTTGCCGCTGCGATGGATGACCCACAGGGATATGGCAGAATCATAAAAGATGGAATAGGAAACTTGAAAAAAATTATAGAGCAAAAGGACGCAACAGCAGAAGAGCTGCAGATAAATGAGATAAACTCCGGCATGTACTGTTTTAAAAGCGATGACCTTATTATGGCTTTGCAAAAACTTGACAACGACAACGCCCAGGGAGAGTATTACCTAACGGATGTCATCGAGATCATGAACGATTCAGGCTTGAAAACCGGCACATGGACGACGGATGAAGAAGACATAAAGGCTGTCAACTCCAGGGTGGAGCTCGCGCAGGTTGAAAAAATAATGAGAAGGATCATAAATGAAAAGCATATGGACAACGGCGTTACGTTTATAGACCCTGAAAGCACGTATATACATGAAGAAGTTATAATAGGCAGCGACACAGTGGTTTATCCCGGGTGCATAATTGAAGGTGCTACTCGAATAGGCTCAGGGTGTGAGATACTGGAAAATACCAAGATTCTTGATTGCATCATAGGAGACGGCGTCAGAATACAAAGCTCTACGTTGGCTGAAAGCAAAATAGGAGACCACACCAAGATAGGGCCTTACGCATATGTTAGGCCGGGATGTGAAATCGGAAAAAATGCCAAGATTGGGGATTTTGTTGAATTTAAAAACGTGAAATTCGGAGATGGATCAAAGGCGTCCCATTTGACTTACGTCGGAGACGGTATCGTAGGGGAAAATGTAAATCTGGGATGTGGCGTCGTGTTTGTAAACTATGACGGAAAGAAAAAGCACCTTACGGTAGTGGAAGACGATGCTTTCATAGGCTGCAATACTAATCTTATAGCTCCCGTCACAGTTAAGCGAGGCTCATACATAGCGGCAGGCTCCACAATAACGGATACAGTTCCCGAAGACAGCTTGGCCATAGCGCGTTGCAGGCAGGTAAATAAAGAAGGCTATTTATTAAATAAATAGCCATATAGATATAATTCAGGAGGAGAAAGAATAAATGGATGGTAAGTTTCAAGAAATGAAGATCATCGCTGGGAATTCCAACATTCAACTGGCAAAGGAGATTGCTGATATGCTGGGCATACCTTTGACAGACTCTACAGTTGGAGCCTTCAGCGATGGTGAGATCTCGGTAAATGTCAACGAAACTGTCAGGGGATCGGACGTATTTGTAATTCAGTCCACGTCTTATCCGGTAAACAGAAACTTGATGGAGCTTTTGATCATCATAGACGCTATGAAGAGAGCTTCAGCAGGAAGAATCAATGCAGTCATCCCTTATTACGGGTATGGAAGGCAGGACAGAAAAGCAAAATCCAGGGACCCTATAACTGCCAAACTTGTTGCGGATCTTATAACGGTTGCGGGTGCTGACAGGGTAATAACCATGGATCTTCATGCAACCCAGATTCAAGGATTTTTCGATATGCCTGTGGATCACATGCTAGGGCTGCCCATAATTGCTGAGTATTATAGGTCTTTGAACATGGAAGACATGGTTGTGGTATCCCCAGATGCTGGCAGCGTACCTAGATCTAGAAAACTCGCTGAGCTTTTAGAAGCGCCACTGGCCATTATCGATAAAAGAAGGCCGAAAGCCAATGTATCAGAGGTTATGAATATAATTGGCGATATAAAGGATAAAAATTGTATACTGGCTGATGATATGATAGACACTGCGGGAACAATCTGCAACGGAGCCAACGCATTGGCTAAAATGGGGGCAAAGAATGTTTATGCGGCATGTACCCATGCTGTATTGTCAGGCCCTGCGGTGGAAAGGATAGAGCAGTCTGCCATTAAGGAACTCGTTGCTCTTAACACTATCGACATCCCAAAGGAAAAATGTTTGGATAAATACAAGATTTTGTCGGCAGGACCGATTTTCGCAAATGCAATTGAAAGAGTTCACAATGGAGAATCTCTAAGCTCATTGTTTGACTAAATACTTAAGAGACAAGGCTTCTTGTCTCTTAATTTCTGTTTGAAGTTGGTGAAGATATGAAAGTGATAATAGGGCTGGGAAACCCAGAAAGAAGATATGACCTAACCAGGCACAATATAGGCTTTGAGCTTATAGATTACCTGGGGGACAAGCACAATGTGTCCTTTAAATCAAAGCACAGGGCGTTGATGGGAGAGTTCAGGCATGCAGGAGAAAAAGTGCTGTTGGTCAAGCCGCGGACCTATATGAACCTAAGCGGAGAGTGCGTCAAGGAAATCATGGACTATTATGGTCTGGACACTGAGGATCTGCTTGTGGTCTACGACGACATAGATTTGGAACCCGGCAAGATAAGGCTCAGGCCAAAAGGAAGCGCAGGGACACACAATGGGATGCGCTCAATAATAAATCATGTGCAAAGTGACGACATTCCCCGACTCAGAATAGGCATTGGGAAACCTGGATTTGGCGATTTGGCCGCCTATGTTCTAGGGAGGTTCTCAGGTGAAGAAAGGGAACTTATGAAAAAAGCCGTTGTAGAGGCTGCGAAAGCTGTGGAATCCTATGTGGAGAAGGATGTCCATGCGGCGATGAACCTCTATAACAGATAAATATAATAAAGACTATACCGCCCGGATTTAGGTCCGGGCTGATACGTCGTGGAGGGATAATCTTGAAAGATCAAATTTTAAACACCGTAAAAAACACAACAACTATAAAAACTCTCCATAAACATTACAAAGAAGGCATAAAAAGAATAGGGGTATACAACTGCGAGGATTCCGTAAAGTCTCTTATCATGGCGGCTTTATCTCACGATAAGAGAAATCATCTGTTTATATGCCTAAATGAAATGAAGGCAAGGCAATATACGGAGTTTATCAACAGGATCTCTAAGGATAAAGCTTTTTATTTGCCGCCGGAACCGTATCATTTCTTGTTTCTTGAAAATCGAAGCAGTGAGATAAGCGACGAAAGACTGGTTGTTTTAAATGAGATGGCCCATAAGAGAGGGAAGCTGATAGTCACAACCCCGGAATCTCTGATGAAAAAAATGATGACAAAAGAAGTTTTTAAAAAATCGAGGATTTCATTTAAGGTGGAAGAAAGGGTAGAGGTGGAAAGCTTCCTGGAAATACTTGAAGCCTTAGGTTATGAAAGAGTCGAGCAGGTAGAAAAAAGCGGTGAATTTGCGGCCAGAGGTGGTATCGTGGATATCTTCGATCCTGTAAATCCTAGGCCTTTTAGAGTGGAGTTTTTTGACGATGAAATAGATTCCATTCGGATATTTGACGTGCAGAACCAAAAATCGGTGGAAAAAGTCGAAGGAATGCGGATAACTCCCGCCAGGGAGATCTTTTTTCCTAAGGAAATAAAGGACAAGTTGGCTAAAGATTGCGTCGAGTTCATGGAAGAATATTTGAAAAAGGCCCTTCACGACAAAGAGAGCAAGGCGAATTTCCGCGAGCTCATGGAGAAGATAAAGACAGGAACGTATAAAAATATCCAGTTGATAATTCCGTGGCATGAAGAAGAGCTCACCGATCTTACCGGTTGGTTCGACAAAGAAGACAGAATTTACCTAGACGATACCGGTTCCTTTGCTGAAATCATCGGAGAAATAAGAAGCCGTACTGAAGAAGAGTTTTCAAACCTATTGGAAAAAGGGGAGGCTATACCTAAGAGTATCGATGTGTTATACAAGCCGGACGAGGTCATGAAAACATTGGAGGGTTTCAAGAGCATTGAATTTCAAAAGCTGCATAAGAGCTTCGGAAGATTTCCCGTAGATGTTGAAATCGATGCATCATCCAGGGAGATATACTCTTTTTACGGTAAGATAGGAGCTTTGGCAGACCAAATAACTGATTGGTTCGCTAAGGATTATCACGTGTATGTTTCTTACGAAACAAAAGATCAACTTGAAGCTCTTAAGGAGATGCTAAATGGATATCAGATAGCCTTTAGTACAAGCCAAAAAGATTTTGAGCCTGATCATGGCAGCGTCAATATGCTCCACTCTTCAATTAAGACGGGGTTTGAACTTTATAAGGATAAATCGGTATGGCTTACATACAGCGAGATTTTCAAAAAAGAGACAAGGAAGAAAAAGGGGAAGAAGAAAAAGGGCAAAAAAATTGAAACCTTTACCCAGCTCAAGCTAGGGGATTACATTGTTCATGACACCCACGGAATAGGCGTTTACATGGGCATCGAGCAGATTCCCATTGAGGGGATTAAAAAGGATTTTTTACACCTGAAATATGCTAAAGGCGACAAGCTCTATATACCCGTAGACCAGATGGAGGCAATACAGGTGTATATGAGCTTTGGAGACAAGGAGCCTAAGCTTAACCGCCTGGATAGCCAGGAGTGGAAAAAAGTAAAGGGTAACGCGAAGAAGTCTGTTGAAGAACTGGCCAGAGAACTGATGGAAATCTATGCTAAAAGAATGAGCGTTAAAGGGCATAGATACCCTGGGGACAATGAGTGGATCAAGGAGTTTGAAGAGAAGTTTCCCTATGAGGAGACAGAAGATCAGCTTAAAGCTATATCCGATGTCAAAAAGGATATGGAATCAGACACTCCCATGGACAGGTTGATTTGCGGCGATGTGGGGTATGGTAAGACAGAAGTGGCTATAAGAGCGGCTTTCAAGGCAGTGATGGACAGTAAGCAAGTAGCGGTGCTGGTGCCCACGACGGTATTGGCGCAGCAGCATTTTAACAACTTCGTACAGCGATTTTCCGACTACCCAATAAGAATTGAGATGTTATCCAGGTTCAGGACCAAAACACAGCAGGAACAAATCATCAAAGATATAAGGAAAAAAAGGGTGGATATAGTCATAGGAACCCACAGACTGCTTTCTAAAGATGTGGTTTTTGATGACTTGGGGCTTTTGGTCATCGACGAAGAGCAAAGATTTGGAGTAAAGCACAAGGAAAAGATAAAGGCCCTCAAGAGCAATATAGACGTGATGACACTGACGGCAACTCCTATACCAAGAACACTGCATATGTCCTTGATAGGTGCTAGGGATATGAGCATCATCGATGAGCCGCCCCACAACAGAACGCCGGTGCAAACCTACGTAATGGAATACAACGAGGTTATTATCAAGGATGCGGTGGAAAGAGAGATAGCCCGAGGCGGTCAAGTTTACTACGTGTACAATCGAGTTAAAGGGATAGAGGGGATAGGATCAAAGATTTCTGAGATGGTTCCAAAGGCAAGAGTAGAAGTGGCTCATGGACAGATGGGAGAGACCAAGCTGGAAAACGTCATGATGGACTTTATAGACCACGAGTTTGACGTGCTCGTATGCACCACCATCATTGAATCCGGACTGGACATAGGAAGAGCCAATACGATGATAATCGAAAATGCAGATCAAATGGGCTTATCTCAGCTTTATCAGTTAAGAGGCCGTGTTGGAAGAAGCGACAGACTGTCATTTGCGTACATTACCTATAAGAAGGACAAGACCTTAAACGAAGTCGCTGAGAAAAGATTAAAGGCCATCAAAGACTTCACTGATTTTGGATCGGGCTTTAAAATTGCGATGCGGGACTTAGAAATTCGTGGCGCAGGTAACATTTTGGGGCCTCAACAGTCCGGGCATTTGCTCTCTGTAGGTTATGATATGTATTGCAGGTTGCTCGAAGATGCCGTAAGTCAGCTTAAAGGGGAGACAAGAGAGGTAAAGGTGCAGACTGCCGTAGAGCTGAAGGCAGATGCTTACATCCCCGGATCTTACATTAAAAGCGAAAAGCAAAAGTACGAATTATACAAAAAGATCGCCGGCATAGATTCTATACAGGATATGGATGAGATACAAGAAGAGGTCATTGATAGATACGGTGACATCCCCTATAGTGTCATGAATCTCATGAATATTGCTCTTGTCAAGAACACCGCATCCGCTTTGGGCATCATTTCCATTAAAGAGATAAGGGATAACATAAAGGTTGTTTTCGATGAGGATCACTACTTGTCTCCTATGGAGATTAAAGAAATAATTAAGACTGATAAGTTAAAATTTAACCCTGGCGAAATTCAGATGACCCTGATGCTGAAGAGCATGAAGGATGGCCGGAAGAATATAGCCATGATCGGAAATTTGCTAAATAAAATTCAGCGTTTAAAAAATGGCGCTCATCCGATATAATAAGTGGTATGACAAACGAGGAGAGGATAATTTGAAAATGGGTAAAAAGATTATTGTAGTTTTACTGGCTGCCCTAATGATTTTGGCGACGGCGGGATGCGGCCTGATTCAGGTGGATCCAGAAAAAGATATGGAAAGAGTAGTAATTGAACTGAAAGATGAGGAGATATTGAAAAGGGAGTTTAACAGCTACCTTACTTATCATAAGATGGTTTATGAATTAAACAGTTATACCTTGCCGGAAGGGGACGATCTAGACCTTTTAAAGGAAGATATCTTAAACACCATTTCTGAAATCAAAGTTCTAAAAAACAAAGCATTGGAGTTAGAGCTGGAAATAGATTCAGAAGGACTTGACGATGAGATTGGCAACTATTTAGACAGCTTTTTAGAAACAATGGGAGAAGATAGATACAGCTCTTTTCTCGCAGAGAACCACATGGACGAGGAGTCTTTCGAGGAGTTTTTCAGATCCTATCTTGAGGATATAAGATATGCAAATGCCGCGATTGAAAACTTCAACAGCGAACTCAACGAAAACAAAGAAGAAGAACTGTCAAAAGTGGTTATGACTTTGGATGGCGAAGAGATCCTGAAGGACGAGTTTTACTATCACCTTTCCAAGCTGGAATTCGATTATTATGTCAGTATGGGCTCAGGCTTGCCTTCGGACCAGGAAAGCCTCACATTTATCTATGATGAGCTTCTCAGCAAGATATCCGAATCCAGGGTCATGTATAAGCAGGCTTTAGATGAAGGGGTGGAGGTTACTGAAGATGAGATTGACAAAGAGGTGGAAAACCTGGAGTCTTATTTTGCCACATACTTCGATCAGGAGGCTTTGGAAGGATTTTTGTCGGACTATTACCTAAGTTTGGATGACTACAATAGATTGTTGGAAGAAGAGGCAGCCAGGATAGTCCACATAGAAAAGCTTCAGAAGAAGCTGGAGACGGGTGTTACCGTTACGTCGGATGAAATAAGCAAGTACTATGAAGATAAAAAATCAAGCTATGACACAAGCAGCATTTCCGCAAAACACATTTTGACAGAGTCTGAATCTTACGCTCGGGAATTGATGGATTCAATCAGTGATGCTGCAAGCTTTGAAGAAGCTTTTGAAAAAGCCCAGGATGATGAAAATGTAAGAGAGGCATCTGATCTTGGAGAATTCACTCATAATCAGATGGTTACCGAATTTGCAGATGCAGCATTTGCCCTTGGCAAAGGGGAGGTAATACAAGAGCCGGTTCAAAGCCAGTATGGTTATCACATTATTTACGTATATGACAAAAACGAGGCAGAAATCCCTACCCTGGAAGATAAAACCGATGAAATAAGGCAAATCCTGATTGCGGGCAAAGTAACGGATGAGTATATGTCTCTCAAGGATCAGGCTATGGAAGATGCGGATATAAGCAAAGAAGAGGTTAAAGATCCATTTTTGACTTATCTTGAAGAGCTTAAGGAGGAGTATAAGGTTAAGACTTATCCCTCGAGATTATAATAAGTGGAGGAAGTATGAAAAAAACCTTGTTGGCAATTATGATTCTTGCAGCATTTATCATCTCCGGCTGTCAGTCGGAGCCTGGTGTCTATGCGAGAATTGGCGAAAATGAAATATCAAAAGATTCCTTTAACCAGTACATGTTACTAACTAAAATTAGCTACGATTTATCTCAAGCTGAGATGCCCCAGTCGGGTGAAGGCCTTGAAACCCTAAAGAAGAATATCCTCGACAATATGGTGGAGGGAGCAGTCCTTGTGGAAAGCGCTGGAAAACTAGGCATCGAAATTGACGAGGAACAAGCCTTGCAGGAGGCGGAATCATTGCTGGAGATGGTATTTGAAAGCTATGGAGAAGATGATTACCAAAAGCTCCTTGATGAATACAGAATCGACAGAAATGATTTCGAGGATTTTGTAAAGATGCTTTCTGCAGACAATCAAATGATATACGCCCTTTACGAAAGAGTCACGGAAGGCGTTGAGGCATCTGAAGAGGAAGCCTACCGGCACTATGAAGAAAACATCCGGGTATACAACTACTCCACTGTGCATGCAAAAGGCTTT